>MDSZ01167833.1_pt1 | contig 10167 bp, 8 predicted proteins | sample 811201 | NCBI WGS metagenome assembly MDSZ01 (sample SAMN05326647, study PRJNA326480) | marine metagenome | isolation source: seawater | place: Indian Ocean: North | collected 2010 | reverse complement strand
TTGATCTTTGGAGTGAAAATGTTTGGCTTGCAGCAAAAGGTGGGGGTATTGGAAGTTATTGGGGTAACTTAAGATCAATAGGTGAAAAAATTGGAAGAGTTGGAAAAACTTCTGGAATAATCCCTTTCATTAAAGTTATGGATTCTTTAACAATGGCTATTAGCCAAGGTTCATTAAGAAGAGGTTCTGCCGCATGTTATCTTCCAATTGATCACCCTGAAATAGAAGAATTTATTGAAATGAGAAGACCTACCGGTGGAGATCCAAACAGAAAAGCATTAAACTTACATCATGGTGTTTTAGTATCTGATGCATTTATGAGAGCTGTGGAAACAGATGAACAGTGGGCACTAAAAAGTCCTGCTGATGGCAGTGTTCAACAAACTATTTCTGCAAGAAATTTATGGATAAGACTACTAACTGCAAGGATTGAAACTGGCGAACCTTATATTATTTATATTGATACTGTTAATAGACAAATTCCACAACACCATAAATTAGCAAATCTTACTGTAAAAACTTCAAATTTGTGTAGCGAAATAACTTTACCTACAGGTATTGACAAGGATGGAAAAGATAGAACTGCAGTTTGCTGTTTATCTTCTTTAAATTTAGAAAAATATGATGAGTGGAAAGATGATCCTGACATGATCAATGATGTAATGAGATTTCTAGATAATGTTTTGTCAGATTTCATTAATAAAGCTCCAGATCAGTTCAAAGATGCGAAATATTCTGCTGAGAGAGAAAGAAGTGTTGGATTAGGTGTAATGGGCTTTCACTCTTTTTTACAAAAAAATAGAATACCTTTAGAGTCAGTTATGGCAAAGTCATGGAACAAAAAAATATTTAAGAATATACACGAAAAAGTGAATCAAGCTTCACAAGATTTAGCAGAGGAGAGAGGCGCTTGTCCAGATGCTGCTGAATATGGTTTTAAAGAAAGATTTTCTAATAAAACGGCAATAGCACCAACAGCCTCAATTTCAATCATTTGTGGAGGTGCATCACCTGGTGTAGAACCTATTGCAGCTAATAGCTACACACACAAAACTCTATCAGGTTCTTTTAATGTCAGAAATAGATATTTAGAGGAAATACTTCAATCACATGGAAAAAATGATGATGAAACTTGGTCATCAATAACCACTAATCAAGGATCAATAAGTCATTTAGATTTTTTATCTGATTTAGAAAAAGATGTATTTAAAACTGCATTTGAATTAAATCAAAACTGGATTATTGAACTAAGTGGAGACAGAACTCCTTTCATTTCTCAAGCTCAATCTGTTAATTTATTCTTACCAGCAGATGTTCACAAAAAAGTATTACACAAAATTCATTTCGATGCGTGGAAAAAAGGTTTAAAAAGCCTTTATTACTGTAGATCGAAATCAATTCAAAGAGCTGAAAATATTAACGATGCAAAATCAACAGATATTACGGCGAATGTTTACAAATCTAAAGATCAACAAACTAACGAACAACCAGAATATGAGGAGTGTCTATCATGTCAGTAGCAGAAAAAATTGATAAAGAAATAATCCAACCAAAAAAAACAGGATTACTTGTTGAAAATCCAGTTTATAAACCTTTTAGATATCCTTGGTGTTATGATGCCTGGTTAACCCAACAAAGAATTCACTGGTTGCCAGAAGAGGTACCTCTTGGTGATGATGTAAGAGATTGGCAAAAGAATCTATCACAACCAGAAAAGAATTTGTTAACTCAAATTTTTAGATTTTTTACTCAAGCTGATGTTGAGGTAAATAATTGCTATTTAAGACACTATACTACTGTGTTCAAGCCGACAGAGGTTTTAATGATGATGACTGCATTTGCTGCTATGGAAACAGTTCATGTAGCTGCTTACTCTCATCTTTTAGATACTATTGGTATGCCAGAATCTGAATATTCCGCTTTTATGAAATATAAGGAGATGAAAGACAAATATGATTATATGCAAGGTTTTAATGTAAACTCAAAAGAGGATATAGCAAAAACTGTTGCAGTATTTAGTGCTTTTACAGAAGGCTTACAATTATTTGCAAGTTTTGCAATTTTATTAAATTTTCCAAGACATAATAAGATGAAAGGCATGGGCCAAATTGTTACTTGGTCAGTTAGAGACGAAACACTTCATTGTAATTCCATGATAAGAATTTTTAAGGAGTTTATTAAGGAGAATCCTGAAATTTGGACTCCAAAATTAAAAAAAGAACTGTATGAAGCATGTAAAATAATTGTTGAACATGAGGATGCGTTTATTGATTTAGCGTTCGAGATGGGTCCAATGGAAGGTTTAACTGCTCAAGAGGTTAAAAACTATATAAGATTTATAGCAAATAGAAGACTTGATCAGTTAGGACTAGAAGCAATTTATGATGTTCAAAAAAATCCTTTAACATGGCTAGACACAATGCTTAATGCAGTAGAGCATATGAATTTCTTTGAAGGAAGAGCCACTGAGTATTCAAAAGCGTCAACTCAAGGCACATGGGCGGAAGCTTTTAGTTAAGTTGAAATATAAAAAATACTTCAGAAAAACTAGTTTAAAGCAAAAAGGTGTTGGTAACTTTTTTTTAAATGAAATTGCTATAAAACAACCAAAAGTTTTTCTTGAAGTTGGAGTATTTCATGGAGTTACAGCAAGAAATGTATGCGAACTTCTTTCTTCAATTCACGGAAATAATTTTAAATACATAGGTTTAGATTTATTTGAAGAAAATAAAGAGAATAAAGATGAAATAATACCTAAAACAAAATTTTCAAATCCAATAAAAAAAATTTATTTTAATTATATAATTAGACAAGATCCATATAGTAAACAAGCAGTTGAGTATCTTTTAAAAAAATTTAAAAATAATGTCTCTTTAATTAAAGGAAATTCAAACAATGAATTAAAAAAAATTGATATGTCAAAAATAGATTATGTCTTTCTCGATGGAGGACATGAATATTCTACTGTTATGAATGATTTAAGTTGTTGCGCTGATGTAATAAGAAATAATGGCACAATATTATGTGACGACTATGATTTATCTTATGCCCCTGGAGTAAAAAAGGCTATAGATGATTTCACATCATCTAATAATTTCAAATTAACAATTCTTTGTAATTATAGATTTGCAAAAATTGAAAATTATTAAACTATCTTTGATTTAATTGAATAACTTTTCTATGTTTATTGCCTTTATAGCTTGCTAGTGGTCTAATTAGTTTATTAGCAGCATGTTGTTCCATAATGTGTGCCGACCAACCAGTAATTCTTGAAATAACAAAAATTGGTGTAAAAAAATCAGTATCAAAACCCATTAAATGATAAGTTGGTCCTGTAGGATAGTCTACATTTGGATAAATATTTTTTCTTTCAATCATTACTTTTTCGACTATGTCATAAATTTTTTCATATTTTTTATCTTTTTTAACTTTAGCAACTTTAGCAAAATATTCTCTCATTGTTGGTACTCTTGAGTCACCTGATTTATAAACTCTATGACCAAAGCCCATAACAACTTCTTTTTTGTTAAGTGCATTATTTATCCACTTAAGAGCATTTTCAGGTCTTTTGATTTTATTCATCATATGCATAACTTCTTCATTAGCGCCACCATGCAATGGACCTTTTAAGCTTGCAATAGCTCCTGTAATTGCACCATGTATATCTGATAAACTACTTGTTATAGTTCTTGCAGTGAATGTTGATACATTGAAACTGTGTTCAGCATATAAAATAAGAGATACATCAAATGCTTTTACAATTTCTTTTTGAGGTACCTTACCAAAACACATGTAAAAAAAGTTCTCTGCAAATGTCAGATCTTTTTTGGGCTTGATTAGTTTTTTACCTTTTCTAATTCTATAAAAAGCAGCCAAAGCTGTAGGTGTTTTTGAAAAAATTCTTAAAGCTTTTCTCATATTAGCTTCCGGAGAAGAGTCTGATGTTTCTTTATCTTCTAGACCCATCACACTTACTGCTGTTCTAGCTACATCCATAGGATGAGATTTTTTTGGCATATGTTTAATAATTTCATATAAATTTTTTGATAGTTCTCTGTTACTTTTTTCTTCTTTTTCAAATTTTCTAAGTTGGATAGTATTTGGTAAATCTTTGTTTAAGATTAAATAGGCAACTTCCTCAAATCGACAATATTGGCATAGATCTTGAGCAGCGTAACCCCTATAAGTAAGAGAATTAATCTCTGGCATTACTTTTGAAACTTCAGTTTCATCAACTACAATTCCAAGTAAACCTTTTTTGATTTCATCACTCATTATTCATGTCCTTTAGAACTAAAATTGTAAATTTTTTCATCTAAGCTATTATATTTTTCGTAATCAACGAGTTCATATAATCTTTTTCTAGTTTGCATCTTATCAATAATATTATTTTGATGTCCATTTACATAAATGTCTCTTAATCCATCTTCAACATTTTTCATTGCTAACCTCTGAGTTGTAACAGGATAAATAACGATATTATAACCTAATTGTTCTAGCTCTTTATAATTTAGTAATTTTGTTTTTCCAAATTCAGTCATATTTGCAAGTAAATAACATGAAAGTTCATTTCTAACTTTTTCAAAATCTTTTTCATCGTGTAATGCTTCTGGAAAAATAATTTCAGCTCCTGCATCAATATAGGCTTTACATCTTTCTATCATTTTATCTATTCCCTCAACACTTTTTGCATCAGATCTTGCTATAATCTTAAAATTTTTATCTTTTTTAGCTGATACACATTCTTTAATTTTTTTAATCATTGCATTTGTTGAAATCAGTTCTTTATTGTCTAAGTGGCCACATCTTTTTCTTTCTATTTGATCTTCTATATGAACAGCAGATATTCCAAATTCTTCAAATGTTTGGATTGTCTCTTTACATGAATTAAAACCTGTATCTATATCAACAATAGTAGGTAGATTTGTTACTCTTGAAATTAAGTAGGAGCGTGTGCTTACATCTTGTAAAGTTGTTAGACCAATGTCAGGAAAGCCAAGATCATTTGCCATCACTCCACCCGAAACATATACAGCATCATAACCTATTTCTTCAATTAATTTAGCAGTTAAAGGATTGTAAGCTCCAGGAACTCTTAAAATTTTTTTCGAATCTAATTTTTTTACAAAATCCTCTCTTTTTTGATAAGACTCTTTTTCTACAAAGTGCATTAAAATATTCCTTTTTTTAAATTTCTTTTAATTTTACTTCTTTTAACTTCTATATTTAATTTATCTAGTTGACCTGATTTTAATTTTTTCAGATTTTGGACTATTTTTATAAATCTATCGCTTTCTTTTTTACTTAATATTTTTTCAGTTAGAGTTAAAAACTTATTTATATAATCTTTTCTTTTGAAAGGCCGTAAACCATATGGATGAGCATCAGCAACAGACTGTTCTTGAATAATTTTTTTACCATTTTTAAGAGTTATAACTACTTTTGCACCAAATGCTTTTTTCTTTGGATTTGAATCGTGATATTTTCTTGTCCATTTTTTATCTTCGTGAGTTTTAATTGATCGCCATATCTTTATTGTACTTTTTTTTTTTGCTCTAGACTTTGTATATGATTTTATATGGTGCCATTTACCATCTTCCAACGCCACTGCAAATATGTACATTATAGAGTGATCTAAGGTTTCTCTACTTGCTTTAGGATCCATTTTTTGAGGATCATTTGCACCTGTACCAATTACATAATGTGTATGATGACTAGTATAAATATCAATTTTTTTAACATGACTTAAATTTTCTATTTTATTTTTTAGTTTTTTAGCTAAATCAATTAAAGCTTGTGATTGATATTCAGCAGAATATTCTTTTGTGTAAGTTTCTAAAATAGCTTTTTTGCTTTCACCTTTTTTTGGTAAGGGAATTTTATATTTTGCTTTTTTACCATCAAGGATTCTTGCAATGACACTATCTTCACCTTCATAAATTGGACTAGGTGCACCTTCACCACGCATAACTCTATCCACAGCCTCTATTGCAAGTTTTCCAGCATGTGCCGGGGCATAAGCCTTCCAACTAGAAATCTCACCTTTTCTAGATTGTCTAGTAGATATTGTTGTGTGTAATGCTTGTTGAACAGATTGATAAATAGTTTCGGTGTTTAATTTTAACATTGAACCTATTCCGGCAGCAACACTTGGACCTAAGTGAGCTATATGATCTATTTTATGTTTATGTAAACAAATACCTTTTACTAAATTAACTTGGACTTCATAAGCAGTAATTATTCCTCTTAAAAGATCTAATCCGCTTTTTTTATTTTGTTGAGCTACACTAATCAAAGGAGGAATATTATCTCCTGGATGACTATAGTCTGCAGCTAAAAAAGTATCATGAAAATCGAGTTCTCGAACTGCTGTTCCATTTGACCATGCAGCCCACTCACAATCAAATTTTAACTTTGAGTTAACTCCAAAAAGAGTTGCTCCATTTTTTCTATAATGTTTTAAAGCCATTTCCCTAGATGAAATTACTGGCCTTCTATTTAATGAAGCAATTGCTACTGACGCGTTATCAATTATCCTGTTAATTACCATTTCAATTGCGTCTTTATTTAACTTAGCATTGTCACTTGCAATTTCTGCTATTTTCCACGCAAGCTGTTTTTTCTTCGGAAGATGAATCCTTGAGGGATAGACTTTAACAGTGTGTAGTATCAAAATAACTCCTAATAGTGATTTTATTTTTAATAGTTAAAAAAAATTAATCAATATTAAAGATATTCAGAGACTATTTTTTCAATACCCACAAAGTCTTTTATTAAGTGATTATGATAAATTTCTTCAGATCTTTTTTCTGTATATCCATATTTTAGTAAAATCATTGGAATTTCAGCAGCCCTAGCAGCATTAGCATCTGTTTCACTATCACCAATCATTATTGATTTATTTTTATCACCATCTAAAATTTCAATAGTAGTAATTAAATGTCTAGGATCGGGCTTACAATATTGGAAAGTATTATGTCCCGCTACATATTCAAAAAAATCATAAATACCAATCTTTTTTAAAAGATCAACTGCCAAATGCTCTGTTTTATTTGTGCACACTGCCATAGAAATGTTTTCTTTTTTGCACCAATTTAAAAATTCTTTCACCCCATTAATTAATGTACTTTCATGTAAAATATTTTTTCCATAATAATCAATGAATTCATTTGTCATATCATTTTGAATTTTTTCATCAAACCACTTCCACTTACCGTATGATTTTTCCATCATAGCCTTTGCACCACTTCCAACGGCATTTTTTAAGTCATTTATAGTTTTTGTTGGATAGCCAAATTTTTTCATTACATAGTTGTGAGCTCTTATCAAATCCGGAGCTGTATCAACTAATGTGCCATCTAAATCAAATAAAACAGTAAATTTTTGTGTCATTATAAAAGTATTTTAAAGAAATAATTTGTGAATTAATTAACACATATTCTTAATGTAAAGAAATTCTAAATGAAAGGATTAAATTTAAAAAAAATATGCAAGATAAGTTGAGAAGTAAATTTTTAAAATCTGGTGTAAAAATGATTGGCCCTGAAACAATTTTTTTTTCAAAAGATACTAAAGTAGGTAAAAATGTTACTATCGAACCTTTTGTTGTTATTGGTCCAAGAGTAAAAATTGGAAACAATGTAATTGTAAAATCTTTTTCTCATTTAGAATCATGCAAAATAGGCAATAAAATTGAGATAGGTCCTTATGCTAGAATAAGACCGAAAACTATTTTAGAAGATGGAACTAAAATAGGAAATTTCGTAGAAATCAAAAAAAGTATTATTCGAAAAAAATCTAAAGTAAACCATTTATCTTATATTGGAGATACTGATATTGGTAAGAATGTAAATATTGGAGCTGGTACTATTACTTGTAATTACGATGGTGTTAAAAAAAGTAAAACAAAGATAAAAGACAATGTTTTCATTGGTTCAAATTCTTCTTTAGTTGCCCCAGTAATAATTAATGAAAAAAGTATTGTAGGAGCAGGCTCTGTAATTACTAGAAATGTAAAAAAAAAGACATTAGCTTTGACAAGATCCTCGCAAATAGAAATTAAAAATTATAAGAGAAAATAAAAAAATATGTGTGGAATAATAGGAATATCTAGCAACAAATCAGTTTCATCAAGTATAATAAATTCTTTAAAAAAATTAGAGTATAGAGGTTATGACTCTGCTGGTATTGCTACACTTGCAGATGGTGAAATAAATGAGGTAAAATCTGAAGGTAGAGTAGATAGTCTTGAAAAAAATTTTGATTTAAAAAAATTAAAAGGCAATATAGGTATAGGACATGTTAGATGGGCTACACATGGAATTCCAAACAGCATTAATGCACATCCTCATTCATCCTATAATGTTTCTGTAGTTCATAATGGTATTATCGAAAATTCAACAATCTTAAAAAAATTTTTATTAGCGAAAGGTCATAAGTTTAAATCACAGACAGATACTGAAGTGATAGTACATTTGATTACAGAAAATTTAAAAACATCAGAACTAGAGACGGCAATAACTAAAACATTAAAACAACTTCATGGAAGTTTTGCACTTGGTATTGTTTTTAAAGATATTCCTGATTTAATTGTTGGTGCAAGAAGAGGTTCTCCTTTAGCAGTCGGTTATGGACCAAATGAAAATTATTTAGGATCAGACTCTTATGCATTAAAATCAATGACAAATAGAATTACTTATCTTGATGATGGTGAATTTTGTGTTGTTAAAAAAGATCAAGTTAACTTTTATAATGAAGATGGAAAAAAAATTAATAAGAAAATTTTAAAACTTTCTTCAAATGAACTAAGTTATGAAAAAGGTGATTTTAAACATTTCATGGCTAAAGAAATTGAAGAACAACCAACAACAATTAAAACAGGTATAAAAGAATACATAGATAATTTTAACACAGAAATAAATATTTTTAATTTTCCTTGGCAAGCTGATGAGATTAAAGCAATCACTTTAATCGGTTGTGGAACTGCATATCACTCATGTCTAATGGCCAAATATTGGTTTGAAGAGTTGACATCTTTAGATGTAAGCATAGATATTGCCTCTGAATTTAGATACAGAAAAAATAAATTTAAAAAAGATAATTTGTATGTATTTGTTTCTCAATCTGGAGAAACAGCTGATACTTATGCGGCTTTAGATTTGTGTAATAAAAATAAAATGAAAACTTGTGCTATTGTAAATGTAATCGAAAGTTCAATCGCAAGAGACTCAAATTTTGTATTACCTATTCATTGTGGTCCAGAAATTGGAGTTGCATCAACTAAAGCTTTTTTAGGTCAAATACTTATCCTATATATTTTAGCTCTAAAATTTGCCTCACTACGAAATGAAATTAATCGAACGGATTATTCAACTAAGATAAAAGATTTAAAAAATTTACCAAATTTGATAGAAAAAACATTGTTACTTGATAACGATATTCAAGCTATATCTTCAACATTCAATGAAGTAAAAGGTTCAATGTTTCTAGGAAGAGGTTTTTCCTATCCTATAGCACTCGAAGGTGCATTGAAATTAAAAGAATTATCCTATGTGCATGCAGAAGGATATCCTGCAGGTGAGATGAAACATGGACCTTTAGCACTTATAGAGGAGGGTATGCCAGTTGTTGTTTTAGCACCAAGAGATAATTATTATAAAAAAACTATTTCTAATATGCAGGAAGTAATTGCTAGAGGAGCAAAAGTTTTATTAATTACGAATAAGAGTAAAGATGAGGTTGTTTCAGAGAATATTTGGGAAACTATTCAAGTTGAAAATACTAATGATGATTTACTTCCATTTTTATTAACTATACCTTTACAAAAACTTGCTTACTATTCAGCACTTAAAAAAGGTTATGATATAGATAAACCGAGAAATTTAGCTAAATCTGTAACCGTTGAATAAAAAAAAAACTCTGATACAACAATCTTGAGTTGAATATGAAAAATTGGAAAAAAAATAGTTGGAGAAAATATCCGGTAAAACATATACCCGAATATCCAAATAAAAAAGAATTAGAAAAAGTTTTAGATAAGCTTGGATCATTTCCACCATTAGTTTTTGCTGGAGAAACTAGACATTTAAAACAACAACTTTCAGAGGTTGTTGATGGCAAAGCTTTTTTATTACAAGGCGGAGATTGTGCGGAAAGTTTTGCAGAATT
>MDSZ01107070.1_pt1 | contig 10167 bp, 10 predicted proteins | sample 811201 | NCBI WGS metagenome assembly MDSZ01 (sample SAMN05326647, study PRJNA326480) | marine metagenome | isolation source: seawater | place: Indian Ocean: North | collected 2010 | reverse complement strand
TAATTTTAAAGAAAGCTGCTGATAAAGTTCAAAGAGTTACAATGGAGTTAAGCGGTCATTCTCCTTTTATTGTTTTTGAAGATGTTGATTTAAATAAAGTAACAGATATGGCAATATTTGCAAAATTTAGAAACAATGGTCAAGTGTGCATTTCACCTAGTCGTTTTTATATACATGAAAGTAAGAAAAAAGATTTTACAAATTTAATGGTTGAAAAAACAAAAAAACTAAAAATTGGAAATGGAATGGATAAAGATACCATATTAGGACCATTAACAACAAAAAAGAGATTGGAAGAGATTGAAACTTTAGTGGAGAAGACTAAAAATGAAGGAGCTAAAATTCTTTGCGGTGGTAAAAAACCTGCAGGTTTTAATAAAGGGTATTTTTATGAGCCAACTATTTTTGATAACATAAAAGATAATTATTCAATAATGAGTGAAGAGCCGTTCGGACCATTAGTGCCAATACTTTCATTTAAAGATTTTGATGAAGTTGTAGAAAGAGCAAATAAAAATGATTTGGGATTGGCTAGCTATATTTATACTAATAATTTGGAGAAAGCTCACAAAGCTTCAGAGTTGATGGAAACAGGTACTGTTGCTGTTAATACACCTGTAGTGGCTCTACCAGAAGCTCCTTTTGGTGGTATTAAACAAACGGGCTATGGCAGAGAAGGTGGCTCTATGGCCATAAAAGACTATTTGAACATAAAATACACTCATTTGGGAATTAGTTAAACTTAATGAGCTATTATGTTTATATGCTTAAATCTTTAGGCATAAAATCTGTAACATATGTAGGTTACACGAAAAATCTCAGAAATAGATTGAAGCTACATAACAGCGGGAAAGGTGCAAAATTTACTAGAGGAAAGAAGTGGCAATTAATCTATAAAGAGAAATATCAATCAAAAAGTAAAGCAATTTCTAGAGAATATTATATAAAGAATAATAGAATTTTAAGAAATAAAATTAAAAATAACATATGAAAATTTCTATATTGCTTCCATATAAAGAAAATTTCTCTCCAGATTACCCGGGTGCGGTTTCTTTATTTGTATATGAAACAAGTAAAAAAAGTACATACAAAAATAAAATTACAGTTTTTGGGAGTACAAATCTTAAAAAAAAATTTCCAATTAAATATAATAATATAGATTTAAAAGGGTCCTTATTATCTAGTCAAACCAATAATTATGTGAATAAATATATAAAAATTGAGAAAAAATTAGTTTCTTCTATAATTGAAATTCATAATAGACCTAGCTATGTAAAATTAATTTCATCAAAACTAAACAAGAGAATAATTTCTTTATATTTTCATAATGATCCGCTTTCTATGGATGGATCAAAATCAATTAACGATAGAAAATATTTATTAAAAGTTTGTTACAAAATTATATTCAATAGTAATTGGTCAAAAAAAAGATTTTTAGAGGGGCTGGAAAATAAATTTGTTAATAGTAACAAATTAGCTGTTTTTTATCAGTCAGCAAATAAAGGATCGTTGAGCTTATTAAAAAATAAAGAAAAATGGATAACTTTTGTAGGTAAACTAAACAGAGCTAAAGGTTATGATATTTTTTCTAAATCTATAATCAAAGTATTAAATAAAAATCCTTCTTGGCGAGCTAAGATAATTGGGGACGAAAAAAGAGAAAAAATCGATCTATTGCACAAAAATGCTGATATTTTGGGTTTTCAGAAACACGAAGATGTTATCAAGATATTTAAAAAGTCAAGTATCGCAGTTGCTTGTTCTAGGTGGGAAGAACCTTTCGGAAGAACAAGTCTAGAAGCATCTGCAAATGGATGTGCGGTAATTATTACAAATAAAGGAGGTTTGCCTGAAACAGTCACTAATGCAAAAATTTTAAAAAATCTTTCTATAAGCAATTTAGAAAAAAACATTAACTATTTAATTAAAAACACAAAATTAAGAAATAAATTGCAAAAATTATCAATAAAAAATTTCAATTTGACTCATGATTTTGTCACCAAAAATATTGATGACTACAGATCAGAAAAATTAAATAAATTTAATCTTTTTTACACAAAAAAATCATTAAAAAGTCTTAGAATTTTACATATTACAAATTTTAATGAAAGATTAGATGGGCGTCTTTTCTTTAATACCGGTAGAAGAATAAATAATGGATTTATCCGTTTAGGACATAGTGTTTTAGGATTTAGTGATCGAGATATTCAAAAATATTATAAATCCTTTAAAGACTTAAAAGGAGCCAAAATACTTAACGATAAACTTAAAAAAACTTGTTATAATTACAAACCCGATTTAATTGTAATGGGACATGCAGATCTTATATCTGCCGAACAAATTAATGAATTAAGGGATGACTACCCTAATGTGAAAATAGGTCAATGGTTTTTAGATCCTTTGAATAAAAATGGTCCTGATTTTCATAGAAATAAAGAGAGAATACTTGATAAAATTAATGTAGTAGATGCAAGTTTTTTAACAACAAGTCCATCGGCGTTAAACTTTTTGCCAAATAATAATAATAATACATATTACATTCCTAATCCGAGCGACAAATCTTTTGAAATTTTAAATAATTATTCAAGATCATGTAATGTAGATGTTTTTTTTGCTTTAAGTCATGGAGTACATAGAGGAGTACTAAAATCAGGTAAAACTGATGATAGAGTCAAGTTTGTCAACGATTTGATAAAAATGACTCCAGATATCAAATTTGATATTTATGGATTAAATAATGTACAACCTATTTGGGCTGATCATTACTTCAAAACGATATCTAATGCTAAAATGGGATTAAATTTAAGTAGGGGAGATGCAATAAAATATTATAGTAGTGATCGTATAACACAAATAATAGGAAATGGACTTGTTTGTCTCATTGATGAAAAAACACAATATAGAGATTTTTTCAACGACAAAGAAATGGTATTTTATAAAAATACTAATGATCTATCAGAAAAGATATTAAAAATATCAGCCGATGAAAAATTGAGAAAATCTATAGCAAAAAAAGGTAAAGAAAAATATATGAAATATTTTAATTCAAATTTGGTTGCTGAATATATAATCGAAAAATCTCTAGGCTTAACAAAAAACAAAAAATATTATTGGGATAATTGATCCAGGAATACTCATTTTATGAGCTATTTATTCTTTAGAACTGATCGAATAGGTGACTTTTTAACGATAGCATCATTAGTAAATTCCATAAAAAGAAACGATCCAAAAGCAAAAATTTCATTTGTTTGTTCAAAAAAGAATGAGAGTCTTTTGAAAAGATTGTCGATAATAGATATGATCTATACCATAGATAGAAAAAGTATAACTAATAAAATTGAATTATTTAAAAAATTAAATAAAATTAACTATAACACCATATTTGTATTAGATAAAAAAAATAGTTCCATAGTTTTAGGTTTTTTTTTAAAATCTAAAAATAAAATATTTACCGTCTCTAAAAAATTTAAACATAATTTTCTTAAGATTTTTTATAATAATGTTTTTCTAGATAATGATTTTGTAAACGATAGTACACAAGTTTTATTAAAAAAATATTGTAATTGTATAGGATATACTTTGTCTGAAGTAGACACATTGTTTTTTGATAAAGATTTTTTTAAAAAAGATTATAATCACACAGATGTGTTAAATCTAGATAATTTAGATTATATAACTGTACATTATGATGAAAAATGGGAAATTGAGAGTTACAAAGAGTCTTATTCTAAAGGAGATACATTTACTAATATTGGTGCAACTTATGACAATTTTAAGTTATTTTTAGAAAAATTGTCTAATAAGTCAAACAAACAGATAATTATCACAACAGGGTTAATTAAAACTAATATAGTAAATGATGTTATAAAAAATTCAAAAAAGCTTTCTGAAAATATTTATGCATTTAATTTAGATAACAAAACTATTTATTTAATTGTCAACGATAATTTTTTTTCTACATCCTACTTGATATCAAAATCAAAAACTCTCATAACTTGCCATGGAGCATTTACACATATAGCTTTCAATTATCGTATTAAAATTATTGATATTATTGAAGAAAATAAACTTCAACATTATAATAGGATAACAAATCATATGACAAATTATAAAAGTTTTTTTAGATCAAATTTTATCAATCTTTCAAAAAAAATTATAAATTGCATTTAATTTTTTCCAATCTCAAATAAGACTTTTTAGATAAAATTGAAGAAATTAAACCTTTCCATCTGTAAACATATTTAGAGTGTTTTTCTTTATTATTTAAGTAGATAATAATTCTAAATAATATTCTCAAAATAATTGGAAAAAAATAAATTAGCGATAATAATAAACCATAATGTTTTTTAAAAAAATAATATTTTGACCATATAAAATGCCAAGTATACAGTTTTTCTAAATTTCGTTTTTCTAAAGTATTTTTAACTTCTACAGATTTACCTTTTTCATGTCTCACTTTGACTGTATTTAATTGATAAGCAAAGAGACCTTTCAGCTTGGCTCTTTTTGTATAATCTGTTTCTTCCCAATACATAAAAAAATTCTTATCAAATCTTCCTACTTTATTGAAAACAGTTTTGTTAAAAAACATTACCGAACCATGCACATTGTGTATTTTGTTTAATTTTTTTCTTAAGCTTGTTTGGTAATGACCTTTTTTGGATGCATTGATAAAATGAGGCCCTATTACCGAGAATTTGTCTTTTAATTTTAGTGCCGTATTATAAAAGCTAATAAAAGATTTTAACTTTATTCCCTCAATATCTGGATTTGATACTAAAAAATACTTTGTTTTAATTTTTTTTGATGCAAGATTTATCGATGACCCGTACCCGTTATTTTTACTGAGTATAACTTGTAAATTTTTTCTTTTTTTAAATATTTTTTTTATTTTTATATCTTTTGAGTTTTCAATTACAATTATTGGTATTTGTTTAGGAATTTGATTAATAAAATTCTCTATTTTTTTAGAACTTTTGTAAGATACTAAAATGAGCGAAACTTTATTGAATTTTTTTTTCATATTTTAATTTTATTTAATGCATTATTTTTAAATAAATTAGCTTCTTTGATATACCTTCTTACCATTTCAGTAGATTTGTGTCCTGTCATTGCCATTATGCTTCTTTCTTCTGCTCCTGATTCAGCGGCAGATGTAGCGAAGCCTGATCGTAAACTATGACCGGAATAATTTGCGCTATCTATTCCAACTTTATTTAAATATTCTTTTATAATCAGAGCTACTGACTGATCTGATAATCTTGCTTTTGTTAATTTACATCCCTTAGAAAATCTTCTAAATAATGGCCCTTTATTAATTTTGGACACATTAATCCATCTTTTAACAGTGTTTACAGGACAATACATGCTATTATCGAAGTAGGGTAAAGCTTTTATAGTACCTTCACCAAACTGATCGGTTTTCGACTTTCTAACAGTAATTTTTAGGCCTTCATAAACGAAATCAAGATCATCAAAATCTAAGGATACTATTTCATTTCTTCTAAAACCCCCAGAAAAACCGATTAATATTATAGATTGATCCCTGAGTTTTTTTAAATCATGTATTTTTTGATGATTAATTACATTAATTATTTTTTTTAATTGATTGATTAATATAGGTTTTTTTCCTTTTTGATGAGTGCCTTTTCTTCGTTTAATACCCATTAAATTTTCAATTATAGCTGGGTGTTTGGTATCTAAATAATAACCTTTCATCTTGTGTATCACCCCAATTGATACCAATCTTCTTTTGATAGTGCTTAATTTTATATCTTTTGTAGCAAGATAAGTTAGGTACAAAGAAACTATTTTTGGATCTGTTGGCGAATCTTTGAAATTGTTTTTAATGCAAAAAAGCTTAAAATCTCTAAAATCTGATTTATATGCTCTAATAGTATTAATGGCTTTAGAACTTTTAAGATTTAATAGAGTTTCGTCTTGTAAAGCTTTTAAGTCAGTTGTTAAATTTTTCATATTTTTGTTATATTACTATTGATAACCATTAATTATCGTTAGTAATATATTATATAATTTCTAGTGTCAAGAGTATAAAATAAATCATGTTTGAGAGTCGAAAAAGATTACTTCTGGACCGTGGACCTAGTTGGCCTGACTACGATAAAGCAGAACCATTTATGGTTCGATACTATTTGTTATTTCGCAAAAGACCCAAATGGTTTCCATTTAATATTTTTCTTCACAAGATCCTTAAAAGCGATTTAGGTGATTTACATGATCATTATTGGTCATATATCACACTAGTTCTTAAAGGTGGCTATTGGGAAACCACAAATAAAGGTCGATTTTGGCGGGGACCAGGCTATATAGGGCTCAGAAAGGCCTCAGATACCCATAGTTTGAGCATACCTCAGGGAAAGGTCGCTTGGACACTAATATTTGTGGGGCCTAACAAGGGTTCTAAGCAGCATGCTAATTTTTCTAACTCAGAACAAAACGCCCGTAAACATTGAAGAATTAAAGGTATAAAATGCTAAAAATTATATTAGGAGTAATATTATTTTTCATTTTTGTCATCTTTTCGCTTAACTTTTGGGACAAATCAGATAAAACTAGGAAAAAAAATTTAAAGGCCTCTTTTTTGGGTTTAATAATTGTTGGATTTTTATTGATTGGTTTTTTATTATACGATTAATGGCTAAAAGCACCAAATTTCAAAAAAAAGTGTGGAATTTTCTTAAAAAAATACCTCGTGGAACCACTAAAACTTACTCTCAGGTTGCTATAGGGATTGGAAAACCATCAGCTGTTAGGGCAGTAGCTAATGCGATAGCCAAAAACCCCTCTCCTCCTAAAATACCATGCCATAGAGTAATAAGATCAGATGGATCTCTTGGAGGTTACTCTGGCAAAGGAGGCATCAAATTTAAGAAAATGTTACTCAAAAAAGAGGGAATAAAGCTCTAGAATTGTTATTTGACGGGCGTTTTAGTATATTTCAAAAAATAGACTTTAAAAATTTTAAATACACCAGTTAGTTGTAGCCTAAAAGTTGTATTCGCAAAAAAAACGCTATCTAAGGCCGTTTAAACGGTATATTCCTTAATTGCATTGCTCCTAGAAACATTGATATTAAACACCTTTAGAATGGCTAGAATCGTTGGTATTTAACTTAAATTTGCACCCCCCTTCTCCATTTCGTGTTAAATTTGTTTGTTTTTAATTTTTTTTTATATTTTTAATTTTAAATTCTTTAATTTTTAACCTCTAATTCCTGTTATTTATCAATGATTATTTGATTTTTTTAGTATATAAGTAAGTATTATTTACTTATAAGATAAGTATTTACATTAATTACTTTTTGTAACTTATTGTATTTATTGAAAATATTTAAGACTATAATAAACAACAATTGGAACAGTAATTAAAGACATTAAAGTAGATGTTACAATCACACTAGCTACACCGTCAACCACTCTCTTATCAGAGTACATAGAACCAACTAGGTAGGTTAAAACGGCGCTTGGCATGGCTGACTGAATTAATAATACTCCAGCTGCAAAACCACTTAACCCTAAATATTTTATTAAAGCGAAGCCAATAAAAGGTCCAATAATTACTCTTACTGCTCCTAAAATTGTAGCATGAGTCCAAGATATTACTTGAAACCTTGAAAGAGCTATGCCCAATGACATTAGAACCAAAAAAATAGTTGTGTAAGTAAGCAGAAAAGTAGTATTTTCTAAAAATCCAGGCACATCCCATTCAAAATACAAAAATATAACGGAGGCTATGATGCCGTAAATTGGAACATTCTTAATTAATATATTTAAAGAGAAACTTTTTTTTGCTAGCAAAACTCCAACAGTAAAATGAAGTAAAATTATAACTGATGCGATAGCAGAAGCAATTCCAAGTCCAGCAGTTCCGTAAGCAAACAAACAAATTGGAACACCCATGTTTCCAGTATTAGGTAGAATTAAGGGAGGTAACTCACTAATAATATCCTTCTTTAAAATAGATAGAAAAATTAATCCTATTATAGAAAAGCCTCCTATTATTATTAAAGCATAAATAAAATACTCAACAAAAATAGCTAAAGTAACACCAGTAGTTGTTATTGTGTAAAAAATCATTGCTGGTGTACCAATATTACCAGCAAAGTTAGTTATAAATTTAGTATCAAATTTAGGGTCTTTTACACCAAGATAATACCCTACACCTATAACGAAAAAAACAGGAAAAAGAACATCAAAAAGTTTTATATAGAGCTCCATTAAGCTCTTACATCAGATTTTCTAGGTTTTCTCAATGCTTTTTTATTGTAGTTAATTGCAGTCTCAAATTCCATAAGTCTTTTATGAATAGATCTTAATTCAGTTATTCTTGTCCAATTATATAAGAAAACAGAGAAGGCATCTTTTACCTCACCAAAAGCATTTACAACTTGCATCATAACTCCTAAAGTGAAAGCAGCAGTAAATAACCCTGGAGCCATTATCAAAAATGGAACTATTACAAACAATTGTCTATACCATATTGCCCAAAGATCAAAATATCCGTAATGCAAAAATAATTTATGATAATTAAATTTAATACCAGTAAACAACTGTAGAATAGTTGGAGCTTGGACATAATTTTTTCTGTCATCTTCACCATAAACTAACTCCTTTCTAAAAGCGGCTTCAACTTTTTGATTATTGTACTCTAAGCCAGGAAGTTTAATTCCAACTAGCCAACTGATTACAATTCCTCCTATACTTAAAATCAAAGCAACCCATACTAATGATCCAGAAACATTATCTAAAAAAGGTACTGTTACATTAGAAGATAAAACCCATAAAATTGGAATAAAAGCAATTAATGTCATTATGGCTTTAACAACTTGTAAACCTATGGATTCAACTATTTTTGCAAAATTCATACAATCTTCTTGTATTCTCTGAGATGAACCCTCTACTTTAGCCTCAGTTGCCCGCCAATATGGCATATATGAAAAAGTCATTGCTTCGCGCCATCTAAAGGCCCATAATCTAGTAAACCAATTTGTAAACGCAAAAATAGTTACATATGGTAACGCAATGTATAAAAACTTTTTTATTGACTCCCAAAATTCAGAAATTTCTCGCTTTTCAGCAGTTTGCAAGATGTCATAAAATTCTTTGTACCAACTATTAAATAAAACATCTAAATAAGTTTGCGTAACTAACAACAATAGTATGAATGTACCTCCTCCATAGGACCAATAAAACCATTTTTTATCTTTAAAAAAACTACGCCACATTATTCTTTTAAAAAGTTATCTGCATACGATTTAATAACAAATTCTCTTTTTTTGGGTTCAATAATTCTATAAGAAATTTTGTTTTTTTCTGCATAATCAATCGCTTTTTCTTTAGTTGAAAATTCCAAATTAATCTCACCCATAGTATCTGTTGAACTTTCCCATCCCATCAACGGATTAATACGAGTTTCTTTTGTATCAAATTCTAAGACCCACTTTTTTTGTTTGCCCTTACCAGATTGCATCGCCGTTTTCGAAGGTATATAAATCTTAGCTTTTTTCATATTAAACTATTGGTAAATTACAAATTTCACCTTCTACCAATTTATTATTTGTATTAGTATAAAAATCCTTTTTTTCTTTAACATAGTCTTTTTTTATCATAGCAATACCTACAATTTTTTTAAATGTTGGAGAATAAGCTGCAGATCTTAGGTCTCCGATTGACTCCTCTTTATCATTAATCAAAAAATATTTTAAATTTGCATTTAGACTATTCAAATCTATTGTGTTTGAATTGATTTTCACACCCATTAATTTCCTGTCAATACCTTTATTCCAAATCTTTTCTAAACTATTTTTTCCTAAAAATTCAATATTAGAATTTAGATTAACTAGTTTCTCAAAACCACACTCAAATGGATTATCACTTATAAGCATATCGTTACCATACGACAATAAGCCTCCCTCAATTCTCTCAGCTTGATTTGGAGCTCCAGGTTTTACATTATATTTTTTTCCGATATCAAAGAAATGATCGTATAATTCTAGACCAGCCTTTGTATCATTTATATGAATTTCATAACCACCTTGTTTTGAATATCCTGATCTTGAAATAAGAAATTTATTGTTTCTAAATTTAAAGAAATCGTATTTGAAAAATTTTAATTTAGTTATTGAATTTCCAAAAATATCTTCCATTA
>MDSZ01008638.1_pt1 | contig 10167 bp, 6 predicted proteins | sample 811201 | NCBI WGS metagenome assembly MDSZ01 (sample SAMN05326647, study PRJNA326480) | marine metagenome | isolation source: seawater | place: Indian Ocean: North | collected 2010 | reverse complement strand
GTAATCAAAGCTAACGTTATCGTTGGCGTTTAAAAAGTTGAGTGTTTTTACTGTGCCACACTCACACAGCCTTGCACGCTATATTTTCAATACTCAGTCGATACCAGTTCACCCCCATGTTATTGACAATTGCAATCCCATTTTCTCAAGGATTTATTAATTCTGCTATCCGGATCTCTTTTACCCTTAGCACCGGTATTTTTCTTCTTCATCCCGCACATCCTAGCACAAAATGATTTACGACGGCCGGCCGCTTTTCCGCCTTTACTTTTCTTAGCTTGTTTAGCAGAAACAGGAGCTTTTAAATCAGATCCAGGATTTGCTTTTTCGTATGACTTACGACCAGCAGCATTTAAACCACCTTCTTTATTTTTACCGGCCTTTCTCTGCCATGCGGGAGTTTTTGCTTCATCCATTTCCCCTCTTTGCAAAAATTCTTTACAAGAAACTTTTGTACGTGGGTCATCTAACAATTCTTGGATTAGATCTTCATCTAGGTCTTCAGCTGTAATCTTTTTCCATTCTTTTTCACTTGGATAATCTTTATCTCCAGGCTTGGCAGGTTTTTCGCCTCGTTTACGCTTAGCTCTCATATTATCAAAAAAATTAGATTCGTTTAAAACACTTGCTAACTCTTCTTGAATAATCTGCTTTAATTGTGATTTTGTGATTTTCATTAATTCATTTCCGTAATTATTTATAAGCCTTGCTTTTTTTCAGCCAGCCAGAAATAGCCAATCTCAGATTCATCTTATTGTTTGGTGCTTTGTCATACATTTGTTGCCAGGCAGCAATAAATTCGTCAAATGAATCTTCAAGCGGCTGTCCTTTCTTGATAGCTTGTGCGACAGTCATTTCGGAGCCATCTCTTGTTTTAATCTTGTGTGAATTTAGTTGAATTTTCAAAAATTTAATAAGCATAGGATGAATTTTTTTTTGTTCATCCAATACACCTTTTAACTCTTCTTTAATGATTTGTCTTAATTGTAGTTTTGTGACTTTCATTTAACAGCCTTCACAGCTCACACAACTACAGCACGCGCAACAAGCCTTGCAGCAGTTTTCAACACAACAACATGCCTTTCTGAATAAGTTTTTTAGTTTATTAAGTAATTGTTTCATTGGTTTATCTCCTTGTTAAATATTTTTCTCACTGCTAAAATCTCCCATTCTCTTACTTAAGATCGATTTTGCAGCTTCGTAATCATCTCTAAGGGCAGGATCATTTCTTCTTTCTTCTGCCTGACCTTCAGACTTAAAAGGTCCTAGAACTTTTTGACCACTTTCTGAATCAATAATATAGAAGCCGTTGCGCTCTTTTCTTAGCTCAAAGCCAGTTAAGTCTAGTCCCGAGCGAAGCTCAGCAGCATCATCTTCATTTGAATCCGGATCAGCTATAGGCTTTTCGTGGTAAGGTGAGTCAGGATTTGCCGGGTTATCCTGCCATTTACGGTCAGCTAGCTCGCCCTCGTCTATTGGCTTTTTTTGCGGTTTTTGTTTTTCAATTAGATCAAAAAGTTCATTTAAATCGTTTCCAACGCTCTCTACTAAACTTCTAAATCTTATAGGTATCGATCTCTCCATACCACTAGCACTTAAATTTTTATATCCAGAAGGACATTCATCGCACTTAATTTTCGCATCAACGTCCTGTGGTAATTTTTGAATCGCTTTTTGCAAATCACTTATTGCACTATTTCCCATTTGAAACCAATTTCTCCAAGCTTGAACAACATCACCTATCGCATCCTTGCTTGGCCATGTCGCAACCCGCTCATCAAGAACGTTATTCATTTCTTCTTCAATAATTTGCTCTAGTTCTGATTTGGTAACTTTCATGCTAACGCCCCTTTCCTGCTTTTGCCATGCAGCTTTTAACTGATTCACCTGGTTCGCAGATACCTTGTCTTACCGCCCAATGATCTGCAGGCATCGTCTCGTCAAACGTTCGCACAGCGCCTTCTTTTCCTCTTGTAACCGAACTGTGTTTATCGGCTGACGGCACAACTTCTGCCACCATGCCAGAATCCATGCCGGCTTGAGCAGTCTCGGGTTCTTTTTTGTAATTTTTATGATTTTTTTCAAGCCTAGCGAAATGAGATTTTTCTAGCTGACTAAGCGCGTCAGAACCGTCTGGGCCAGACCCAATCCCTTTATCGAGATCATTGATAAGCTCTCTTGCCATAGCATGAGCAAATTTGCAACCTCCATCTTTGAGACTATCAAAGAAACTTCTTGGCTCTCCACATGGGTCAAAAACAGAGTCTAGAAATTTAGAAAATCTTATTTTATCTTTAGGATCAAGATCTTTAAACCTTCCACTTCCAGCCTTGCCAGAATTAATTTGTGGCATTCTTAGTAAAGATTTTATTTTATCAGGAGAACTTCCAGCAAAACCGCCGGCTTCATCGGCACCCGTACCAGCCCCGCTTTCTTTGTCTGCTTTATTAGAAATCTTAATCAATGCTTGTTGCATTGTCTGAACCTCTACTCCTTTTTCTTTTAGACGTTCTCTAATATCCACGTTCATTTTTTTATTAACGTAGCGAAGAAAAATAACATCTGCGTTGGCGTTTTTAACAAGATTACCAACTTCTGTTTTATCAACAGCCGCGGCAGCGCGCTCCAGCCTTGCTGCTTGCTGGTCAGCCTGTTTTAATAGCTGCTGCAGACTCATAGCTTTGAGCTTTTTATGCATAGATTTCATATGCGCTTTTAAGTCAGGTTTTAATTTTGCTTTTTTCGGCACAACATTCTGAATACGTTTTCGTACTTTGTTTACCATCGCATCAAACCGCTTATCATCAGCCTCACGGTTCTTTTGTTGCAGCGCCAGCAATGTAGCCGCGGCCTCGGCTGCAGCCCTCTCATCCGCTACAACATCGCCGCCAAGAATTTCTTTCAGACCTTTTTTTGCATTCTTTTGGCCGGCTTTTGCGGCCCACTTTATTATTTGTTGATCATTTTTTAATGGAGCATATTTAAAAACTTCTCCAGGTTTGTTGATAATTTTTGCGAGCGCTTGTAAATCATTTGCTAACGCTTTGAGTGTCGAACCACTAAGAGATTTGCCAAGAGACTTTTTATCACCTACTTTAGTAATCTTCTGTTGTAGTTTTGGTATTTTTACAGGTACTGATTTTACTGGATGAAGTACTGAAACTTCAACATTTAATTGATTGCCCTCGTCAAAGATTGTAAAAAAAGCTGGCAACCTGGCAGCTTTAGTATCTGCAGCGGCTTTCCTGTCAGCTTTAACTTTATTTCTTGCTAGAAGGTCTGTTTTTGCTTTTATGGACTTCTTCTCTGCGGCTGCTTTTCTAGCGGCTAGTTTTTTAGCAGCTGCTTGTTTTTTTAGTTCTGCATCAGAATATGTTGCCGCTTTGACATCTTTTTCGATATCGTCCTTTGGCGCTTCGGCTAGATCTTTTATTTCACGTATTTTGATTTTCATCTTCTAGCTCCTACAGCTTTTCTCCACATTTTCTGCGCGCGCACAGGATCATATTTCTCACTTCCTGGAGTGGCGTATAATTTAAACGCACCTTCTGCGCTTTTTGCAACAGCTTTATAATCAATTGTTCGCTTCTTTCTACCTTTCAGCGCCTTAGTTGCCATGTTTTTTCGAGCAGTGCGCATTTCTTCTACAACTGCTTTGGCTGCTGGTTCTATAAACCGGTCAATCATATTCTTGGTTAATTTAGTGCCGCGGCCAAATTCATCAATAGCCAGCTCGCGAGCCTTATCTGTGACTTGTTTTCCTAAACTTGAGCCCCCGCCAGATCGCGCTAGTTTGGCTAGCCGCGCGTCAGCGCCATCGTCAAAAATCCAGGCCATTTTCTTTCCGGCTGTTTTTTTAGCCAGTTTAAGCACTTCTTCGTCTTTTGGCTTGTAAGTCTTCGACGCAGCCGCTCGATCAAGCTCCTCACCCTCACCTTCATCTCTAAGTTCTTGTTCGAGTTCCTTTCTTTTTTCCGGAGAAAGATCTTTTTTGTCTAACATCTTTCTGACATACTTGAGTCGTCGATCTGAGCCCGAGCCGGGTCCAAATTTTGAAAAGTATTTTTCATTAAATCTAATAGTGTCTTTGGTATACCAATCGTTTTTGACTAAAGCAGCAACGAACGCAGCAGCATCTTGGGCCGTAATCTTCCCTTGCTGAACGAGCTTTTTTATGTAATTCGGGCTTACGAGGGGCTCACTAATCTTTGGATTAGGCTTTCTGCTATACTGCTTAGCGCTCTTTGCAGAAAGTATACCCGCGGCTTGCATCTTTTTTAATATGTCATCGCCGCCTGCCTCTGCTTTTTTCTCCGCGGCCTTTTTCTCTGCTTCTGCTGCTTTCTTTTTATCCTCTGGTTTGCCAGTCTCAGCAGCTTTCTTTTTAGCTAATTCAGCTTCTTTTTCAGCCTTTGCTGCAGCGCCCCCAACCGCAGGTGTAGCGTCTTTTCCTTTATATTTTAGCTTACCTGCTTTTGCTAGCTCGACTTCCTGTGCGGTAAGACCAAACATTTCTGAGTTAGGATCCCACTCACCTTCGGCATTAGGGCGGACTCTAGCTTCAATCGGAACTATGCGGCTCCAGTTTATTCTGTTTTTCTTGGCTTGAGCAAAAAATCTGCCACTTTTACCTTTGGGAGCAGGGCCGACTTCTTCCATTAGAACTTGCCAATTAACAGTTGGCTTTTGGCTTTCGTTGTAAGGTCCTTTTTTAGTCATATAGTCTGAAAACGCATTGGGGTTTACTAAATTTCCTAGGTCGTCGACTGCGAACATTTTTTGCAGATCTGCAGCAGACATTCCAACATTAGGATCCCGCATGTGTTGATATTTTCGCTGTTCAACATGTTCTTTAGGAGTTAATCCACGCCAATATCTTTTAGCCTGGGCAACAGCCGCTTTGAGAGATTCAGGGGTTCTTTTAACACCAGGCTTGTTGAGCGCCTCTCCAGCCCTGTTCCACAATGGCTGATCAAATTGGCTTTCCGCAATTTTTAAAAACAAGGGCGACAATCTCCACTGTTCACTATCCAAGATTCTTATCTGTTCTCTCCAATCTGTCCACGGGAGCACGCGTGAATCAAACTTTTTACCTGTTCGGTTGTCCTTAAAGACGCCTGTTTTGATCCAAGCGTCTCTATCTAATTGCGGATTCAAGACAAAGTGATATCCTTCTGGTTTCCTATACTTTGTCTTTGTTTGAGGGTTGTACGACCCGGGTCTCCGACTAGTACTTCTCGGTGGTTGATATTTGCCATTTTTTTCAATAAGCCTACCCCAGGCATCGACGCGAGCCTGTTCATCTTTTCCATAAGGCCGAAGTGGTGTACCTACTTGTGCTTTACTCCTTTGCCTTTCTTTTTCTCTAACTATAGCAGGGTTCACGCGACGAATCATCTCTGTATTCAGATTATCCGAAACATGAACGTATTTTGACATCATATACATCCAAAAAGGCGGAACCAAATACCGAGCAGCTCCGCTTCCGGTACCACGCGCGACAGACTTAAGTCTCTTCATTTCTGCAGCACTTTCTTTGTGCGTTTGAAAGTATTTTTGAAATTCAGCTGCGTGTTTTCTCCGCGCTATGTCGGTATCCCCTTGCACTGGTCCTATTTTTTCTATAGCTTCATAATACCATTTTGCTCGCTCACCAGACAAAATGTGTCTAGCAAATTTATCAGCCCATGGAAATTCAGATTCGTATATTTCAACATATTTTGCATAAAGAGGCTTGGCCGCCCATTCGCGAAAGCCGGGGACCTGGACCCAAGCTTGGTATTTTCGCCCATCGCCAAACATGGGGACTTTTTCTTGTCCCGACTTTTTCATCAGCCACCATTTAGCAGTACTTAGCCACTCCGCCAACTCTCCAGGCTTGGGCTCTCTCATCCATTCCCATGTCCAGACAGCCACCACGCCCTGGTCGCGACCCCGATACTCCTTTTTCAACCTCCCAGGCTTTTCCGGATTCCAAACCAAACCTGGAAGTGTGCTCAATGCCATTTTTGCCCTTTCAATCGATATGCCAGTTGTTTTATCCAGGTTTTTGGCCGCTCCTTGCGGAGGGAAGAATGCATCACCGGGCTTCCATGGCCGTAAAGTACCAGGACTCTTAACGTCTCCTGCCCAAAATAAGTTTAAATATCCTTCTAATTTACCGTTGAAATCTTTCAACTTGGCAACGTTGATTCTATTCATTGCCTCGTTGTCTTGCAACGCACACTCTTCTTCTTCTGTCAGGCCTAGCTTTGTCCCAAAAATTTCAACGTTGTGCATAATCCAAAACGCGCTATGACAGTTTGGACCAGCTTTAACCTCTATAATTGCTGCAGCAATTTCTGTGATTGCAGCGAACCACCCAATGGGGCCTGTTCCTGCTAAAGTTGCAACTCTTGCCATTCTGGCACCGGCCCAAGCAGTGGTTCGAAGAAGTCCTTTTACAGCGGTACCGACAACTCCTCGCACAAACTTAGTTAACCAAAGGTTAGCAATTTTTTTGCCATATCCTTGAACTAACGCGTTAAGGAATCTCATCTTAAGACGAGTATCTTTCATGAGCGGCAATCTATACAACTCATCGAAACTAAATCTAGTTCTTATACCAGCGCTTAATTTATCGCATCTATTTTTAAAAGACTCGAAGCCTCTAGAATCACTCCAAATCTCGATCGGCACTCTCATCTTTGCGCCGCCGGGTGTAGTGTAGTCCCAACTTTTAGCTAGCCTCGTGGGTGATTTGGGCCTATCAGGCGCATCTTTCATGCCACCCGGATGGTTCTGACCACCTTTTTTGATTCTACTTACATCATCTGCATCCCCTGCATCTACCCCACCCGGAGTGGGCTTGCGCGTCGGAGCGTCCGGTTGCCCTGTAGGCTTAACCCGGGCGGCTTTGGCCTTTTTAATATTATTGTTATGTAGATCTCGGTAGCGCTTTAATTCTTCTTTGGGGAAGGGAAGACGACAGCCTTTTCCTGCTTTTTCAAGCAAAAGAAATTGAGGGTACTCTAAGACATCTTTTTCCTCTCTCATGGGATAGGGAGACCTCGGCGTGACTTTCACCGGTTCTTTGCTATAACATTTTTTCCCTTTAGGGTCGATTAGCTTTGCAGCAATTGAATTTTCTTCGGCATCCGCGGAACCCTTGCCAAACTTAATGTATCCATCTATTTCTCTTTCAAGCCATTCAGCATTAAACACTTTCGCGTTCGCCCCGCCTTTGTATTTAAAACCACTGCCATGGGGCACTTTTTTCCAAGTTTCTTGGTTGTTTCGATCACCACCGACCGGATGCATCCAGTATTGAGCCGCGCGAACTGCATCTTCTCGTTCATCAAACGCGTCACCCGGATTTCCTTCTGGAGTTTTAAAAGGCCAATAGACTTGTTGTTTTCCTTCAAGCGCATCGTTTAAATCAAATTTTGCAGCATAAAAGGCCTGATTGCTTTCCATATCGTCGGGGTCAGCTATCGGCCAGTCTTTGGGAGAGCCATAATTTTCGCGCTTAAAAATACCACCTGCATCGCCAACGAGATCTTTAACGCTCATATTTTTCAAAAACCACAATCTTTTATTTTTCGGAAGTTTTTTGAACATTCCAGCTAGCGTTTTTCTAATTACAAAATCTGAGCCTTCAAACTTCGAGCCGGCTTTTCCGAGACATCCGCCTGCCTTAAAAGCTCTTCTGTCACGCTCTGCTGTTCGAATTTTTTCATTATCGTCGCCGGCAAATTTTCCTTCGAGCAAGCCTTTGATCGTACATGCTGTTTTGAACATGTTTACAAGTGAAGTGTTTAGGCTTTTGCCCTCTTGACTAATCTTGTCTAGATCAACGCCTTCATCTTCCATCACCTTTTTCATTCTTTTAATGATTGCTTCTTCCGTAGGTTTTGCATCACAGCCCCCACCCATAGCCGCTATTACTGTCGAAGCTTTTAAGACTTTGTCATAGTTTGGAAAATCATACTCTTCATTCCAGGTTCCATCTTCATTCCATTTTTTATCGTCAAGTACCCAGTTGATTGATTCTGGATCATTTGGATCTTCAGACATCCAGCCGGTCAATCCGTCCCACAAGTTTTTGGTGGCCTGGCCGAACGTTCCTTGTCCGCTCATGACCACACTTACCTCGTAGCCGGCCCACGCGATGCCCCCGCCTATCGCGGACATTTTCGCCAAGGCTTTGAGATTCTCGCCGCACCATCCGGTGAACTTTCGCGCCACATCGCCGCCAATTTGACCAGCTGTCCTTGCAGCACGCTTCGCAATGCTTTTTGTTGTATCTGCTAACAGTTGAAGCCTTTTTAATACCCTGTCCATTTTTTCGACGTACGTGCCGGCAATTTTTTCCAGTTTAGCCGCGGCTTTTTTATAGGGATTAGGGCTGTCGGGCGTATCTGGTCCTGACAATAGATGTCTCATATCATCTCGCAAAGCTTGCATTTCGTTGCTCAAAGAACCGGACATGTTCGTCACATCCCCAAGCCCTTGAGTGCTTGCCCGCACATTTCTTAGGTATTCTTCGAACTCGGCGTCGCTCAGGCCCTTAACCCAGCCTCTCAGGCCATCATCTTTAATCCAATTAGTTCCAGGCTGATCAATCCCTGGCCAGGCATCCGGACCGGAAACACCAGATTGCCCGGGCCTGAACTGCTTGCGCATCGAGGTATCGACTTCTACTATGGCATTGTTTGCCCCCTCAAGTTTTCTTACCAGCGAGTCGTGCACGTTATCGCCCAGATTACCTAGCTCGTTGCGTCTTAATTCGACTATTTCGTTGATAATAGGCACGCCCTTATTTTTTAATTCTTCAAGCTGAGCCCATGCCTCTCTAAACGCGCGCTGATGTTCAACAATCAGCTTTATTCTGTTATTAAGCGCTGTATCTGCTTCGTTTAGTAAAACGTTCTTTGATTCAGCAATTTTGATTGTAATTTTCTTATCGTTAGACATGTGAAAACGTTCCTAGGGTTTACTAAAATAATTAGTAATATTGTATTTCTTTAGCAATCTTTTAAGCATAGACTTGTTTATACCTAAAAAACTAGCCATCTCGCCTTGCGTACGCGCACTTGAGTAAACATATTTTAGCACACCATCACGCACTATATCTTGCATTGAGTGCCACAAATCCAAGCCATATAATTTATAGTTAACAGACTTTGCAGCCAATTCCAAGCGCAGACCAATAATTTCTTCTAAAGTTAAAGTTGAGAGCATAATTTCAAACCTTTCATCGATCAACCCTTCAGATTTTAGTTTATTGGAGATGCTATAATAGTCTTGTTCTGGTCTTTTAAAACGACTACGCTTTTTCTCCCACATTATGCACCGCCCAGCGCGTCAGCTAGTGCTGCGTCGACATCACCACCCGCGGCTGGTTCATCCTCACCTTCAGTTCCGCCAGCGGCCTCTTCAGCCTCTGGTGCAACTTTGGCACCCTCAGGTCTTGGAATTACGGTTTTTGAGACATCCCAAGCCGGCTCTTGCCCCATCTGAGCTGCGAGTTCTTTTTCATATATATTAAACCAAACATTCGCATTGTAGAGCAAGTATTCTTCAAGATCATTAATCTCGTTGTCAGGGTCATCTTCACCAAACATTTTAATTTTTTCTTTAATGGCGCTTTCGACTGCAGAATTTTCTAAAGATTTATAAGCATGGCGCGCTCCGACAGGGTTTGATCCTTCAACTTTAAAAGCCTGGAAAGCAGCTTCCTCTTCTTCCTCGGCCTCTTCGGCCTTGGTCTTCTTGGGCTCTTCGGCTGTTTCTTCCTCATCTCCACCAAGCTCGTCTGTACCAACAACATCCGGATCTTCTATCGCCGCATCAACGATATCAATATCAACAGCTTCAGCCAATGCGTCAGCTTCTTTCTGCCTTATGTCACCAATGTCAATTCCGCCTGCACGCACGCCCGAGAAAATAGACTGAAGGCCGCGGAGCATATTATCTCTAAAAGATTCACGCTGTTCGCCTTTGCTTGTTAGCTTTCTTAAATTCCTTTCCATGACATCTTTTAATACGTCTAGAATATCATCCAAAAAGTTAACCGCGGTAGAGCTGTGAGGAGCCGGCTCAGTATCTTCCTTTGCTTCTTTTAAGAGCGCACGAATTACAGTTCGAAGCTTTTCTTCTTCTTGTAGCGCGCGCACGCTTTCGCTT
>MDSZ01202653.1_pt1 | contig 10168 bp, 3 predicted proteins | sample 811201 | NCBI WGS metagenome assembly MDSZ01 (sample SAMN05326647, study PRJNA326480) | marine metagenome | isolation source: seawater | place: Indian Ocean: North | collected 2010 | reverse complement strand
ATCCGGGCTTAAGCCTTCTTTTTTTAATTCAATACATTTTTTTGCAGCGGCTTCAGCTCTAATCATTTTGGCTTCAAACTCCAAAGCAAGACGATGAGTTTTTTCGTTATTTCCAGTTGCTAATGTATAATAATATTGCTTAATATTTTGAATATTGTTTCTTTCTATTGATAAAGCTGAAACATCAAATCTTTTGTCATTATTTAAAGCAGGTGCCAAATGTCTATATTGTCCTGGAAAGTTTTGATGCATAAATAGAATTTGCTTCTTGTTACTCATTTAATCACTCACAACACTAATATAACCATACTTTAATAAAACTATTAATATTTCAATTATGTATTTATTGTTTAATTCTGATTTCTTTTCTAAATCAGAAATACTGATTGCTTCATCATGATTTAATAATTCTAATATTGATATAAACTCATCTTTTTTAGGTAAAGTATTCATAGCGTAGTTAACACTAGAATATTCAAAAAAATCATCAATCTTAATTTTATTGATAGTCATATTTCTTTTTATTAAAGATTTATTATTAATAATTTCTGTAGGGTATGTAGAAAATACTTTAAATGGATCCATTCTATCATGAGGTAATTTGATCAGCCTCTTTTCACTATCAGGATTATATGAGTCTCTAATTTTATTTAGCTCTATTGCAAGTTCTTTATATTGAGAAATAATACTTACCCATGATAGGTCTCCTCGAGCTCTATCTCTTCCATTCTTTCCCATTTCTAGTCTTTTATCTTTATTATTTATTAAAATATTTAATTTTTCTATACAAATATCTATATCAATAGCGACTCTTTGTGAAGTAAAGCCAACATAGTGATTATAATCAATAAAATCTATCATATGGTTAAAAGCTAGTTCTTCTCCAAACCCATCAGACAATGAATAACTTTTAACAGTAAAACCATCCACTCCATCTCTAACTGTGGATCTATAACCATTCCAATCAGAAACAACCACTGGAAGTCCGGAAGCCATGCCTTCTAGAGGAGTTAATCCAAATGTTTCCTGTTGATTATCACTTAATGACATAAATATATCACCTGCAGCTAAACTTTTATATTTCTCTTCTTGAATCTTGCCATCAAGAAAATGGCATTTAATACTAGGACATAATTTTCGAGCATCATCTTTAAATGATTTCTCAATAAAATCATTTGCAAACCAACCTGTTTGAATTAAATGTATTTTACCTTTTTTATAACTTTTTGCACATTGTTCCAAAGCTAAGTACATTGGAACTGGGTGAGCTTTAGCATGAAAAGATAGTCTTCCAACATACACCACAACGATATCATCATTTTCAATACCTAAGCTCTTTCTACAATTAATCTTATATTCATCATCAAAATTAAAGTCATCGTCATGAACGCCAAGAGGAATAATGGGGAACATAGGTAATTCTTTTTTATTTGCTCCAAGAGATTTTTTATAAAATTCAAATGCATTTTCTATAATAGTGTTAACTGTATCAAGAACAACTGGTGAGGTGCATATGATAGCATCCCATGGTTTTGCAGGTTGTACCAATAAATCTGAAATACCTGTCATTACTGTATGAGATGCAGTTGTATGTGTTATTCCTACACAACTATATGAATCATGACCAAAATAAGTCCGAGTCATCAAGTGATTTTTTAAATTTGGTCCGGGAAAAAAAATACCACCATACCTATTTGATAGCTCAGGACGTGTATAGCTTATTCTTTCAAGTTCAATATTTTTATCTTTTGGTAATAAATTCTGTATTTCCTTAACTGCATTTTCAGACTCAGTTTGGTTTTTTAAATATAATGCAATATTGGTAATATCTGACTTTAGAATAGCTTTTAAGTAGGCATTTCCTGCTGCTTGTCTACCCATAATCCTGTCACCTGAAATGGTATAGCCATCTTGTGCAAAATATGTTGCCCATAATGGAAAATAGGATTTTTCATTATTGTTCATTAATTATTATCAGCTAATAAGTTAAAATTAACATGCTTGTTTAATTCTTTAGCTAAAGTCTCTGTGTCAGCATCTAATTCCTTATAACCAATACCCCATAAATTATAACTTATTTTATGTTGAACAACAGCAGCAGACTTAAAACCGACACCTATAAGTGTGCTATGTAAAACAGATGCTGTAAAGCCAACTTTATGAGCCATATAGTGATTACCATTTTGAATAGAAGCTCTATGACCGTATAAGATATCAATAGGTGATATTGGACCCATACCAGAATCATATAACTTATCTGTTAGCCTACCTTCTGCAATATGCTCACAAACACTTTGCAAATCGGGACAAGTAATAATTAAATACCCGTTACTATTTAAAATTCTATGCATTTCCTTAAGTGCAATAGGTACCTCGTGAGCAAAAAGGTGCTCAATATTATGTGAAGAATATATAGAATCAAATGAGTTGCTATCAACAACAGACATATCTGTTAAAGACGCAATAATATCAGGACTTACTGATTCATCTATATCTAAACGAGTTTCTGTCCATTTATCTTTCATAAACTCAGGTGTAGAATGCTCTTTTGTGAGATGTCCACAACCAACATGTAAAAAATTATTTGTCATATAAACTCAATGCAAAAAAAAGGGAAGCATAAGCTTCCCTTAATTTAAAATGATTAACTTAATTAACCAAGAACAAAGTCAGTATCAACAAAGTCACCTACCGCAATAGCAGCAGTAGTATTTATTGTAGCTACTAGATTAACTTCAGCTTTTGTTATATTTGTATCAGCACCTGAGTCAGCGAAGAATAAGAAAGCATTACTATTATTATATGCAAGTATGTAGAATTTATCTCCAGCTGCATCAACTACAATATTAGTTATTTCCTTATTAGAACCAGCTGTTGAAAGTGCCTCATAAAGTATAGTGCTTGTAGTTAAGTCTGTAACATTACCTCTACCTGGTAAGTTTGCATTAGTTAACTCTAGGATATCTATTGCATCTGTATCAGTATTAGTAGCTATAGTTACATTACCATTTTCTGCAGCACCAGTAGTATCAGTAGTACCAATTACTGGAGCAGATCCATCAGCCGTTGCTACAGATGTATTATCTCCTTCTATTTCGATAACATCAGAAACAGTAGCACCAATATCACTCATGTCTGTTAGAACATCAGCATTAGCAACTGCAGAAACTCCAGTTAAATCGTAAAGATCATTACCATCTCCACCAACGAGTGTATCAGCACCAGCGCCACCAACGAGTGTATCATTACCAGCTCCACCTTGTAGGCTTGAAGCACCAGCAGCGTCAGTAATTGTATCATTACCTTCGTTACCTTGTACGCTATCAGCACCGTCACCAGAAGTAATTGTATCATTACCTAACTGGCCATAAATACTATCAGCACCTGTGCCAGAAGTAATACTATCATGCCCTTCACCACCGTAGACAGTGTCACCACCATTACCTGATGAAATGGTATCATTACCAGATGAACCAGTTGCAGTATCTGTTGTGGTATCACCACCAAGAATACTATCAGCAGCTGAACCACCAACTAATGAGTCATCACCAGGACCACCATGGATCTTGTTAGCGCCATTATTAGTAGCAGCAGTAATTGTATCATTACCACCATCACCATAAAGACTATCAGCACCTGAATTCGCTGTAATGCTATCATCACCATCAGCACCAGTGAATGTATCACCACCTGTACCAACTGTTACATAAAGATCAAGGTCATCATCATGGAATGAAGATAATCCTGTTAACTTAATCTTATAGTCATCAGCATTAAGACTTCCATCACCATCCATATCAATGAATAATGTGTTAATATCTGTAGCGAATGCAAAATCACCTTTTGTGTCACCGGATAACAGTGAAGTCACAAGTCCTTGTGTTTCATCACCTTTATCAGAGAAAGTCATAATATTATCAGAATTACCCATTGTGAACGTAAGTCTAACATTATCACCTTCAGTGACTAATGCTCCAGTAGTTGCATTAAGTGTGGATTGAGTAAAGTCAGTGATTGTATCAACAGAAGATGTTTGTGAATCAGTAACCGCAGTAAAGTTAAAGCTGTCATTACCAGCTCCACCTGTTAGGTTATCAGCACCACCAGCACCTGTTAAGATATCAGCACCTGTACCACCAGACATTATGTCGTTACCGGCACCACCGTTAATACTATCAGCACCAGCACCACCTTCTAACATTACATCATTACCTTCTTCACCATTAATGGTATCAGGCCCAGCGTTACCAGTAATACTATCATTACCAGAACCACCACTAAGTATGTCACCACCGTCTCCAGTAGTATAAGAACCACCTGAAATAGTATCATGACCACTTGAACCAGTGATTGTATCGTTCTTACCACCACCAGTAATTGTTAGGTTAGTGTCGATGTCATCAGTTCCGGCATTATTGAATATGAAGTTATTTGCAGTCATCGTTGTAGCATCAACAGTCAATGATAGAGCTCCTTCTTGAGCCGCAGTAAGCGCATCATTATCTTCAATAGTAACGGTTACATCACCAGCGTCAGTTGCAGCAGTTCCTTTATAAACATTGATAACTTCCATGTCAGTAACATCGTCAAAGTCAATGGCTACAGTTACAGCAGCTGCAGATGCATCCAATTGAATTGTATCTGAACCACCATTACCATCAAGCACATCACCATCTTCTAGATTTGTAGTACCAGAGAATCTGAATATGTCATCACCTGAACCACCTTTGATTGTATCATTAACGGTAGTTCTTGGGTTACCAGTAACTATAATCTTACCATTAGTAACAGCAGATGCATCAATTTCGTTATCGGCATCATCACCTGTGTGGAAGTTACCAACAATTGTTAATGTATCTGAACCTAGGTTAGTAAATGTTGCATTACCTAATGTAATTTTTGAAGCTGTATCACTAGTTCTATCTAAAGATATTACTTCAATACCATACAAATGCTCTAATTCAGGAGCCGAAACATCAAGTGCAAGATCTTCAGTAAAGCTTAGTGTATCCGTACCGGCACCACCTTTAACAGTTTCAACGCCACCAGAAGTTTGGAAGTCACTAAAATCATCAACTGTGATAACATCGTTACCAGCACCAGCATCAATGAAATCAGTACCGCCTTCACCTCTAATTGCATCAATACCATCACCACCATAAATAGTATCAGCACCATCACCTGTAGCGATAGAGTCTGCACCACCACCTGCTGTGATGTGATCAAGACCTGCATTTGTAGTAATACTATCGGCACCAGCACCACCTAGAACAGTTAAAGCAACATTAACATCATTACTTGTAAGTGTTAGTCTTTCTTCATTAGTTAATGTGATAGAGTTCATGTCTTGTGCAGAACCATCAACAGTTAGTGCTGTATCAGTGTAACCATTGTTAATTGTAATAGTTACATCACCAGCATCATCATCTGCTGAAGCATCTGTAATAACAATCTTCTCAATACCTTGTACATTAGCTCCAAAAGTTGCAGAGGTAGCATCACCGACAGCATTTAAATTATCATCATTAACAATATAAATGATATCTTCACCGGCATTACCATCAATACTATCATCAGCTGTTAGGCTTTCAGTAGCATAGAAAGTAAATGTATCGGCACCAGAACTACCAATTAGATTTAAATTACCTGCAGCAGTTGAAGTCACATTAATTGATGAAGTCATTAAAGCTCCACCAGCAGTATCTTCACCACCTGAAAGTGTACCGTTACCAGCTATTCTAATAGATAGACCTGGGTTATTAGCTAGAACTGCATCAGAAATAGTAAAGTTACTATCCTGAGGAAGTGTCCAAATTTCAGTGTTTGAAATACCTGCTAATGTTGTAGCAGTATGAGTCTGTGCAGATTGGAAAGCAACTGTATCAGTACCTGCTCCACCATCCATAGTTGTTGCTGCAGCATAAGCTGTACTATAAGTTTCAGCTACAGAGTCAACAATAAATGTATCGTTAGCAGCTCCACCTGAAAGGTTATCAACTCCACCATTACCATTAAGTTGGTCTTGGCCTGCTCCACCATCAAGCACATCATTAAGCGCACCGCCAAGCAATGTATCGGCACCTTTACCACCAGTTGCAGTTAAAACAGTAGCTGTCACTGAGTCACCATCTAATGTTAGTGTTTCATCAGCAGCTCCTGCACCTGCATCAAGCGAGGTAGCATCAATTTCTAAGGCTGGAGTTGTAAGATCGGTAGCTTTTGGAGTGATCTCAACATCCGTTCCTTGTGTTACTGAATCCTGGACAACAACCTTATTGATATATGTTGTTCCAGAAAGTATAGCATCATTGCCATCAGCGATAACTGTTAATGTATCAGTTGCAGTAGCGCCACCTGTAATTGTTAGGCCTGCATCAAAGTTATCAGCATAACCAATAACATTTAAATTAACATCTTTTGAGTTAGTGATTGTATCAGCATTAGCATCATCATCTGTACCAGCAGCAAGGTTTGTTAACATAACTGTTGTATCACCAGAGTAAGTTCCACCAGCAGCAGCTGATGTCAGTGTTAATGTTTGATTGTCATCATTTGATAAGTCAAAAGTATTTGCCCCACCAAGATCTCCATTAGCAGTAATTGTTATTGCACCTGATGCAGCAATTACTTCAATGTTACTTACACTACCCATAACAGAAGCTGTAGAAATACCACTTGAAACAGCTAATGTATCTGTACCAGCACCACCATCAATTGTGTCACCAGAGTTTAGGTTTCCAGCAAGATTAAGATAATCATTACCATCGCCAGTATCAATATGCTCATTACCTGTACCAGCTACAACTGTATCATTACCAGCACCGCCAGTAATCACATTGTTACCACTTGTACCTGTGATCGAGTCATGACCAGCACCACCATCAACAGTATCAGCTAAAGTACCAAGAGTTAGAACATCATCAGCTCCACCAGATGTAATGTCCATTCTTGTTACAGAAGCAACACCAGCTAGCGTAAAGATTTCCGGAGCAACACCACCATCAAGTTCTGATGCATCAATTGTTAAAGCAAGAGCATATGTAGCAGAAAGTGTGTATGCGCCAATTGTTAATGTTGTATCAGCACCAGCTGTTACATCAACATATGTAATCTTATCTATACCTGTGATATTTGCAGCAATTTCAGCTTCACCACCATCAGTAAAGTTTCTGATAGTAAGTGTATCAGTACCAGTACCACCTGTAATTGTTGTGTCTACATCACCATCAAAGTCTTCAGCATTACCAATAACATTTAATGTAACATTAGCTGTATTAATGATGCTATCAGCATTTGTATCATCACCTATAATGTCTACAGTTGTATCATTGGTATAACCGTCATTAAGATTTAAGACTTGGTCAGTATCGTCTCTGAAGTTAAATGTTTGTGGGCCAATATTAGATTCTAAAGTAATTGTGTTAGCACTATCTAATGCTAGAACTTCAACATTACTTACACCACCAAGAACACTAACTTGTGTCAGATTACCTGTAATTGTTAATGTATCAGTACCATCACCACCATCAACAACATCTAATGCTGTAAGAGTACCGTTAAAGTCAACAGTATCATTACCTGCACCAAGAGAAAGATTTGCTAATCCTGTTGGAGCAGCGGTAATAACATCAGCACCTGAACCACCGTGAATAGTTGCATTTGCATAACCAGTTCCTGCAAGTGTAACACCACCAGTACTTGCTGATGCGTCAACAGTTACAACTGTTGCATCAGTAGTATCTTCAAGTGTAAGTCTTTTATCACCACTTATTTTAATTGTACTTGGAGAAACTCCGGATAGATCGTGATCTAAAGAGTTTGCAACAGCTAAACTGTGGATGTGGACTGTTTCTAGTGAGTTAGTTAAAACACCCGCATCATTTATTATAAGGCTTGTGTTTGTTTGTGTACCTTTAATAGTAACAGTAATTTCATCAGCAGCACCTGCAAGAGCAGCATCTGTGAATGTTAGAGTTGTATCTTCTTTTGGAGATTTAAGATCTAAATCAACTAAGTTTCCAACGGTATCAAAAATCACATCTTCTGAAGAAGCAATATTTGCTAATTTTGTTAAACCAGTAATGCCTGATAATTGAACAGTTGCTGGCTCATCAGAAGCTGTACTGTCAGCATCTTTGGCTGTTACTTGTATAACTTCAATATTAGAAAGTTGTGGAATGAAAGTTATACCCGAATTATTAGCTAAGTTTGCAGTTGAGAAGGTAAGAGTATCTACTCCATCTGCACCATCAAGGACATCAAAATCATTTAAGCTATCATCAGTCGATCCATCAAATGAATCATTTCCGCTACCACCTGTAAATTCATTAACACCAGTTGTTAATGTAAATCCTTGTGATGTAGCTGAACTACCAGCATTATTAATTAGAATAGTATTACTAGAAAGTGCATTTGCATTAGCATCAAATACACTTACCTTGATACCTTCGATACCTTCTACAACAGCATCAGAAGCTGCAGTTACTAAGAAAGTTGTTGAAGTTGCACCAGCTGCGATTGTAGCTGTACCTGAAAGCACATCAATATCACTTGTTCCAGCTTTATCAATAGTTGCACCATTATCATCACCAATTACAGACCAGGAGAAAGAAGTATCAGCACTCACTGCTGAACTTGCTGTAATCGTAAATGTTACTGAACCACCTTCGGTTACGCTTGTTGCATCTTTTGATATAGTAAATGTAGGAGCGGCTGAACCACTAACGCCATTGTTAGCAATAGTAATATCTGCACTACCATCAGTTGATCCAGATGATGGAAGTGTTGCCACACCCATTGCTGAAGCAAATTGTGCAAGAGTATTAGATGAACCAGCTGTACCTGTTGTTGCGTTTCCGCCAACATCAAATGTAAAGTTGCTCGCACCATTAATAGTTACGACTGCACCGTTTGATAAAGTCAACTGAACAGCATCAGCAGCAAATTTAGATGATTTTACTGATAGGCCGTCAACTAACTGAATTTTATTTGCACCACTAGTGTCAACAATTGTGACTGATGCATTTGCAGCTATAGAGTTAGAGATAATATAAGTATCATCACCTGCTAAACCTCTGTATGTTGTTCCATTATTACTTGGTACGATGATATCCGCACCTGATCCATGATTGATAGTCGCCATTTACTTTCTCCCTTAAATAACAACAAGTGTTAAAATATTTAAACAATGTCCTAAGAGAAAAAACTCTTAGAACGAATCACAAAATTCAACATTTTGCCAATTAAGTCAACAATAATATTAATAACAATTAATATATTATGTAACATAATCTTATTCTATTGTAACAAAATGTAACAAAATTTATCAAGCATTATTTATATTTAATTTTGTCCAAAATATGTCTAAATACTTTTTTTTATTTTTTTTTTTTATTATTCTTATTTTCATTAAATAAAACAATAACTTAACTTCTTTTTAATTATGTATTATTTATTAAAAAATCAGAATTATCTATACGAAACATAATAAAATTAACACTTATATCAAAACCAACATCCTAATTAGAAAATTATTCAGCTTTAACTTTTATTTATAATTAAAAAATAATTAACTTTTTTATGAAGAAAAATACTATAGAAGCAGCATTTTTTACATTTAGAAAAAAGTCTGATTAATGCTTAACCAGTAATATTTGTATCAGCAATAATCTCAACTGTGTAGGTTGTAGCAGTCCAGGTATCATCGAAAGACTCTTCTACTCCAGTTAAAGTTAGGCCACCACTTTGACCTGAACTATCAGGAGCAAAGAATATTTGTGTACCACTTAACCCATCAGATGTTACTTCAACGCCTGAAAGCGCATCAAATTCTTGAGTAGTCAAATTAGAAGATCCTCCAACAATCACAAGGGTAAGCTTATCACTTGAAATATCAAATCCATCAATAGTTACAGTGAAAGCTCCTTCTTGTGAAACACCTGAAGAGTCAATTTCATATCTAAACTCTTCTGCGTCTGCAGTAGCAGTAACAGTGCTTTCTCCTGAGGCATCTATATTAACAACAGTATACGATGCTGGAGTTGTATCATCTGTTGAAGTTGTATCATCAGTTGAAGTTGTATCATCTGTTGATGTTGTGTCATCAGTTGATGTTGTGTCATCAGTTGATGTTGTGTCATCAGTTGATGTTGTATCATCAGTTGATGTT
>MDSZ01199284.1_pt1 | contig 10168 bp, 8 predicted proteins | sample 811201 | NCBI WGS metagenome assembly MDSZ01 (sample SAMN05326647, study PRJNA326480) | marine metagenome | isolation source: seawater | place: Indian Ocean: North | collected 2010 | reverse complement strand
TCTGATTCATTAAATAATTTGAGATTCTCAAAAAGTATTTGGGAATCAAATTTTTTTGCAAATTCTGGATTTTATACAAACAGAGTTCCTGCAATAGAAATGCATAAAAAATTTATTGACTCTGGTTTCGAAATAATTTCCCAAAATTTTGGTTCATGGAAAGAATTACCCTTAAAAAGAAAATACATTCACAAAGAGTTCAGTAAATATTCTGATAAAGAATTAATCAATTGTACTTCAAGTTTTATTGCGAAAAAAAAATAATTTCAAAAATCAAATTTCGTAAATCTTTTATGGATGAAAAAACATTTTCTTTAATAAAATTATTTTTAAAATTTAAGATTTATAAAGAAATTTTTCAATTAATTTTTCATAAATATTTTTATATTTGATTCTAAATTCCAAAAAATATGTTCTTCAATAAATATGTATACTATACTTTCTATAATGATTATTAAATATGAATACTGTCACAAAAGATATTCAATCAAAAGCAGATTTAAATAATAAAAGTAATCTAAGTGTAATAATCCCCTCTTATAAAAGCGAATATCTAAGTTTAGCGATTGAATCTGTTAAAGAACTCTTACCTCTCGAGATAATTGTTGTTGATACTTCCCCTAATAAACCAATAATTGATAATGTAATCCTTCACCACCAAAAAGATAGATTAAATGCCGCCTCCGCAAGGAATAAAGGTGCTGAATTAGCAAAAGGCGATTTACTTCTTTTTATTGACTCTGACGTAATATTAAACAAAAAAAATAAGACACTTATTAATAGATTACTTGATAAAAAAGAAATAAATGTAATTTGTGGTCTATATGAAAAAACGCCTGGAGAAAGTCTAATATCAAGATTTCAGAGAGGGATTTTAGAAATGCGTTTAGGCAATACCAAAGGTAATAATCCAAAAATATCCTCTTCTTCTCATTTCCTTATTAGGAAAAATGATTTTATTAAAAGTGGAGGATTTAATGAGACCATGGAATTTTATGAGGACGTTGAATTCTTTCTTCGCTGTGAAAAAATTGGACTAAATGTTGAACTATATAAAAATTTTAAGGCAATACATTTAAAAGAGTTTAAATTTAAAACTTTAATTAATGATTATTGGAAAAAAACTAATGCTGCTATAAATATAAGATTAAAAACACCAAAACTTTTTAGAGGTAATTCTGGAGATATTCCACTTTCAATGCATATTTCTGGTGGATTTGGTCTTATTACTATATTCTCATTCTTTACTTATTTAATTGGAATATTTTTTGGATTTGGGTCGGTTTTATCTTTTTTAAAAATTTTTCTAATTTTTATTTCAACCTTAATAAGTCTCTTATCATTCCCAAGAGATGCATTAAAAGTTTCAAGATCTAGAGGAGTTATACTTTGGACTTTTTGCTATGGGACTATATGGTCAGCTTTAGTATTTTCAATTATCAAAGTATTCATTAATCAATTTGTAAATTCATTTATTGGCTTTTCCGATTTTTTTAGATCTGGTTTGAGAGTTTTCTTCAGAAATGGACGGCCTATACAAATTATTAATTATGTAACTTCAAGATGTAATTTGAGATGTTCCCATTGTTTTTACAAAGACTCATTAAATAATCCTAATCCAGGAGAAATCCCAAGAGAAAATTTAATTAAGACAATGAAAGAGATAGGTCCAGTTTTATGGTATTCCCTTGCAGGAGGAGAACCATTTATTCGACCTGATCTAGAAAATGTAATTCAAGATGTTCATCATTATTGTAGGCCCAAAGTTTTTTCCTTCCCAACTAATGGATGGTATACCGAAAAAACTTTTAAAACTGTACTTAGAACTTTACAAAGACTTAAAAGAGGTAATATTATTCTTTTCTTTTCTTTAGATGGGCCAGAAAATATTCATGATGAAATCAGAGGAAAAGGTTCATTCGAAAAACTTTCTAACACAATAAACAGGTTGCGCTCTCTAAAGAAAATTTATAATAATCTATACATTAATTTTGTTCTAACAGTTACTCCTCAAAATGCTAAAGTTGCTCCACAATTCATCCGCGAAGTTTCAAGAAATTTCAATGCAGATGCTATTTCTATTAATTTAATAAGAGAACATAAACCAAATGCTCCTAAGTTGCCAAATTATTTAATTGATGCTTACGAAGCTACTGTAAATGCTTATGCAGATGAAGTTTCTCAAGGCAAAGTTCGAGGTTATAAATTTATAGGTAGTAAATTTCTTAGAGCAAAGGAATTTTTGCAAAAGCAAATGATTCTAAAAGTAGCTAGAAACAATGAATTTGTTACACCATGCACTGCAGGTTCCTTAAGTTATGTAATTATGGAGGATGGTTCTGTAAAGCCTTGTGAAATCCTTTTCGATAAAATTGGAAGCGTTTATGATGATGAAAAAACCTTTTTAGATATCATAAATGCTTCTAAAACTAAAAAATTAAGAAAATGGATTAGAGATACTCAATGTAAATGTACCTACGAATGTGCAATGTCTACGAACACACTTTTTTCTTTACCAATGGTACCAAAATTAATTTATAAGACACTAGTACCAGATTGGTTGACAAAAAAATTCAGTTGAAAGCTAATTTTTTATTTTCCAATTATTATTAAATGTTATATATTTATGTCCATAATAGCTTGAAAATACAGGTACACATACACCAATAATATGAGCAAATAAATCTCTATTTGAATCGATATTAATAAATTCAAAGATATAATTTCTAAACAAGATAGTAACCATCCAAGTTTGAAAAATTGCAAAAATATTAACAAGAAAAAAGAAGGCAAATGATCTATAAACTTTAACTTTTTTGTTTTTAAATACAAAGATTTTTGCCAAAAAATAAGCAGTGATTATTGCGAAAAAATATGCTATTACTATAGACAATTCAAAAGCTAAATAATTTGAAAGGATTACTCTGCTAAAAATATTTACTAAAGCAGCTAACCCGCCAGTACAGATAAATATTATAAATTGTTTATAATTTCTCAATAGTTTTAAATCACTCTTAATATATTAGTTTATTAAATTAAAAAATCGTATTTGAAATCTTTAAAGATTAATGTTAATTGTAAATTTTAAAATTATTAACTTGTAATAAAAACTAATTTTATTGATTTTAACTTATTCTAAGTTGTAGGTTTTCAAAACAATGGGAAAAATTACTTTAGAGAAAACTAAGTTTTTAGCAAAAAGAAAATTTTTAATTATCTTCTTAGCTATTGCTCTTATCTACATGATAGGGAACATTGTCTCAATAATCAATTTCAAAATAATGTATACTCATGCTGATTGGAAACTAACTCAGTATAATATAAATTATTTTGATCATGGTTTTATAAGAAGGGGTTTTATAGGTACTGCACTCTTCCCGTTATTGAGTAAATATGTAAATAATATAGAGACTCAGAAGTTTCTTATTTTCTGGAAGGAAACTTTCCTGTACCTAATTTATGGGTGTGCTTTTTGTTATTTTATTTTAAAAAAAACAGCCAATCAATCAAATAAATTAAGGATTTATATACTCGGCTGCTCACTAATAGGCCCATGTGGCTTATTACAAGCAGCCTACGATGTAGGGAGATATGATCATTTGAATTTTATTATTCTAGCCTTAACATTATTTCTAGTTGAATATCAACAATTTAGATTCGTATCTATTCTCTTAACTTTAAGTTTATTAGTACATGAAAATGCACTCTTTTATATACATCCTTTAGTCTTTTCTTTATCATTTAATAAGTTCACAAAAGTTTTTTTAAATAGCTTAAAGTTATTTTTCCCGTCGATAGTAGTTGCGATCTTACTTTTTACTTTTGGGGATAAGCAAGTAGAACTTCCAGAGCAACTTTCAGTTGGAAATATTTGGGGAGATGGGGTTTATTGGGGTTATTTTCTTAATTTAGATCGAAAACCAATATATAGTATTATTTTCATAATATATACACTCCTAATTTTATCTTTAATAATTCATTTTTATAAAATAAATAAATTAAATATTGATGTTAAATTACTTTCATGTTTTGCTCCAATTCCTTTATTTTTTATAGTTTCTGATTGGGGGAGATGGGTACATTTTATTTTTATATCTGTAATTATAGTTCTATGTTATAAAATAAGCTCATTGAAAAGCTTTAAAGTTGATAATTTATTTTATTCAATATTATTTATTTTAGGAATACCATTAGGTCCAATTGGTATTGGTAACGCATTCCCTTATTTAGATCAAATTGCAGCTAGATTAAACTAAAGAATGATATTATTTTATTAAGATATAGATTCAAGTGCAAACTCTTGTAAAGGCATTCAGGCCAAAACAATGGACTAAAAATTTACTTGTATTTGCAGCTCCTTTTTTTTCGTTTTCAAAGGAAATTGATATCTGGATTTTTACATTTATTGGTTTCTTATCATTTTGTTTAGTATCAAGTTCTGTTTATTTAATAAATGATGTAATTGATATAAATAATGACAGGAAACACCCAACAAAAAGATTTAGGCCTATAGCTTCTGGTTCTATAAGTATCCAGAATGCAGTTCTAACTTCTTCTTTACTTTTAATATCAAGTTTGCTACTTGCAAACTTAATTAACCTTGGATTTTGTATAGCTTTAAGTCTTTATTTTTTAATTCAAATGGCTTATTGTATAAAGTTAAAAAATGAACCCATTCTTGATATTTTTTGTATTTCCTCAGGTTTCCTATTAAGGGCAATTTCTGGGGTACAAGCATCTAATTCCGAATTTTCGCCTTGGTTTTTGCTTTCTATAGGTTTGTTAGCATTATTTCTTGCAATTGAGAAAAGAAAGGCAGAACTTTTAAATGTCATAAAAACTGAAATAAAAACAAGAAAATCTTTAGAACGTTATTCTTTATCACTTTTAAAAAGGATAGAACCAATAGTTACAACAAGTGCGTTTATGAGTTACTCATTATGGGCTGTAGGACCTGCAATGAACGGAAGCCAAAGAGGAATGATGATAGTAACTATTCCGTTTGTATTGATAGGAATATTCAGATATCAATTTATAACTGATCCAGAAGAGAGGCAAAGAAGAGAAAGTCTCAGACCAAATGTGAATCCAGAAAAACCAGAAGAAATTTTATTAACAGATAAAGGAATTTTATTATCTATTTTCTTTTGGTTAATTACTATCGCATACTTAGGATACTCAAATTAAATAAAATCATGAAAGATATAAAATCTGTTTGGATATTAGGCAGCACTAGTGAAATTGCAAAAGAGATTTGCTATTCATTAGCAAAGAAAGGTTGCAAAAAATTCTGTTTATTAGCAAGAAATAAGATTAAAAATGAAAAATTTATATCAAAATTAAAAAGAAATTTTTCTATTGAAATAGAATCTCATGTACTAGATCTTCAAAATAAAAAAACATCAACAATACATAATATTAAAGATTACGATTTGTATATCATTTCTGCAGGTTACCTCGGTTCAAAAAATAAAGTACTTAATGAAGAATTAAAAATAATCGATATTAATTTTTTATCATTGATTCCATGGATTAAATCTATCGTAACTAAAAAAAGAATTACAAAAAAAGGAGCACTTTGGATCTTTTCATCGGTAGCAGGTGATAGAGGGCGACCATCTAACTATCAATACGGCGCAGCGAAATCTGCCTTGACTATATATTGTGAAGGTCTAGCACAAATTTGTTCTGATAAACCATTTTCTGTAAGAATTTTAAAAGCAGGTCTTATAAAAACACAAATGTCAAGGAATACTGGGCCTCCTTTTTTATTTACAAGCAAAAAAAAGATTGTGGAAATACTTTTAAAAAATCCATATAAAAATGGAGTTGAATATATTCCTTATTGGTGGAGTTTAATTATGACAATAATAAAATTTTTACCTTCATTTATAATAAAAAAATTGTAGAATACTCGAAAATTTTGGATTAATTGAACTCTATTGAACCTAATCAACAAATATTAAGTGGTTGGGGTAATACCAAACTTTCAAATTCTAAAATTTTTTTTCCCAAAGATTTAGATGATGTAAAAAATATTGTAAAAAAAAACAATCAGATAATTCCAAGAGGTATGGGTAGATCTTATGGTGATCCTGCACAATGTGATAATGGGTATGTTTTAGACACCTCAAATCTCCAGTCTTTTTCACTTAATAAGGAATTAGGAATTTTAACAAGTGGAAGTGGCGCTAAATTTAAGGATATTTTGGATCATATAGTGCCAGAGGGATTTTTTATACCTGTAAGTCCAGGAACAAAAAATATAACAGTTGGCGGGGCAATTTCTTCAGACGTTCATGGTAAGAATCATCATTGTGATGGCAGTTTTGCCAATCACGTAGAAAAAATTACAATTATTGATGGCAAAGGAGATTTAAAGCATTTATATCCATCAAAAGATCATTCTACTAGTGAGGCATTTTGGGCCACTTGTGGGGGAATGGGCCTAACAGGAATAATCATAGAAGCAACTTTTAAACTTATCCCAATCTCAACATCACTTATTAAAGTTGATACCGAAAAATTTGAGGACCTTGAATCTTTAATGTATGCGATGCGAAAAGATGATGAATTTTTTAGATATAGTGTGGCTTGGATTGATAGTTTGAGTAAAAAAGGGAGGGGAATCTTAACAAAAGGTAATCACGCTAATCTAGAAGATATCCCAGGAGATAAAAAATATCTATTACGAAAACCTCTTTCATATGACAAGAAAGAAGTCCCGACAGCTCCAAAATTCATGCCTAATGGGATTTTAAATAAACTTACAGTAGGAATTTTTAATAAAGCATGGTACGCAAAATCACCCAGACTTAAGAAAAACGAACTTCAATCAATAGGTACTTTCTTTTATCCATTAGACGGAATTCAAAACTGGAATAGAATTTATGGTCCCAATGGTTTTATACAATACCAATTCGTAGTGCCTGATAAACATGTCTCATTAATTCCTTCAATCCTTAGTAAATTGAGAGATATTGGCGCGCCAAGTTTCTTGACTGTTTTAAAAAGATTTGGTAATTCAAATAACGGTCCATTATCATTTCCTATGGAAGGTTGGACTTTAGCGGTTGACATCCCTGCATGTATTCCCAACTTGTTAAGAATCCTTGATGATTGTGATAATTTAGTCTTAAAAGCTGGAGGAAGAATCTATCTAGCAAAAGACTCAAGGCAATCTTCCTCAATGTTTAAGAAAAGTTATTCAAGATTTAACGAATGGGTAAATCAAAAAAAAGATCTAGATCCAGATAATATTTTTGTTTCAGATCTTTCAAAAAGATTAAATATTTAAAACTTATGAAAATTTTTATACCTGGTGGTGCAGGTTTAGTTGGCCTGAATTTAATCTATCTATTACAAAAGAGTCATCCCGAATGGGAACTATTGATTGTTGATAAAAAAAAATCATCCATAAAAGTTGGTAAGAAACTTTTTAAAAATGCAAATTTTTTATGTGAAGACTTAAGTTATACAAGGGGTAATAAATGGCCCAAACTTATAAAAAATTTTGATATCTGTGTAATGCTTCAAGCAGAAATTGGGAACAAAGATTCCACCCAATTTAAAAAAAATAATGTGATAAGTACAAAAAATATTCTTAAGATAATCAAACGTTCAAATATTGAAAGATTGATTCACGTGAGTAGTTCCGTTCTTAATTCAGTTTATAAAGATCTTTATACACTTACAAAATTAGAGCAGGAAAAAATGATTATCGAAAAGTGGGATAAAAGTTTAGTAATTTTAAGACCTACTTTGATGTTTGGATGGTTTGATAGAAAACATCTTGGCTGGTTACAGAATTTCATGCGTAAGTTCCCGATTTTTCCAATCCCAGGAAATGGTGAATTTATCAGACAACCTTTATTTGTTGGTGATTTTTCAAAGATAATTTTGAGTTGCATAATTAATAAAAATATAAAAGGAAGCTTTGATATTACAGGACTTCAGCAAATAAGTTATAGAAGATTAATGTACCTTTTAAAGAAAACCGTGAAGAGAAAACCTATTTTCATTTTTCTACCAATTTCTATTTTTGGATTTTTACTTAGGATTTGGGCATTCATATCAAATAATCCTGCTTTTCTTGTTTCTCAATTAGAGGCTCTTACCGCAGGAGATGAATTTGAAGTTATAGATTGGCCCAAAATTTTTAATATCACAAGTTCCGATATTGAGGAAGCAATTAAGATAACTTATAATGATGCAACTTACAGTAATATTAAATTACCATTTTGAATAAAGAGAAAGATAAAAAAATTGCAGTAATTGGAGGTGGACCAATGGGGCTTTCAGTCTGTCATGAATTAACAAAAATGGGGTTTTCTCCTGATTTAATTGAAGCAGACGATCGCCTTGGAGGTATGGCAGCTTGTTTTGATTTTGCTAATCAAAAAATTGAAAGATATTATCATTTTCATTGCACTGGAGATTTAGCATTTCAAAAAAAAGTTAAAGAATTAGGTCTTGAAAATCAACTGAAATGGAAAAATACAAAAATGGGTTTTTTTTATAAAAATAAATTATATAAATGGGGATCTGTTGCATCGGTTTTAAAATTTCCAAAAATATCATTAATATCAAGATTTAGATATTTGCTTCATGCTTTGCGTTGTCTAACTATAAAGGATTGGAATCATCTTGATAAAGTTTCTGCTTCATTTTGGCTAAAAAAATGGCTAGGTAAAAATGGTTATAGAATTTTTTGGATGAAATTATTTAAATATAAATTTTTTCAATACTCAGATAATATTTCTGCTGCATGGATATGGAGCAGGATTCAAAGGTTAGGGAAGTCAAGACGTTTTTTAAAAGAAACATTAGGCTATTTAAAGGGAGGCTCAGATCAACTCATAGAGTCTATTTCAAATGAAATTGAATTATTAGGAGGGAAAATTTACCTTAACTCAAAAGTAAAATCTATTACTCCTCAAAATAACGGAGGAGGAAAGATAATTTTTAAAAATAAAGAAAGAGTATATGATCTAATAATAAGTACAATTCCCTTGCCTCTTCTTGGAAATATTTTTCAAAGTGGTGGGGTTGAAAAGAAAATTTGCAATCTATACTTTAATTGCAAATCTATAGCATGTGCTTGTGTAATACTTAATTTGAAGAAACCTTTTTCGGATAATTTTTGGGTAAATATTAATGATGATCGTTTTAAAATTCCAGGTGTAATAGAAATGAGTAATTTAAGGCCAACCTTAGGGAGCATTGTTTATATTCCTTTTTATATGCCTACAGATACTCCAGATTATCAGAGGGAAGATAAGGATTTTATAAATGATGCATGGCAATGTTTAAAGCAAATAAATACTAGCCTCACTGATGATGATTTGATGCATTCTTATTGCAATAGATATATTTTTGCACAACCTATTTGTGAAACAGATCACTTAAGTAAATTACCTCCTATTAATCCCTTTAAAAATATTTTTACAGTAGATACAACTATATATTATCCAGACGACAGAGGCATAAGCGAAAGTATAGAATATGGAGAAAAGCTAGCAAAATCAATTTTTAAAGAATAAACTAATTAATATTTTTTCTATTTCTAATTTTTATCTGTTATGGAATTTAAAAAACTTTTTATTAATTCAAAAGATTGATTTTTATATTTAATTAAAAAATTATTGAAGTCATCACCAGCTTTTTCGTCCCCATCATCAGAAATTACTCTAATAATAATCCATTCAATTTTTTCTTGATGAGCAACCTGAGCAAAAGATGCACCTTCCATTTCTACAGCCAAAAGTCCAGAAATATCTTTGGATAATTGTATTATCTTTTTCTTTTCAGAGATAAACATATCTCCAGTAGCTATTAAACCTTTATAAATCCTTCCAAATGAATTTAAATTATTTTGCCTAGATTCTCCAGAGATAGAGTCAAAAATTTTATCTAATAAAATTTTATTAGTAAAAATTTCCTTTTTCTTAATTGCTGGAATTACATATTTTTCAAACAAAGGCCTCGCATCAATATCATGTTGTATAACTGATTCTGAAATAACAATGTCCCATTGCTTTAATTTTTTATCAACAGCACCTGCAACTCCTGTAAAAAGAACAAGTGATATTGGAATATTTTTATAAATTATGGGTAATAATCTTGTAGTTGCTCGTGCAGCACTAACTTTACCCCAACCACTCCAAGC
>MDSZ01068210.1_pt1 | contig 10168 bp, 7 predicted proteins | sample 811201 | NCBI WGS metagenome assembly MDSZ01 (sample SAMN05326647, study PRJNA326480) | marine metagenome | isolation source: seawater | place: Indian Ocean: North | collected 2010 | reverse complement strand
TGCTCGTAATACTAATTTTGTTTGATCAGTTGGAACTTTCATGCAATTCTTTATATTATTTTTACCGAATATTTTGGAGATTAACAAAAATTATCATAAAAATTAGTACACAAAAATATTATAATTATTTTATAATTGGGAGATATTAATATGACAATCAAATCATTTAGAGTTTTTTTTGCCATTCTAATGATGCCGGCGTTATTGATAACGGCTAATTTGGAAACTGCCAAGGCAAACACCATTCCTGAAAGTGATGAGCCTATCAAGCTGGCAGTTTATGAATGGACTGGTCAACACATTGCGACCTACATCGCTGGCCATATCCTAGAAGACATGGGCTATAATGTTGAATATGTTACCGCTGGGACCTTTCCATCTGCGTATGGTCTTGCTGACGGTAACCTTACAGCGACAATGGAAATATGGGATAATAACATGGGTGAGGTTTGGCCCAAAATGTTAGACGAGGGTAAAATAGAAAATATTGGCGCACTCGGTCTTGATGCCCGTGAAGGTTGGCTTTACCCAGTACACGTAAAAGAGGCTTGCCCTGGTCTTCCAGCATGGGATGCATTACAAAAATGTGCTGATCTTTTTGCAAATGCTGAAACTTTTCCAAAAGGTAGGTTTGTCGAGTATCCTGCGGATTGGGGTGCAAGGGCAACGGAACTGATCAATAGTGAAGGCTTGGAATTTGAGACCATACCAGCAGGTTCCGAAGGCGCATTAGTAGCTGAATTAAAGGCGGCTGTTACAAAAAAACAGCCTCTGTTAATGATGTTTTGGGCTCCTCATTGGTCATTGGCAGAAGTTGAAACTGAATGGGTAGACATACCAGAGGACCTTTTGGACAAATACAGCCTGCAAATTCCTACGGTTATAAAAGGTGCATGGCCTGGAACTAAAGATCAATGGCCCACTGCCTATAAATTTATGAAAATTTATCAACTTAACAACCAAATTCAACAAGTTTTGATGAACCAAATTGATAATCAGGGACAAGATCCCCTTGTTGCTACAAAAGCTTGGGTGGATGAGAATAAAGATTATTGGCAGCCAATGGTTGATCAAGCAATGTCAAATTGAATCAGGTGATATTTCCTTAGGTTAAGTGTTTGAAATCAAGACGTGACGACGTAATTTATTCGTGATGTGGAATGATGAACAATACTGCGATTAAAATAAGTTGTAAAAACCTATGGAAAATTTATGGCCCGAACCAGAAATTACGGTTCGGGCAAACTAATTCTGCAACCGAACAAAATAATAAGCTTGAAAAGCTAGTATCACAAGAGGATCATGTTGGTGCGGTTTGCAATGTAAGCTTTGATATTTTGGAAGGTGAAATCTTTGTGATAATGGGTCTTTCTGGTTCTGGAAAGTCAACAGTTATCCGATGTCTCTCCAGACTAATTGATCCTACCGCGGGTGAAGTTTTTTTCGAAGGCAAAGATTTACTCAAGGCTTCTGCATCTGAAATGATTGAAATGCGGCGTCATAAAATGGGTATGGTTTTCCAAAACTTTGGTTTGATGCCGCATTTAAATGTTCTGGATAATGTGGCTTTTCCCTTACGCTTGCAAGGTATGCGTCGGCCAGAAAGAGAAAAACGGGCAAGAGATATTATAAATCTTGTAGGTCTTGAAGGCCGTGAGAAGTCATTTCCGCGGGAGCTTTCTGGTGGACAACAACAGCGGGTCGGTATTGCTAGAAGCTTGGCTGTTGAGCCAGAAATTTGGTATTTGGACGAACCTTTCAGTTCACTTGACCCTCTTATACGCGGACAGATGCAAGAAGAGTTTGTGCGTCTTCAAAAATTGTTGAACAAAACTATTGTATTTATTACGCATGATTTTTTGGAGGCAATAAGGTTGGCTGATCGGATCGCAATTATGAAAGAAGGTCGTGTAGTTCAAATTGGGACGCCAGCTGAGATAGTAATGAAGCCGGCCGACGACTATGTGGCAAAGTTCACTAAGGATGTGCCCCGCGCCAAACTTATTCGGGCTCAAGACTGTATGAAAATAAATCAATTTCCGGATGCTAAAAAAGATACATTTAAAGTTCCAGCCGATGCAACTTTGGAGGAAATTATCAAAAACCTATCCGAAAAAAAACAAGATTGCAGCGTGTTAAGTCCTGAGGGTAAAATAATTGGACACATTAGCGCTGAAACAGTCATTGATGCATTAGCCGAGGTAAACACCAAATGATCGAAACCCATCCAAGTGGTCACATCGACGGCAAAGCTGCAGATGGTGGATGGTCAAAGTCAATGCTGGCTTGGTTACTTCTTGGACTTATTGCGGTCTCAGTTTTTGCACTTCGTAGTCAGTGGAGCTGGATGGTTAATTTTCCTGATAGCTGGGTCTTACCATTTTCTGAATGGGTAAACCGCTTTATGGATTGGTTCGTTTCCAACAACAAAGCTGGTTTCCGTCTTTTTTCAGAAATACTGACATATCCCATGGACGCCTTGCGCATTTTGCTAAGTTGGCTGCCTTGGCCCTCTGTACTCATTATATTTTGTGTTACGGCATATTTGGCCGGTGGCCTGCAGTTAGCCATATTTACTTTTATTGCTCTTGGGTACGTTTTATTTTTTGGGTACTGGGAACCAACTATGGTTACCCTCTCTTTGGTTTTCTTATCTGTACCACTTTCTGTTTCTATCGGGTTGGTTATTGGAGTGACTGCTTTTTTGTCACGCCGTGCTAAACGGGTTGTGATGCCTGCACTTGATATTATGCAAACGTTTCCAACCTTCGCTTACCTTATACCAATACTATTTTTACTGGGATTTGGTCCTGTTGTCGGTTTGGTTGCTAGTGCAATTTACGCTATTCCTCCAATGGTACGCAATGTAATTCTCGGCCTTGAAAGTGTTTCTCCTGAGGTCGTAGACTCTGGGATAATGGCGGGAGCAAATCCGTGGCAGCTTTTATGGATGGTGCGCTTACCATCAGCTTTATCCACAATTATGATTGGTGTAAATCAATCGACTATGGCTGCATTTTCCATGGTAATTATTGCTTCTGTTATCGGCGGATCAGCTGATATTGGGTGGGAAGTTCTTACTGCGATGCGCAAGGCTATGTTTGGACAGAGTTTTTTGGCAGGCATCGTAATCGCGCTTATGGCTATGGTTATGGATAGAATTAGTCGCGGTTTTGCGGAAAAGTATAAAATCATGGATACCGACTACGAATACTTTAAACGTCGTAAACAAATATTAATTATTTCGGCAAGCTCAATTTTTGCTGTCATAATCTTAGCTCAGGTTTTCCAATCTTTGAGGGAGTTTCCAGCAGCTTGGATTATTAACCCTGCGGGGTCTTTAAACGATGGCGTCGACTACGTTGTCGCATCGTATTCAGGAGTATTAGATACTATAAAAAATAGTGCCTTAGTTTACTTTTTGCTACCATTCCGAATTGGCCTGGAAAGCACGGTTAAACCTTTTACCTGGGGTTTTGAACTAAGTAATGAATTTATTATGGGTTACTTTATCTTATGTGCGGTAGTTGCTGCATTTCTTGGTCGTTTGTGGGGATGGCGTGCGGTAGTCGGAGTAGTCATAATTGCTCTTTTTTATTATTTTGGTGCAACAGGAGTTCCTTGGCCACTTTTCATCGCTTTTGTTACTCTTTTAGCCTTGCAAGTTGCAGGTTTAAAACTAGCCCTACTAGTTGCCTTAGGCCTAGTATTCATGCTCTTATCTGGCTTTTGGCCTCAGGTAATGCGATCGGTCTATTTATGTGGCGCATCTGTTATCTTTGCTTTTCTACTTGGCGGAATACTTGGAATATGTGCTGCACTAAATGACAGGTTCTCTGCACTTATAAGGCCAGTCAATGACACCTTACAAACAATACCACTTTTTGTTTTCCTTATACCGGTTATTATGTTTTTTCAAGTTGGTGACTTTCCAGCAATGTTAGCAATAATAATGTACGCAATCGTTCCAGCTATTCGCTATACTGAACACGGAATGCGCATGATCGACGCATCTATCCTCGAGGCGGCGCGAGCACAAGGCTGCACAAGAAAACAAATGATTTTCAATGTTCAATTACCGTTGGCCTTACCGGAGATTATGCTAGGTTTAAACCAGACAATCATTTTTTCATTAGCGATGCTTGTAATAGCAGCACTTGTTGGAACCAAAGGGTTGGGTCAGTCGGTTTATATAGCGTTAAGTGCAGGAAATGTTGGAAACGGTATTATCGCTGGTCTATCAATGGGTATCATCGCTATGACAGCAGATAAAATTACTCAGGCTTGGGCTGTCAGCAAAAAGAAAGAGCTAGGATTAAAGTGAGCCTCACGTTCACTAATTTCATTTTTCTGGAGCTCTAGGAATATAGACCTAAATTTAATTTTGAATGGAGAACATGCCTAAACTTCCTGCTATAAACTCAACAATTCATTTATATATGATGGAATCCTAGTGTTATTTACATGATTATAAAGGAAACTTTTCCCTTTGATGTCCAGGAGATCAAAAATCTGCGAATATCTCTTTCGGATGGCAAGTTATTAACGGCGCGTGCTTGGATTCCGCTGTTAGCTTATGAAAAACCCGTACCGGCTATTTTAGAGTACATACCTTACAGGCAACATGATGGAACGGTCGAGGTAGACGCATTGATGCATCCGTATTTTGCCGGTCACGGGTATGCATGTTTGCGAGTTGATATACGTGGTAGTGGAAACTCTGAAGGTTTACTTTACGATGAATATTTAAAGCAAGAACAAGATGATGTATTAGAAGTTTTAACATGGATAGAGGAACAGGACTGGTGCTCTGGTAATATTGGTATGATTGGTATTTCCTGGGGAGGATTTGCCGCCTTGCAAGCTGCAGCACGCCAACCATCTCAATTAAAAGCAATAATTACTTGTTGTTCAACGGATGACCGATACACTGATGATGTTCACTGGATGGGTGGTTGCCTTTTAAATGACAGTCTATCATGGGGGAGTGGCTTTCTTGCAGGTATGGTCAGGCCACCCGATCCAGACGTTGTCGGCGAGAACTGGAAAGAAATTTGGAGGTCACGTCTCGAAATAGAAGAACCTCCAGTTTCAACTTGGCTGAGACATCAAAAAAAAGATGAATTTTGGCGACATGGTTCGATTAATATGAATTATGAAAAGATTAAATGTGCCGTTTATGCCGTTGGTGGTTGGACTGACGGTTATACAAACGCTATTTTTCGGATGATGCAAAATCTGCAGTCTCCGCGTCGAGCGCTAGTTGGACCTTGGACGCATCTTTATCCGCATCTTGGTGAGCCAGGTGATGCCATAGGTTTCCTGCAGGAAGCCCTGCGGTGGTGGGATCGTTGGTTAAAATCAACTCAAAATGGCATAGATGATGAACCGATGATTATTACTTGGATGCAGGAGAATTTTAGAGCTAACCCGTTGCTTCCTACAGTAGAAGGTCGATGGCTTCACTCGGTTTCGTGGCCCATTGAAAGGCAACCTATAAAAAATCTTTTTATACGTAATAACAGTTTAGGAGAAATAAAAGGATCTACTGCGAGCTATGAGATAAACTCACCAATGCGTTGTGGTTTTGGGGGCGGAGAATGGTGCCCAAAGGACTCAGGGGCTGATGGTCCAGAGTATCAGTTTGATCAGCGGGAAGATGATGGACTTTCGCTATGTTTCGATACTCAACCGTTAGAGCGTCCTGTAGAAATTTTTGGGGCCCCTTGCCTTGAACTTAAATTGAGTAGTGACAAGGCTGTAGGGTTACTAGCTGTTAGGCTATGCGAAGTGAGACCTGATGGCTCATCTTCTCGTATTTCTTTTGCTGTGTTAAATCTATGCCACAAGGACGGAAGTGAAAGCCCTGAACCACTGATGCCTAATGAGGTATTTCGCATTGTTTTGAAGCTAAACTTTGTTGCATATAAATTTAATGTGGGTAATCGCATTCGCGTTGCTTTATCAAATAATTATTGGCCGATGATATGGCCCTCAGCGGAAAATTCAGTTTTATCTTTTCACTCCAAGAGCTTTAAGTTCACTTTACCATTATTAAAATCTAAACTGTTTCGTGAATTAAAGGACCCGTTTGAGAGAGCTGAGTGTGCAAGTCCTGCAAAAATTACTGTTATTGAGAAGGACAGCGCTGAAAGAGTTCTAAGCTACGACATCGTTTCTAGAAAATCATCTCTTATTCATACTGAGACCAGTGGGCCGAAACGTTTAGATGATATTAATTTAGTTTGTAAAGGTTCTGTTTCGGAATCATTTTTTATAAATGATGATGATCCAGTATCTGCTAACAGCATTTTTTATAGAAAAAATGTGGTTATGAGAGATAATTGGTCTGCAACAACGATCACTAAACTTGATTTTTCATGTGATAAGCTCAATTTCTTTGCGTCTATTTCAGTTGAGGCTTTTGAAGCTGACAAAAAAATATTTGATCGCGTTTGGCATGAAAAAATTCCCAGACAAAACGTTTAATGTGTTATAAAAAAGAATAATTAGAGGCTATGATAAAAGCCATTGTTTGTAAGATAACCTGCTACAAAATTATAGATAATTTATTAAACGACTAGAAGCACCGTTCTCCAGGTTTTCAATAGCAGTTTTAATATTATTGGCACGCGTTTTTCCTATTACTGGAATGGTCAGGGCATAAAATTTTTTTTCAAGATCTGATGCTGATGGTGGGTTTGTTGGATCCCATCTTGGTTCTGTCCAATCACTTTTGTAAACCGTCCCATTATCCAAAGTAATGGTAACTTTTGCTAACCTCTTTAATGGAAAACTTGCGTTAGCCATTTGGCTTTCTTGCATCACAAGACATTTTGATAGGCGGATAATATCATGATCTTTGAGGGCCTCGCCTGAAATATCTTCTGGTGTGATATCGCCCCGCGCAAGGGCTACAGCAACAGGAAAAGAAGTAGAATATTGTGCTTGTTCGGTTGTCGTGGGACAATTTACAGCAAGTCTAACTGCCTCATGAAATGTTTCCACTTCAATCTTAGTAATATTAGATATTCTAAAACTATTGGCCTGCAAAATTTTAAGCGCTCCTTCAACGGGAGCTTGAGCCCATCGGCACACTGGATATGGCTTATAGTACTGCTCAGTCATATACCACTCTTTGCCTAAACTAGACCAGTAAGTGTGAGCCTCTTCCACAGTAATTGCAGGGGCTCCAGTAAAGCCTTTTTTTGCAAGTTTCGCTGATAAAACTCCTGTCATTGCGCCCCAGCCAGACCCATCTTTCAGCATCGTAGGATAATCAATACAACGCATCATTTGGCTACGGGGTCCATGGTATTCTGCGATACCAAGAGCGTGGCGGGTTTCCTCCTTAGTAAGTTTCATAAGGCGCGCGCAGGCTGCGGCCGCTGTCACCGATCCCCAGCTACCAGATGTGTGATAATCAGGTACGGTTCCGTGTTGCGCCATAGCGACCCTGGCTCCAAATTCATAACCCATTAGTAAAGCAGATAGAAACTCTTCGCCCGATATCATTTGCTCTAACGATATTGAGAAAACTGCTGGAAAAAGATGGCATCCGATATGTCCTTTGGCAGGATTAAAACCGTCATGTCCATCAACACTATCAATCGTCATACCAGCTGCTAATGCTACTCCCTGCGCATTAGACGACCGATGAGAAAATAACATTGGTAACTTACCGGTGAATTCCTCAGCGGCATGATCACAAATAATTGAGGAAAGTTTTGTTTTAGTACCGGCTGACGCTACGCCAATAAGGTCAAGAAGACTCAACTTGCACCTTTCTATGACATAATCTGGCGCATCGGTAAGTTGAAAGTTATGAATAAACTCCAAGGCATTCATTGAGAAATCCATTTTTTTTTAATTTAACTTTAAAAAAAAGTAATTCCGTTCATTATGCGACTAGAGAATGACGCTAAATTATCATTTAGAGCACAAGTTTTGAAAATGTTGAGGAATAATTTTTGGCTCCATATTGCTATCAATTTTATTTTTTTGTTCAAATAATCAGAGAAAGTAGTAAGCATTTTGCAGGAGATTGTTACAGTGACTGAGCAAAAAATATTGATTGTTGAAAGTAATACACCAGATTTGATTTCGAATGGCTACAGACCCGCTGCTGATTATTTTATCAGTACATTCGGCGCTTTGGATGAGCCCGTTATTTGTTCAGTTACACGCCCTTATGAAGCCCCTTTGAAGGTTCAGGAGTTAGAGGGAATAGATGGTGTCGTTTTCACTGGCTCCAGTGTTGACTGGTCATGCGATTCAAAACAGGCTGCGCCACTTCGGGATACCATGTCCCATGCTTTTAAAAACAGTGTACCGGTTTGGGGCAGTTGTAACGGTCTACAATTGGCAGGGGTTGTGCTTGGTGGATCGGTTGGTGCATCGTCCAACGGTATAGAGGCAGGTGTTTCAAAAGAAATTCGTAAAACTGTAGCTGGGAAAAAGCATGCAATGCTGACTGGAAGAGAAGACATTTATGCAGTGCCGTGTATACACATAGATGAAATCAAAAGGCTCCCATTAGATGCCGTTATCTTGGCCGAAAACGACCATTCACCAGTACAAGCCTTTGGTTATTTTTCAGGTGGTTTAGATTTTTGGGGTACACAGTATCATCCTGAATGTACTGCATTTAATATTGCAGAAGAATTAAAATTATCCAGTAAACATGTTTTTAATAAAGCTGCGCTAGTTAATGATTTAAAATTGTCCCAAGATGATCCAGTTGCTGCGGAACGGCTTGGGACGAGCTGTGAAGAGCTTAAACCGTCGGTTAGAACTATTGAACTGCGCAATTGGCTTGAGCATATAAAAGTAAAAAAACCGCATTAAGGTAAAAACCTCCGAATAAAAATACTACTCTATAAAGATTAGTTGAATAACTTTTTGAGATCCCCGCCGAAAATTGATAGCTAACTGCTTTAGCTAAAGAGCACTAGATTTTGATTAGCTTTCTAGCGTGCTTCTGCAAAAGTGTTTCACAGTTCTTCTTAGCAATTAAAATTAAAAATTATTAGTATTTTATACAGGTCGATTGAACGCAGATAAAACCTGTGCAGCAAGCGCCCTCGTATTTTCGCTTGGATTAACTGCTGTGCGAAGCACTATTTGCGTGTATGGAAGCTTGGGTAGCTCATCATTTATACAAATTGGTTGGTTGGCATTTCTAATGCGGCTTAATGGTAAAGCCGCTACCGCCAAATCTGCGCGAACGGCTGCAAGCTGCGATTCTGAAACATTCGATAAATAAGCAATTTGATATGGAATCCCAGCGTATTTCAATGCATCTAGTGCTGCTATTCGCCATGGGCATCCAACGCGCGCCACAGCTAAACGCAATGGTCGCTCTTTAAGGCGTTGTCCGTTTTTATTAACTGCCCATGCTAAAGGTTGCTCGAAGAGCAACCTGTCTCTTTCTTCAAGAGGCGCGCCGCCGCCAGTGGTTAAAATCGCAATGTCTAATTCACCGTTCGACAGCATTAGAGCCAGGTCTTGAGCGTCGCCAGACACGATTTCAACGGTCACACGTGCGTGCGCTTTAGAAAAGCCGGACAATATTTCTGGCAGGCGTGTCTCTGAATTTTCAAGGCATAGACCTACACGTACGAGACCTTCAATATTGGGGCTTTGCAGTTCGGCAACGGCGGTATCATGGGCTTCGATTATACGATATGCGTGAGGTATCAAACGCTCCCCCACATCAGACATACGCATCCTACCAGCTTCCCTTTGAAAAATAGGGCCCCCGACAAGCTGCTCTAATTTCTTCATTTGCATTGATACTGCCGCAGACGACCGAGCAACACGGTCTGATGCTAATTTTACTGAACCGGTGTCGGCAACAGCAATGAATGTTTTCAGCAAGTCGATGTCAAATCTCATCGAGTTGGATATCAAGTGTAAATTCATTAATGTACATTAAGAAATACTGAATATAGCTGTCAACATATTTTGATTTACTGAATAATAGATATTAATTAGTTTTGGAAAGTACTCTTAACTTCATACTTTGGTATTGCTCAAGTAAGGGATTATGAAGTCCTATTTATTGCATTACTGAATATACAAAATAAAAACGAATAGAAGATTGCCAGATGAAATCGAAATGACAACAATCAATACACCAAAAAAAATTCCATCTGTGAATATTCTA
>MDSZ01000024.1_pt1 | contig 10169 bp, 7 predicted proteins | sample 811201 | NCBI WGS metagenome assembly MDSZ01 (sample SAMN05326647, study PRJNA326480) | marine metagenome | isolation source: seawater | place: Indian Ocean: North | collected 2010 | reverse complement strand
TTATTTTAACAATAATAATTTTTCTATTTTTAAATTTAGATAAAAATTTAATACTTGATGAAATTAAATTTTCATTTTTTGATAACCCTATTCAATTAAATAAATTTAGTTTGATATTTTCAATATTTTCTTTCTTAGTATTTCTAAATGCATTCAATATGTTTGATGGAATAAATCTACAAGCGAGTTTTTACTCGCTTTTAATATTTTTTTTTATCTCATTTTTTTTTATTAATAATATATTTTTTAATATTTTGATAATATCTTTGATTAGCTTTTCATTTCTTAATTATAAAAATAAATCATTTTTAGGTGATAGTGGAACTTTACTTTTGGGATTTATATTCAGTTATACATTTATAAGATTATATAATTTAGAATATATAGAATTTGCAGATGATGTTGTAATGTATATGCTTATACCTGGTATTGACTTAATAAGATTATTTATTATAAGAATTTTAAAAAAAAGAAGTCCTTTGAGTTCTGACAGACAACATATCCATCATATATTAATTAAGAAATATTCTCTAAAAAAAACTTTATTAATTATTTTAATGCTAATATTGTGTCCTATAATTTTAAGTAATCTAAATATTAATAATTTACTAGTTATCCTAATAACTTTATCAAGCTATTCACTAATTTTAATTAATTCCTCTAAAAAGAATTAATTTTTTTCATTTGGTAAAATTTCGTTAAGATAATAATGACAATAGTCTTGCAAACCAATCTTTAATTTAATTTTTGGCCGCCAACCAAGTTTTTTTATTTTAGTTGAATCCAATTGTCTTCTTTTTACGCCATCAGGATATTTCTTATTGAAATAAATTTTACCTTTATAGTTAGTTATTTTTTTAATCATCATAGCTATTTCTTTAATCGAATAATGTTCTCCCCCACCAATATTAATATAATCATCTTTTATTTTTTTTTTTATTAAGAAATAAATTGCTAAAGACAAGTCTTCCACATTTAAAAATTCTCTTTTTACATTTCCAGATCCCCAAACTTCAACAACAGGTTTATTATAAATTTTCGCTTTAACAAATTTTTTTACTAAAGCGGGCAATACATGACTAGACTTGAGGTCAAAATTATCTCCTCTTCCATATAAATTTGCTGGCATTAAAGATATAAATTCTTTCTTATTTTTTTTTCTTAAATGTTGACAATATTTTAATGTAATAATCTTTGCTAAAGCATATCCTTCATTAGTCTCCTCAAGCCTTGAAGATAATAAAGCACTTTCTTTAATCGGTTGTGGTGTTTTTTTTGGATATATACATGCTGAACCTAAATTAATGATTTTTTTAACATTATATTTTAAAGAACTATTAATAATGTTTAACCCAATCAAAGAATTTTTATAAATATAATCTGGTTGGAAACTTTTATTATCAAGTATACCTCCAACCTTGCCTGCTGCATTAATAACAATATCTGGCTTATTTTTTTTAAACCATCTATCTACTGATAATTGATTGGTAAAATCTAAATCCTTTCTTTTGCAATCGATAATCTTTAAATCCTTTTTTTTTTAAAAGATTATACAATGAATTTCCGACCATACCCTCTTGTCCAGCAATTAAAATTTTAGATTTCAATTTTTAACTTAAAGTTGTTTTTCTGATACTTTCAAGGTCAGAGTCCATCATCTCCTTAATCAGTTGGGATATATTAATTTTTGGTCTCCATTTTAATAATCTTTTAGCTTTACTAGCGTTTCCAATTAAATTTTCTACCTCATTTGGACGGAAATATTTTTTGCTTACCTTTATAATAATCATATTCTTTTTAAGACATGGATATCTATTTTTATCAAAATTTATAATTTTTGCTTGCTCGTTTATTCCCTTACCCTGCCATTTAATCTTGATTCCAAGATATTTTACACATTCATCTATAAAATATTTTACAGTGTATTGTTTTTCAGTTGCTATCACAAAGTCGTCTGGTTTTTTAAACTGCAAAACCTTCCAACACATCTCTACATATTCCTTAGCATGACCCCAGTCTCTTAAAGAATAAATATTTCCTAAATATAAACATTTTTCCAATCCAAAAATTATTTTGCTTATACCAATTGTTATCTTTCTTGTAACAAAAGTTTCACCTCTTCTTGGAGATTCATGATTAAATAGAATTCCATTAGATGCAAACATACTATAAGATTCCCGGTAATTTTTTGTAATCCAATATGCAAATAATTTTGATGTTGCATACGGACTTTTGGGATAAAATTTTGTTTTCTCAGATTGTTTTTTTTCTTGTATTTGCCCAAATAATTCTGAGGTCGAGGCTTGATAAAATTTAGTTTTTTTTGATAGACCACAATCTTTTATTGCTTGTAAAATATTAAGTGTACCTAAAGAATTTACTGAAGTAGTGTAATTTGGTAACTGAAAACTTACTCCAACATGACTTTGTGCAGCAAAATTGTAAACTTCATCAGGTTTAATATTATTAATGAGTTTCATTATTGAATTTGAATCTACTAAATCTCCATAATGTAAGAAAAATCTATTTTTGTATCTTTTTGATTCGTAAATGTGGTCGATCCTAGCCGAATTCAAGGAAGATGATTTTCTCTTTACACCATGCACCAAGTAGTTTTTCTTAAGTAAAAATTCAGCTAAATAAGATCCATCTTGGCCAGTAATTCCAGTAATTAGAGCTTTTTTAAATTTCATAAAAAATTATAAATACCACTATTATATCAAAAGTTTTATTATGCAATAATTATATAAAAAAATGAAACTCTCAATAGTTACAATTACTTTGAATAGTGAAAAAACAATTAGAGATACACTTAATTCAGTTTTATCTCAAACATATAAAAATATTGAACACATTATAATTGATGGCGGCTCTTCAGATAAAACATTTTCATTACTGAAAAAATATCCAAATAAAAACAAAAAAATATTTCTAAAAAAGAATTTTGGAATTTATAAATCAATAAATTTTGGAATAAAACAAGCTACAGGAAAATATGTAATGATACTAAATTCCGATGATATTTTCTTTTCTAATAATTCAATTAAGGAATTAATTGAAGTAATTTCTTACTATAAAAATATTGATATATTTCTAGGTAATGTTGTTTACTTTAATGAATTTAATTATAGTAATATTAAAAGATTTTATTCATCAAAAAATTTTAAATTATGGCAAATGAAATTTGGTTTGATGCCTCCTCATCCATCTTCAATAATTAGAAAAAACGCTTATTTGAAAAATGGATTATATAATGATCAATTTAAAATCGCAGGTGACTTTGAGTTATTTCTAAGGCTCTTATACATAAAAAAAATTAAGTTTAAAATTTTAAAAAAAACTATCGTTAGAATGAGGACTGGAGGTATATCGGGTAGAAATATTATGAGTTATTGGATATCTACATTAGAAATATTAAAATCTTTTAGAATTAATAATATTAAAAATAATTTATTTTTAATTTTAATAAGAATACCTGCAAAAATATCTCAATTTTTAAATTTTAATGAGAAAAAAATTAATAGAAAATTTGATTTATTTAAATTTTTGTTTGATCAGGACCATTATCTTAACAATAGCTTTAAAATTATCAAACATCCCCAAAAAATTCCATTTGATAAAAATTTTATACTATCTGGTATGAATTTGGCTTTTTTAGGCTATTATTCAAACAAAGAAGTTTATCCAGACAAAAACCTATATCATTGGCCTGACGGAATATGGTCACAAAAACATATAAATTTAGAAAAATTGCCAGGAAGAGATTTGTTAAAAAAAATCAAAATTCCAAAAAAGATTAAAAAAATTGTGGTATTGGGAAATTTATCAAAAATATCAAAAAAATTTTTATTTAGAAGATTTAAGCTAAAAATTGAAAATCAAAAATTACCTTTTGGAAATATAAATAAAATTATAAGTGAAAAAATAATTTTAAAAAAGAATGCACTTACTTTAATTACTTTGCCAACTCCAAAACAAGAAAAGCTCGCATACCACTTATCAAAAACTAATAAAAATTTTAAGATTATTTGTATTGGAGCTTCTATTGCAATAGCTTCTGGAGAAGAAAAACAAGTTCCAAAAATCATGAAAAACTATGAATTTTTATGGAGATTAAGAAAAGAATTTTTTAGGAGATTTAAAAGATTAATTGAAACTTTTATTTATTATACTAAAGGGAGATATATCAACGCGACTTTTGATAAAATACGATTTATAAAAATTGACTAAAAAAGATTTATTTATTTGGGTTTGTGATTTTTCAGAAAATTCTGGGGAAGGAAAACTAGCGAGATTATTTATTAAAGATTTAAATTCTAAAGAAAAATTTCAAGTTAAATTAAATCAAATCAAAAAATTAAATCTTAAATATTTAACACCATTTGTGGGTATAATTTTTTGTTGGGTAAAATTTTTACAAAATAAAAAAGTTTGTTATCTCAATTATTTACCCTTATGGAATTTCTTTATTTTCATGTTATTACCTCCTAAAACTATCTTGGGACCAATTACTGGTGGTGCTAATTTTGTAAAATCAAATATAATTGATTATTTATTGAGGGGCATAATCTTTTCGATCTTATATAGAATTAGTGGATTTTTTTTATATATCAGAGTCAAAAAGCCTATATTTTCAACATCCTTACTGAAAGATCATTTAACAAATAAACAAATAAGCAAAAGTGAATTCAATTTTTGTTTTAAAAATCTTAAATTTAAAAAAAAGGTTATAAAAAAATATGATTTAGTAATTTATCACCGAAAACACTATAATAAATCAAAATTTTTCCCGAATGAATTTATAAAAAAGATGGCTGATATGAATTTTAAAATCGCAATTATCGGAGATCATCTAAATATAAATTCAGTAAAAAATTTTGGTTTTAAAAAAAATAGTTTTGTAAACAATATTCAATCTCAATCAAATTATACGATTGCGTCTGGAGAAAACCTTTATAGTTTTTTTACCTTAGAATGTATTTCAAATAATGTAATTGTATTAGTTGACAAAACTCAGAAAAATCTAATCAAATATTATAAAAAAAAAATTAGAGTAATTGATTTTAAAAATATTAATTATATTTCAGTTCTTAAAAAGTTGAAAAAAATTAAATGAAAATAATTCTTGGAATAAATAGTAATCACGCAGACTCATCTGCTTGTATCTTAATTAATGGAAAACTTATCGCTGCAATTGAGGAAGAGAGAATCAATAGAAAAAAACATTATTCTGGATTTCCAATAATGGCCATTAAAGAATGCTTAAAAATTTCGAAAAAAAAAGATTTTGAAATAACTGATATTGCTTTAAACACTAAACCATCAAGTAACTTATTACCAAAAAGTTTATTTTATTTAAAAAACTCACTTTTTAAGAAAAATCAATTTTTAAAAAGATTTAAAAAAAAAATTAATTTAAAAAAAATTCTTTACACTAATTTTAACCTAAACAAAAAAGTAAAATTTCATTTCATAGAACATCATATTGCTCATATAGCTTCAGCATTTTATCCATCATATTTTTCAGAAACTATTGCCTTAAGCATAGACGGGTCAGGAGATTTTACAACTTTTACGATTGCAAATTGTAAAAATCAAAAGATTAATATTTTAAAAAAAACTTATTTTCCTGATTCATTAGGAATTTTTTATCACGCAATGACTCAATTCCTTGGATTTAAGAATTACGGAGATGAATATAAAGTAATGGGTTTAGCTGCTTACGGCTCACCTAAATATTTTGATAAATTAATCAAAAATTTGTTTATTAAAGACAAAAAAAAATTATTTAAGTTAAATCTAAAATATTTCAATCATCATAATAATAATTTTAAATATATAGCTGACAATAACTTAGTAATTGATCAAATTTATAATCAAAATTTTTTAGATTTATTTGCAGATGAGTTACAGACAGATAAAGACCAATTCCAAAAAAATTTTGCCTCTTCAGTACAAAAAGTTTACGAATATTTTTTTAAAAAAATTTTAATAAAAACAAACGAATTAAATATATCAAAAAAACTTGTTTTTGCAGGTGGTTGTGCCTTAAACTCCTCAGCAAATAAATTGATCTCTTCCAATAATCAATTTTTTGAAAAAATTTTTATCCCATATGCGCCCGGTGATAATGGTGGTGCGCTTGGCGCAGCATTTGTTGTTGCTAACAAATTAAATTTGAAATTAGAAAATTTAAAAAATCCTTATCTAGGATCTGAATTTTCAAATGATGAAATTAAACATATTTTGGATAATGATAATTTTAAGTATAAAATAAAATATGAATATTTTCATAAAGATTTTGAATTTTTTAAAAAAGCTGCTAATTCAATTTCAGAAGGGAAAGTTGTGGGATGGTTTCAGGGTAAGATGGAATTTGGACCAAGAGCACTTGGAAACAGGTCAATACTAGCTGACCCTAGAAATCCTAAGATGAAAGACATCATAAACTCAAAAATTAAAAGAAGAGAATCTTTTAGACCCTTTGCTCCCTCTGTATTATCTGAATATCAACATGAATGGTTTGATGGAAATTTTGACAATTTATATATGTCCTCACTTGCAAATGTAATTGAAAATAAAAAAAAATTAATTCCAGCAGTCACCCATTTTGATGGAACTGCAAGAATACAATCTGTTCATTATAACATTAATAATAGATACGCTAATTTACTAAAATCATTTTATGATATTACAAAAGTTCCAATTTTGTTGAATACATCATTTAATGAAAATGAACCTATAGTGATGAGACCAGAGGAAGCATTAAACTGCTTATTGAGAACCAATATGGATATATTATTTATTGGAAATTTTTTAGTAGAAAAAAAATAAATTTTATATTTCAAGAACTTTCATTGTTTCCCTAATATTTTTTTTCCAATCAAATTTATCAATGTTCTTTAATCCTAATTCTATTAAATTAAGTCTCAATTCTTTATTATTTGCAATTTCGTTCATTTTATTTTTAATATCTGTTACGTCATCTGGATCAAAATACATTGCTGCATTTGCATTTATCTCTGGTAATGCAGAATTTTTTGAAATTAATACTGGACATTTCTGTGACATTGCTTCTAATGAAGTAAGTCCAAATACTTCGCTATAAGATGAAAAAATATAAAAATTTGCTTTTTTATATAATTTTTTTAAATAAATTATGTTTAAATTCATTAATATAATTACTTCATTATTTTCAAAATTATCATTAATATAATTTTTTATTTCTCTAAAATAATTTTTATCTAAAACTTGAAGAACTAAAACAAATTTCAATTTTCTATTATTTTCTTTCTTAAACAATTTAAATGATTTTAATAAATTTATAATATTATGATATCTAACACATGATAATACAGAGACAAAATAATCTTCATAATCAAAATTTTCTAAACTTTTCTCAAAATTTTTGTTAATAGATAAATATTTTTTATCTATCCCAAGATAAACTGGAAAAACATTTTTATCTTTCAGCTTTAATAAATCGACAATTTCTTTCTTTGCATAATAAGAATTAACAATTAATTTTTCACATATCTTTATAGAGAATTGTGTAAGTAATTTAATTAAAAAATTTTTTACATATGGACCAGGCATTTTATTCAAAAAAATCCACGGTAAGTTAGAATGTAATCCTAGAAACAGTCTTACGTTTAATAAACATATCAAAATTGGACCAAAATTCATTGGGGAAAAAAATTTATCTATTTTGTTTATTTTTATCTCAATAGGTAAAATTAATTGCATCCATAAAATTCTAAAAAAACTTATCGATAAAAAATTTGGTTTAATTTTATAAGTAATTTTTTTATTATTTTTTTTTTCTAGATTCTTATAATAATCATTTGTTAAAAAAATAATAATTTTTTCTGAAAAATTTTCATTATTTAAATTTTCACAAAAATTTAAATTGTACGATTTAGTACCACTTTCTAAACTTGTCCCAACTAAGTCAATTCCTAAGGTCATTTTTATTTATGTAATACTTCTGATAAAACGATTAAAAAATTCAAAAAAACTCCAAATATAAAATCTAATTATATTTCCACCCAAAATTTTGCAAATTTTTTTCCTTATAAAAATTTCTTTAAAATATTCATTTAAAATTAATCTGTTATTAAGATTTTTTTCTGTAAATACTTTAGCATTTTTTACCACATAATGTTGAATACCTTTTTTTTTTCTTTCTATGGAATGAAGAATATCTTCGCAATACGATTTATCATATCCATCTAATTCTTTAATTCTAGTGATCCCCAATTTTGTATACAAAACACAACCACCTGGTAAAAAATCGCTCTTGATGAAATTTTCAGAACTATAAAAATCAGCCGCATAAGCAACTCCCAAAGAAGTAATTTTTCCAGATTTTTTATTTGATAAAGGAGCGCTACAAATCAAATATTTATATATATTGCTTAAAAAACTCTCATTTTTATAATTATAATGAAGCTTATTTTTTAAATCAAAAAAAATTGGACCCAATGCAACAGAATTTTTTTTTAATTTCATGTGGGCGTTCAACATTCTTTTTAGACAATGTTTTGAAACTTTAACATCATCATCTATTTGAAAAATATATCTATTCTTAACAAAACTTAATCCTTTGTTTCTTTGAATAATTTGATTTTTTTTTTTACAATAAACAATCTTAACATTTTTGCTTTTTAGATTTTTATAAAAATTAAATTTTATATTCGGTAATACACATATAATTTGATCAGGAACATGAGAACCGTTATTTATTGACTTAATAGTTTCAACTAAACTTTTTCGACCGATTGAAGCGATTACGACAGAACTTTTCATAAAAAGTAATTAATTTTTATATTATTATTAATTATCGCATAATCATTTAAAATTTTTTTTCTATTTTTAAGAATAATCTTTATATTCTTATTATTAATAAGATTATCTAAATTTTCTGGTTTTGATGTTTCAAGATTAGAAAGAATTTTACTATCTATTAAAAAATTATTTTTAAAATTTTCATCTAAATCTAAATTTATCGGTATAAGATTATTCATCAAACCTTTGATTACAAGTGTTGAGCCTCTATATAAAATAAATTTACACATTTTAATGTCATCATTAAGTTTATTTGATGAAATGATTATTTTCTTTTTAAAATTATCAAAATCATAAAAATTTTTTTTAATAAATTTTTTTTCTTTACCTAAATATATTGGGTGAAATCTCCAAATAAATTTTAAATTATCGCTAACTCTCAAATATTTTGAAATAAAATCAAGCATCTTTATATTTTCGCTATCTAGTCCTTCTGGAGCAACTAAACAATAATTTCCTTTTTTAAGTAATGATTTTTTCCAAGACTTACTCTTAGACACACAAAATAAATTTTTATTTTTATGTTTATTTTTTGTAAAATAAATTCTTTTGGATAATTGATTAGCGAATACAATTCTATCAGGATTAATTTTATTTTTGATATTTAAAAAAATAGCATTATGGTCATTAGAAACAATGCTGTGATTATATGCGACAGTTTTAATTTTTTTGTTAACCTCTTTTGCTGCTTTGAAAATTAATCTTTCTAATGCATGACCTTCATAAATAGAGACCACTGATTTAGGTTTTTTTTTTCTTATAATGTCTAATATTTGATAATAATATTTAATATTATCCAATGTGTTTCCATATAAAAAACTTAAACTGAATAATAAGTAAAACTTTATTTCAAAAGTATTTGTTTTACTTAAAGCTAAAAAAAAATATTTTAAACTATAAAAAAATGTTTTTATAAATATATCTACTTCAAGTAAAAAATTAGCATTTTTATTTAATTCGTAAAAATTTTTTATTTTATTTTTATTTTCCAAAAAGTTTTTTTGATGATTTGCAGCTATTATAAAATATTTTTTTTTTTTGTAGTGTAGTTTTTTATAAATTTCTGAAAAATAACTGTCATTAGAAATTTTATAATTCGAATCAAATTTATATGTTACAAATACGATATCTATTTTTTCTTTTTGAATTTTCTGTTTCTTAAAATAAAATTTTAGTGAAAGTATAATCTTGATTAAATTTTTAATTAAGGACTTTAAAAAAATAAAAATATATTTTAAGATAAAAATTAGAATATTTTTTTTTAAAATTTTATATTTTTCCAATTCAACTACATGTAATCTTTTATAGTAAAGCCAATCATT
>MDSZ01265371.1_pt1 | contig 10170 bp, 9 predicted proteins | sample 811201 | NCBI WGS metagenome assembly MDSZ01 (sample SAMN05326647, study PRJNA326480) | marine metagenome | isolation source: seawater | place: Indian Ocean: North | collected 2010 | reverse complement strand
TTTAAAAATTTCTAAAGAGCCTGTTTCACTTGAAACACCGGTTGGTGATGAGGAGGATAGCAGTCTTGGAGATTTTATTGAAGACAAGAATGCTTTACAGCCTTTAGATACTGCAATCAGATCAAATCTAAGTGAGTCAACAACAAAAATTTTAGCCTCACTAACACCAAGAGAAGAGAGAGTTTTAAGAATGCGTTTTGGGATTGGAATGAACACCGACCATACTTTGGAAGAAGTTGGCTTACAGTTTAATGTAACTAGAGAAAGAATAAGACAGATCGAAGCTAAAGCTCTTAGAAAACTAAAACATCCAAGTAGATCAAAACAATTAAAAAGTTTCTTAGAAAAGTAAAAGTTAAATCTTAAATTTATAAATTTTAATGAGCAATACTAAATTTTATACTTGGTTTGATAAATTATCACCTAAATTATCTATTCGAAGAGAGTCATTTTATAAAATTTTTAATTACTTAGATCAAATGCCAGACCCAATTATTATTGTTGAAACTGGTTGCTTAAGAATTAAAAATAATTTTTTAGACGGTCAAAGTACTCTTTTATTTGATAAGTACACTCAATTTAGAAATAAAAATGCCAAAGTGTTTACGGTAGATATTGATCCTCATGCTACAAAGATTTGTTCTGAAAATGTAAGTAAAAATGTATCTATTCATACAGGAGATAGTATTGAATATCTTAAAAAACTTAGTGAAGATTTTTTATTAAAAAAAATAAATGTATCATTATTTTATCTTGATAGTTTTGATTGTAAATGGAATGATTTAGAAGAGTCGTCAAAGCATCATCTTAAGGAATTTGAAAATATTACAAAAAATTTAAATAAGGAAACTTTATTAGTAGTAGATGACTCTCCAATAGTAGGCTATTTACAACAATCTACTACAAAAAATGCTTTTGGTATTATTAAATCAAACTTAGTACCTACCCCAACAATATCGGGTAAAGGAAGTCTAGTACATCAAAAGGCTATGCAATCAGGTGCTAAAATTTTGTTTTCAAATTATCAAACAGGTTGGGTAGGATTTAATTAAATGATGCGACAATTAGTAAATGACTTTTTAACAAGTCACTGGTAGATCATATTAATGAATCATAACTTAAGTACAAGAGAGTCAATTAGTAATTTATTATAAATTTTAATGAGCAATACTAAATTTTGTATTTGGTTTTAAAGATTTTAGACTCAGTTTTTTTTAATAACAACAATTATATTTTTTCCAAATTTATAAAATGTAAGAAAATCTAGGATAATTGTAAAAGGTACAAATAATTTATCCCAGAAAAAAATTTTAGTTTTTGATGGATACCTTTCGTTTTTAAAAAAAATTTTATTAAAGAAATAAAGTATCCAACCCATAGTATCTGTCATAAAACACTTGATAATTTCTGAATTCTTTAAATCAAGTTTTTTAAAAAAATTAATTTCATATCTTTTAAAGTGACCTATCTCCTCATCAAACTTACTATACATATAATTGTGAGCAGGCACTAATATTATTAAATTTCCTTTGCTTTCTAATTTAGTTAAAGCAATATTTATTTCGTCAACATCTTTTTCTATATGTTCTAAAACTGACATATAAATAATCGTATCAAATTTTGTTTGATACGATTTTGTGTATTTGCTCTCTATAAATATATTATTTTTATTTTTAAATTTTGTTTTTAGAATACTCAAATTTTTTTGATCTAGTTCGGTGAGTGTTATCTGTAAATCTTCTTTGTAATAGCTATCAGTAAAACTTCCTATTCCAGCTCCTACCTCAAGTATTTTTTCACCAAAAAACTTTTTTGTCTTAAAGTGTACATATTTTCTCCAAAACGTTGCTTTATCGAAGAGCTCAAGCTCTTTACCTGGATAATTCAAAATATCACTCATAAGCAGATAAAACACCTAATTCTCCCTTGTTTTCAAGGGCTAAAAGAATTTTTTTGTCTAAGATTTTAATATCTCTTATTCTTTGACCAACATATATTTCCTCAAAATATATTATCTTTGAAAAATTTTCATCAAACTTAACTCTATATAAACTTTTTTTATTTAAAGAGGATACTAAATAGTTTTCACTCCAATTTTTATCGAATGTTTCAGGTACTTTAATTATTTCTGATATACCAATAGAGGGTGTAAAAGAAAATATTGGTTCTTTGAAACCATGCTTAACATGACTTTGCAAATACTCTGAATTTGATTTGTATTTCATGCCATAGGATGCTATTGGCCATCCATAGTTTTTTCCGTATTCTATTTTGTTAATTTCGTCACCACCTCTTGGGCCGTGTTCAGTTGATAAAATAATATTATCGTAAACCAATAATCCTTGAGGATTTCTGTGTCCCTTAGAAAAAATTATTTCTTTTTTACTACTTATTTCTTTAAATATAATTTTCCCAAAATTTGAGTCATTAGATTGTGGCTCATCGCTTGGTTCATCAATAATATTGTCTGCTATTGTGAAAATAAGTCCTAAATTATTATCAAAATTTAAAATTTGCATTCTTCCACCTTGAATAAAGCTTGAACATTTTTTTTCACGGAAAAACTCTTCGAAATTGAGATAATCTTTATTTATAACTGCCTTAGATATAACAAAATTTCTACAATTCTCTTTTTTTTTATCTACATAAGAAATAAAAAAATTATTTTTAAAAACATATGTATCGAGAACTTTTACAGGATTTATATTTTTTTTAACAATCCGTAAATTTGATGATGCTGGTTTCAAATTAATGAAATTTTTTATAAAAATTGAATTTCCAGTGCTATCAGTTAATATTAGATTATTACCGTCAAAGATATCAATATAAAAGCTTTTATAGGAATATTGTTTTTTTTCTACCAATTTCTGAAAATAACCAATTTCAGAATTTTCTAAAAACCGTAAATCATATTTTTCAAAATTTAACTTAATTTTTTGAGTATCTGGTAAAAATTTTACATTATAATCATTAAATAATTTTTCATTAAAATTTTTACTATTGGCGATATATTCATTTTTTTTGTTAATTGTAAATTTAATTACATTTTTTATTTCAGTAGGTAAATATTTTACTGCAACTGAGATTATTAGATTTTTAGAAAGAATTATTACTATTGTTAACAAAATTATTGATAATAATACGATACTTATTTTTTTAATTTTCATTTTTATTTATAGAATAATTTCAACTCTGAAAGTTAAAATTAAATCAAAATTCTTTTTAATAATACAATTTTTTATTAGTTTATGTTATAAAGTTTTAGTTATAACTCAATGGAAATAAAAATAAATAAAATAATCTTTTTCGCAGTAAATCTTCTTTTAGTAACAATTATTATTATTTTTGATAATCGAAGCGGTGTTTTTGGTGAGCCCAGCTTACAAAATATATCATCTTTAAGCGTTGCTATATCTTTTCTTACATATCATTTAGATGGATTGGTTGGGTTAATTGAAGTTTTTAATGTTTTAAATAAAATGAATATTATTAATGATTATTCTACGAGATATTATTTTATATTTGGTGAATATTTGACAAATTTTGAAAACACTGAACAATTAAACTTCTATAAAGACAATATTTCAAAAATAATTCAAGATGCTCAAAATTTAAAAATTGAGGATATCAATAATCAACATATTTATTTTGGGGATATTGGTTATATAATTTACGTTATATTGGCTTTTTTATTATTCGGAATTAAACTAAGTAGTATTAAATTCCTTTTTTTATCTATTTTAATTTCTACATCAGTACTTTTTATGATTTCATATTACAAAAATAATGTTCTTTATTATATTTTACAAACAACTCTTTTTTCAATTATTTTAATGATAATAGGTAATTTTGGAGGTTCTACAGAAACGTTTTCATTAACAAATTACAGATTTATAACAATACTCTCAATAATACCCGTGCTTCATCTTTTATTTATTGTTTTAGATGATAAAAATTTAAATAAATTAAAATATTTCATTTGCGTGACTCAATTATTTTTTTTATTACTTTTATGTTTTGTTAGAGGTACCGCTTTAATTGGATTATTTTTTATAGTTTTATTTTATTTTTTTTATTTGTTTGCAAACAAAACAAATAAAAATAAATTGATAAACTATTCAATTTTATCTTTACTTGTTATCTCATTTTTATCTTGGAATAGTGGGAAAATTTTATTAAAAAAAAATCTATCTGATTTGTATGATAATGATTTTGCTAGAACAAAACACACGGTATGGCATAATGCCTTTATTGGGTTAAGTTTTTATCCAAAATTTCATGAAGAATATGTGTGTTCAGATGAAATATTTGATGATATTTTTGAAATAAGTCCTCAAAAATGTGGTGAATATCAAGAACTGTTTCCTGGAAAAAATAGTTTTATTAAAAATATTGTATATTTTCAACCGAGAGATATTCACGGGTATTCTGCTACATTAAAATATTTGAAAAAAATTGGCAGTGATAAAAATTTAGGTGTAAAAAATTCAATAAATATAAACACTGGATTAAATTGGAACTTACATGAAACAATTATGAAAAAGTTATACTACGAAGCAATTATTAAAAATCCTTTAGAGTTTCTGTATTTGAGCGTAATAATAAAACCAATCAAACTTGCCTATGAGTTTGTCAAATTCCCAATATATTTTTTTAATGCTTTTAAATTAAATGGTCTATTATTAGGTGGTGTTGCTTTAGTGGCTTTAATTTTTCATGTTTTGTTTGTAAAAAGTGTGAGGATAAACGCACAAAATACTCTTATAAAAAATCAATTGAAGAAAATATCTTTAACGTTTATGTTTTTATTTTATTTTTATTCTTTACCATCGTTAATTTTTTATCCCTCCGTCAGTTCTAGTCTTCCGGAATTAATAGTATTTATAATAGTGCTTTTAAGTGTTTTTTTACAATTAAAGTTAACAAAGACTAATGTTGTATCTAAATGAATTTTTATAATTGCGTGTAACTCAAAAATGAAGTCGCAGCAGTGACTGAGCTTGACACACAGTTGACTCAGCACGAGATGGTTGAAACGTTGATTTTATTGTCTTTTTGTAGGATTTTCTGTTAGTATGAACCCAACTTACTTGTAGTTGAAATGTACGATACAAATGTTTAATACTGCAGGAAATACGATCGGGCCTGTAGCTCAGCTGGTTAGAGCAGTACACTCATAATGTATTGGTCCCAGGTTCGAATCCTGGCGGGCCCACCAATTACTCAGACATTACCCCAATAAGCCATAACGATATTACAATGTACCAGATCATGCTTTATTTTTTTATAAACTGCTCCAATTTTGAATATAACGCATTTATGTCATTATTGTTTGAACTCAGTATGGATGAAAATTCCTCTTTTTGTGTTCTAGCCAAACTTAAGCCTTCGATTATTAAATCCCTGATTAAAGGTTTTTCAGGATTTTTAGTGTAAACTCTCCAGTCAATTTTTACCTCAGGTTTTTTATCAGTTTTAACTAACACACTTTTAACAATTGTATATTTTTCATTAACTTTTTCAGCGGACAAAACACTTATTTTCGGATCCGAATAATCAGTCAATCTTGAGGTAAAACTTTTTAAAAAATAACTTTCAAATAAAACATCGTATTTTTCTTTTTGATCTTCTGTAATTTCTTTCCTTTTTTTTCCTAAAGTATAATAACCAATACCCTTTACATCTACAGTTTTAAGAGCAATTACTGAGAGTTTCTCAGCTTTAATATCTTTATTATCCTGACTATTTAATATTAATTTAGCCTCTTCAATAATTTCAGAAATAAATTTTTCTGGATCAGAACTATAGGAAAAAGTATTTGAAATACCTAAGGAACTTAAGAATAAAATTAAAAGAAAAGATATTAAAATCTTTTTCATAATTTAGATATTATTGATTATCAATTTCTTCCCAATCGCTATCATCTTGCTCTTTATTTATAATTGGTTCGTTTGATATTTTTTGAGCTCTGTTTTGAAGATAAAGACTTTTAAGTGAAGCATAAAAATCAATAGAATTATTTTCTAAGCTTTCGATAGACTCTATATTCTTTGATCTAAAATCTACAGCGTCGGTACCTCTATAATAGTAATAATTATGCTCTTGAAGATTATCATTTCCAACAACCATATCAGTTTCAGTGTTGTGAGTTACCTGATATACTGGATCAATAAACACATTACCAATCAAGCCAACAGCATCTCTAGCTGTTGTTGGTCCAAAAATAGGTAATACAAAATAACAACCAGTATCAGCACCCCAGACTCCTAAGGTTTGTCCAAAATCCTCTCTTGATCTTTTTTCAAAGCCCATTTTTGTTGCTGGATCAAAAATTCCAAAAATTCCTACTGTGGTATTAACAACAAATCTTCCTGCTGTGTTAGTAGCACCGCTGATATCTCCTTGAAGTATGTTATTTGAAAAAGTAAGCAATGATCTTAAATTATTTACAAAATTGCTAGTACCTGTTCTCAAAGGTACTGGCAAAGCTCTATATCCTTTTGCTACCGGTTTAAAAATTACATTATCTAAAGCCATATTGAATTTAAGCGTTCCTCTGCTTAATTTTTCAAAACATTCATTTGCCGAATATTTTTCCTCAGAAAATGAGTTTGATGAGCAAAATAAAAAGAATGCTGTTAAAAATACAAAAGTTTTTATGGGTTTTAGAGCCATATCTTATGTTATATATTTTTTTTATGGAAATTACCAAATTTTATTCGCCAAATTTTGATAAAACTAAAAGACCTTTTAAAAATATAACAACAATAATCATACATTATACTGGAATGCAATCTGAACGCGAATCAATTGAAAGACTTACTTCAGCTGTTTCTAAAGTGAGCTGTCATTACCTTATAAGCAGATCTGGAAAAACTTTTCAACTTGTAAAAGAGGCAAACATCGCTTGGCACGCGGGAAAATCCATGTGGGGAAGGTACAAGAACTTAAATAAAAATTCTATTGGAATAGAGTTAGTCAATAAAGGTCATAGGTTCGGATATCAAAATTTTACAAGGATACAAATAAAAAAATTAATTCAACTTTGTAAATATTTAAGAAAAAAATATGGCATTAGTAAAAGAAATGTTTTAGGTCATTCTGACATATCACCATTAAGAAAGATAGATCCTGGTGAAAAGTTTCCTTGGGAATACCTGTCATCAAAAGGTATAGGTATTTATCCAAAGAAATTATCAAAAAAAGACAATGTTAATTTCGTACCTCGATCCAAATTATTTTTCAAAAATTTAAACAAAATTGGCTACAGATATTTGAATTCAAAATTCAAAAAAAAAATAATTAAAAATTTTCAGAGAAGATATAGGTCTAGGAAAGTAAACGGAATAATAGATCAAGAAACCCTTAATATAAGCGAGTTTTTAGCTAAAAATTGAAAAATAGCTTGATTTCTACGTTATTGAGATTATACCAATAACTGCTAGGCAATTGGATTGTCGCTATATTCAACTTTGTTGAAATTAGAGGAAAGTCCGGGCTCCATAAAGACACGGTGCCAGTTAACGACTGGCAAGGGTGACCTTAGGGATAGTGCCACAGAAAATAAACCGCCTAATCAAGGTAAGGGTGAAACGGTGTGGTAAGAGCATACCGGTTTTTTGGTAACAAAAAACGCACGGCAAACCCCATCGGGAGCAAGACTAAAAAGAGATGACACTGCGAAAGCTAAAAACAGTCTTTAGTTAGTCATCAGGGTTAGTTGCTTGAGTTTAAGTGTGAACTTAAACCTAGATAAATGACATCTTAAATGACAGAACCCGGCTTAAAGATTGCCTAGCAAACCTACTTAATGTTCATGTTTTGTATCCAAAATCTTACAATTAGTTTTAACCCTAAATAAATAGGTATTGACTATAATTTAATATACCCATAATATCCCATAAATTCCCATTATACGGGAATTGGGAGATTTAGAGAGAAAGATGAAATATGTTTTTGTCAACTTACGAGAACAAATTAGACAAAAAGGGAAGGGTGTCAGTGCCGTCGAGTTTTAGAGCTTACTTAAATTCAATAGGTTATAATGGCTTCATTATCTATCCATCTTTTAACCACTCAGCATTGGATGGATGTGCGCAAGACAGAATTGAAAAATTATCAGAAAGTATAGACTCACTTGGACCTTTCGAAGACAAAAGGGATTATTTTGCTACTTCTGTTTTATCAGAAAGTATAAATCTGAATTTTGATAGCGAGGGTAGAGTATCTATTCCTAAAAAATTATTAAATCATGCTAAAATAAAATCAAACATAGTTTTTGTTGGTTTGGGAAAAGTTTTTCAAATTTGGGACCCAAAACAATTTATAAATTTTAAATCAACAGCAAGAAAAAAATCTTATTTAAATAGATCTGCCCTTAAATGGGACAATAAATTTAAAAAGGAGGGTGTATGACAATAAATATTGGTGGTGGAGAGTTAAGAGAACTCAAACCAAGAATTTTAGTAATGGGAGTTGGTGGCGCAGGTGGAAACGCAATTAATGCGATGATAGATGATGGAATGTGTGGAGTAGAGTTTGTAGCAGTAAATACAGACGCGCAAGATCTTAAAAACAATAAAGCTGATGCAAAAATTCAAATTGGAATGAATTTAACAAAAGGGCTAGGAGCAGGTGCGAAGCATGATATTGGCCAAGCTGCTGCTGACGAGTCTTTAAATGAAATAATTACATATTTACAAGGTGCTAACATGGTTTTTATAACTGCAGGTATGGGAGGTGGGACTGGAACAGGTGCTTCACATGTGATAGCGAGAGCAGCGAAAGAATTAAACATTCTTACTGTTGGAGTTATAACACTTCCTTTTTCATATGAGGGACCAAAAAGAATGAGAAGGGCACAAGAGGGGTGGAGCCGATTAAAAAAGCATCTTGATGCATCAATAGTTGTTCCAAACCAAAATCTTTTCAAAATTGCAAATGAAGCAACTACATTTGAAAATTCATTTTTACTATCAAATAATGTGCTTAAACAAGGTGTAAGAAGTATAACTGACTTAATGGTGCGACCAGGTTTAATCAATTTAGATTTCGCAGATGTTGAAACAGTCATGACTTCTATGGGCAAAGCAATGATGGGAACTGGAGAAGCTGAAGGAGAAAATAGAGCTTTAGCAGCAACAGAAGCGGCTCTGAACAATCCATTAATTGATGATTATTCATTAAAAGGAGCTAAAGGACTACTGGTCAATATAACTGGTGGTGATGACATCAAATTATTTGAGGTTGATCAAGCAGTAAACAAAATTAGATCTGAAGTTGACCCTGAAGCAGAATTAATCTTTGGAGCTATCAAAGATGAAAGTTTAAGTGGAAAAATGAGGGTTTCAATTGTAGCTACAGCTTTAGATGGAGAAGCTCCTGAAACAAGGTCTGTGGTTAATATGGTGCATAGAATTAATAATAGAAATCATGGTTACTCCGAAAGCAATTTAGTTACAAAAAATAATTTTCGTGCTTCACCAAGTTTAGACTCATTTCAAGGAGCAACAGCTTTAAAATTAGATAATGAAATAAAAACTGATCAAGAAACTAAAACAGAAAGCAATCAAGAAATACGTAATCAGATAAATTCAGACCCAGGTATATCTCTTGATAACGCTTCTTATTTTGAAAACAATCTTAATCAAGAACAAACTCATAAAGATGAAGTTCAAGAGGAAGTAATTATTGATGATATTGCTATTTATGAAGAGAAACCAATTGAAAACGTAGAAACTAGTTCTGATAAAGACGAAGCCCCCCAATTATTTTCTGATGAAGAAAAACTTAAGACTTCATCAGAAGATAATGACAGTGAAGGTATTCAAAGCGAGGAAGAAGAATTTGAAATACCCGCATTTTTACGAAAACAGAAATTTTGAGCTTTAAGGTAAGATGAAAAATTTTTCATCTCCCCAGCAAATATCACATTACCCCGTAATGTTGGATGAGGTTTTAAAAATATGTAATCCTAAAAATGGGGGTGATTTTATAGATTGTACATTTGGATTTGGAGGATTTAGTAGTGCAATATTGTCATACCCAAAAACAAAAGTCATTGCACTAGACAGAGATATTCAAACAAAAAAATATGCAGAAAAAATTAAAAAAAATTATAAAGATCGTTTTTCTTATCATAATAAAAAATTTAGTGAATTATCAAAAAAT
>MDSZ01193884.1_pt1 | contig 10170 bp, 11 predicted proteins | sample 811201 | NCBI WGS metagenome assembly MDSZ01 (sample SAMN05326647, study PRJNA326480) | marine metagenome | isolation source: seawater | place: Indian Ocean: North | collected 2010 | reverse complement strand
TCAAATTAACCTTTCCGGAAACTGGCTTCATTCTGACGATGATAAGGGCGGAAATGGCTTGACCTTAGATGCAGAGAAACCGCTGACCTATGACGAAGAAAACGGTCAAGTGAAAGTGAAGGCAGAGGGTAATGCAGTTCTCCGAGGAGATGACTTCATCTTGCAATCAGATGTGATTGAATGGAACCGGAAGCTGGAAATCGTCAGTGCGAGAGGTGAAGTCATTTTAAGTTTTTCGGGCAAGCGAGTTTTGGCTGAAAAAATAACACTTGATTTGAGCACAGGATCGTTCACAGCTGATAAAGTCAAGTTGGGCCATTTCCCTTGGTATGTAGAAGCAGACTCACTGACTGCAGAAAATTATCGATATTCTCTGGTGAACGCTGCCCTGAAACATGAAAACCATGAGGCATTTTCTCCTAATCTTTTAATTGGGGAATTAAGCTTTGATGATAATCAAAGTCTTATCGAAGCAGAATCCATAGGTTTCAAAATAGGCAATTTACTTGTCGGTAAAATACCTCGACTTAGAAAAAAAGTGGGGAATCTTAAAACCCCCTATGAAATTTTAGCTGGAAAACAAAAGCCATTAGGCTGGTACGGGGGGGTGAGGACTTCTATATTTGAATCCGAGGAACTCGTTATCGAAAGCAAATTCCTTGGCTATCTCCAGAGAGGTTTTTATTTCGCTCCTCTTTTGAACTATAAAACTGCCCCAGTTGATGAATTTCCATTTTTCCATTTCCAATCATCATTTGGCGGCATCCATGACCAAGGCGATGCTGAAACTGACTTTAGGGGCAAACTGATCCCTTCGGATAGGGGGTTTGCAAGACTGCAAGCAAAAGTTCATAATGCTGGCAATTGGAAGTTCAACCTTAAGATGAATCCTCAAACTGATTCTGATATCTTCAGGGATTTCGAAAGAGATCGTTTTGAAAAATCCCAATGGGTTGAGAATTTTGCTGAGTTGAGTTACGATAGGGAGTGGCTATCTGCCTCTTTCCTCTCAGACTGGCAAGCAAATGATTACGCGGAGCAGGTAGAGGCAACCCCTAAACTAAGTTTATTGCTTGGCCCAAAATCACTCGTAAGTAATCAGTTTCTGGAAACCATCCAGCTTGATTATTCCTCGAGAACCGCAAAAGACAATAATGGTGCTACATTGAATCATTATGAAAGCACAAGTGTTTCAATAAGGTCACAAGGTGCATTTTCGATAGGTAGAGGCGTTACATATCTCCCAGCCATTTCATACAAAAGACAAGACTACCATTTGGATTCCAATCGCAACCCTTATCGAGAATTCTTTGAAGTCAGCAACATCTTAAAATATTCAATTATGGGAAATCCTGAAATTGAATTTTTCCGGCAACAGGATCAGCTAATTCATTTTTCATCTTTTACGCTTTCGCATAATCACAATACTATGTTGAATTCAAGAAACTCCTCTGCGATCCCAATCCTTCAGGGCAACTATATTGATCCTGGATTTGAGAAGGTTGATTTATTCGATTTCTCTGATTATGACGATCTCGATTCATACGAAGTAATAAGGATTGGTTGGGAAAATGAGTTATTCGGCAAAACGGAAAAAAACCAGTTTCACGAACTTGCATCATTGAACTTGGAGCAAGATGTTTGGGTTGATACTGAATCCGGTTTTTGGTCGGACCCCCTTTTCAGTGGAAGATTGGAAATCAACCCCTTAGACTCATTGGGGTTTTCATATGGCAAGAAAATCAATACCTCTGATGGCAAATCTGAGGCGGAATCATTTTCGATCAAGGTACGGGATGGCATAATGAATGAATTCTCACTTTCCAGCACCTCCATACCCACTGCAGGAAGCAATTTTATTTTCATAAGCAGAAATAAAATCAACTATGACACAGAAATGGAATTTATTTTACGTTACAATCCAAAGCTAAAGAGCTTAGCCTATTGGTCAGGCAGTTTGAGATTTAAGCGTCCGATTGGCTGGGATTGGAAATTATTTCTTTCCGGATATGAGGGTACGAGGAAAGAGGATCACCTGAATTTGGGATTTAAAATCAATGTATTCAGTTTTTGAGTAATTTGGTCTGCATGGTTGACTATTTCAAGATCGCGCTCCAATAATTAGATTGATGACCAATAGAACGAACAAGCATATTCCCATTCCTTCAAAAGATCCAAAAGTTATGGCCCACTTGTTTGGATTAGGTTTGGATTGCACAGATGGGCACAAGCGGATTACGCAAGCAGACAAATTCTCAATCATGGGCGGATCTGAAAAAACGCATGACAACATGACTGAGACTTTATGCAAAACCTTTGAGGATCTTTCACGAAAAGGAAAAAATCTTGAAGAAGCCTCCATGGATGAACTCTCCGATCTAATACGTAAAAACACCCCGAAAGAATAATCTGATTATGGTCGAATCAAACGAACCAACGAGGCCTTCTCTTAATTTAACGCCAAAAGGTGGGGAACCTGTAAAGCCCTCAACACCTGGGCAGCCAAAATTTCAAGTGTCCAAAGCTCCCTTCACATCTTCCCCAAATGATGGTCCATCCAAGGGCCCCCCACTCCCTCCCCCATCCTCTCCCGCACCTCCTGGGTTACCAGGGCAAAGTCCTCCTCCTGCACCAGTTGCGGCACCCCCCCCATCTAGCCCAGCACCGACTCTTACCCCATCATCACCACCAACACTTCAGCAAGGTGGGCTTGCTCCCAAACCTTCTTTGACTCCTGCACCTGCAATAGCTCCAGCACCGATTCAACCTTCTCAACCGACTCCTGCTCCGAGCCCTTTACCCAATCTGACAGGCAGCGCAACTTCTCCTCCACCATTATCACCAGGGGGCACTCCGTCTTCGCCACCTCCTGTATCCTCTTCACCTGGAGCTCCTTTACCTGGTCCAAATTCCAGTCCTGAGCCAACTGGGAACACCCCTGTTGCAACAACCAAAAGCAAGCCCAGCATTTTTTTCATCATTTTGGACTTCCTTGTATTAGGTGGTTCTGTGGCCGGAGCTATTCTCTTACATCTCCATTATTGAATTTTAATTTTCATGAGTGAACCTATAAATTTGAATAAAGACAGCTTCGCAACAGCTGTATCGGATAATGCAAAGCCCTGCTTGGTAGACTTCTGGGCACCTTGGTGTGGTCCCTGTAAAGCCCTTTCTCCAATTCTAGCTGAACTTTCTTCTGAGATGGGGGACAAGGTAAATATCTACAAAGTGAATGTAGACGACAATACAGAGCTTGCACAAGAACATGGAGTCCAATCAATTCCTACCATTTTGGTTTACAAAAATGGATCCCTGTCTGAGACGGTAGTTGGGTTGAAATCGAAAGAAGAGTTAATCGAACTGATCAATTCCTGATCATCTCTTACCTTTTTTTCCCCCACATATCCTACAATCCTCACCCGAAGGATTAGAGGAAAGCTTCCCTCTCCCCCTCTGATAAAATGAGCAACCTGGTCGGTGAATTCTACCGAAACTTGTGACCCAATAAGAAATCTGTGGAAGAAAACGATCAGTGTTGTTTAGTACATTAGAAAGAGATGGTTTTGGCGGATTGAGGATTGATCTTGATTTATCAAAATTATAATCGAATGCCCAAATCCCTGCTTTTTCCCTCTTGGCCTTAAGTTGGGCCATTAAATAGGGCCCGAAACGGGAGGTTTCTTTTTCATCATGCCAACCCACGCCTTGGGATATTGCTTTTCGTGAGAAATTTGCTCCATCGTCTCTATTTGATATGTCAACCACTTTTAAATTTCTTTGATCAAATCTTATTTTTACCTCCAATTCGACATTCTTTGAAATCAGTTCAGTTTCGGAAAATAAAATTGCCTCTTGAAAACCAGGTTGCCCTCTATCAGGAAATTTAACTCCCCAAGCACGCATTCGAATTTGATAATCACCATAAACAACATCGAAAACTCCCGGCAAAATTACCCTGAGAACCTTTGGATTTACAAAAGTCTCAGCAGAAGATGAGTTGTTTTCACTTGATAATGATTTATTGGAGGAAATGAAAAGGAATATCACCAGTAAGAAATTCCTAGCGGTACCACAATATGATAACTTTGCTTGCCTATATTGCATTTAAGTCTTTGATATTTAAATTTCGATTAAAGTAAATCTTTTGAATGAAAAGCTTTAGAAAGCCAAAAGCCTCAACAATAGGCACGCCAATTTATCATCGCAAGAGAAGAACATGGCAGGATGACAAGGATTTGCTTGTGGAATTATTGGAGATTCTCAAGAAAATTGACAGCCCATACGATTATTTCGACCCAAAAGTCAAAAGTTTGAGGGATAAAATTGAAGGCTTCGCTGCATATGGATTTGAAGAGAATATAGAAGTTTTCCTTATGGCGATGTGGATTCGGGAAAAACTCACAGATCTGACTATCAAACAGGGTTCATACAACTTACAAGTCCATGCGATTGAAATCCCAGACAACATAGACGATGTTTTAAGAACAGAAGAAACAAAAGCAACTAGAAGCAATACCAAGGCCCCACTGAATGTTTCTTTATCCGAATTATTTCCCAACCATAGACTTAGAGCCTTTGCATTAGAAAGAATTCAGATGCTTCATCGAGGGGATTTGGTTGCTTACCTGTCTTCTTTGGTCGCCAAGGAAAAATCTTCCTTAATGTCATGCTCTGCAAGCATAATGGACATGATTAGCATTTGTGAACACAAACTTGACTTAAGAAAACTCAAAGTGAGCAAGAAATTTTCGGTTGGTGAGTCTGACCTTTGGATACCTGATTTATCTCTTGGAGTTGAAGTGCGGGATTCTTGGGATGAAACTAAGGAAATTGAAATCATTCGCACCCTGAGTGATACCAACTTCAGGAAAAGAGCACTTCATTTATGCCTTGTTACTCCAGACGACCTTTCTGACACCGAATTCATCAAATTAAGGGATATCGAGAAAAGAAATGTGATAGAAAACCTTTCAGTGATTCGAATCGGTGACTTCGGCCACTACTTAGACGAGATCATGAAGACTGTAAGAAAGATTACGGGTTAGGTGATGTAACTCTCTCTTCCCTTAGTAATCGACCGCTCTCATCCCAAAGCTTCCTACCATAAAACTTACCCTCGCTCCAAAAGTCTTCTTGCCGCTTAAGACCATTAGGCCACCAACGTGATGTTATTCCCGAAAGAGTTCCATTGTCAAAAGTTGCCTCAAATGATCTATTCCCGTTTTCAAAATACTTCACTTGCAGGCCGTGGTGTTGTCCGTTCAAATAAGTTGATTCATGCTTTATCTTTCCATCCGGGAAATGATCAACAACTCTACCGGTAAATGGTTCATTGAGTCCATCCCGGTATACCACACCAGATTGATCGGTTTTAGACTCTTTTGAGCTGATCCTAGGGTAAGTTTCTATTGGCTTTTCATAATCAACCAAAATCTTTTCGACAGTCCGGTCTCGTGATTCGAAACTTAATCCTTTATCAATTGAAAGGTTACTATCATTGGATTCAAATTTTTGCTCATTTGAATCTTTGCTTTCATCTAGATTTTTGCTGTCTGAGCATCCAGAAAAACAGGCAACAAAAAGGACAAGTAAGTATAATAGGCAAAAATTTATCATTCCGAATTTCAAAATCAATTAATTCACCCAATCCACATTTCTAGACAATTTTGTAGCAAGTAATTCACAAGGATCAACATTTGTAGAATCACTGAAACGAAAAATTTGCTTAGAAGTCGATTCAATTGTAACGACTTCAGGTAAAGATTTAATATGACCAACAAGTTTGGCAATTTTCTCTATTGAAATTTCCTGGCAGGGAACACTCAGCATTTCCTCACTGCAAGCGACGGATCCTGATTTCTTGACTGTACGGGAACCAACTATTTCTTGGTTTTTGGTTTTTTTCTCTGGAAGGAAGTCTATTATCTTTCTCACATTAAAATGATTTGATTGTGATCCAAGACGACCTCCTGTTGAAATGAACCTCTGAATAAAAGCCACATCCTTGTGGCACTAATCATAATCGTCAGCTCCAGGCAGTTCTTTAGAAAAAAATTTTCTTTCCTCTTTGTCATATTACTTTGATGATGAGGAATGCAAAAGCAATTGGAGAAAGCGTATAACAACAAGGAATTTCTTAACGGCAAGCACGCACGCCCTGTAAGGGTCCTTTGTGAGTTGCTGGAACCGGAAGAGCGGCTCCGGGAGAACGAAGTCAAGAATACAATCGTATTTTTTGGGTCCGCCAGACCCAAACCACAAGATGTTGCCAACCGTGAGCTTAAAGAATTTGAGGAAAGCCTAAATTCATCATCTGAAATGACGGATGAAAAGAAATCTGAATCTACACGACTGAAAAGAATTCAAAAACTTTCCAAATATTATGATGATGCAGTAAGGCTGGCAAATCAAGCAAGCAACTGGTCCAGAAGAACAAACTCAGGGATGCGTAACTGTCTCATTTGCTCTGGAGGAGGACCAGGTATTATGGAAGCGGCAAACAGAGGAGCCAATGAGGCTGGCGAACGATCAATTGCACTAGGTATAAGTCTTCCATTTGAGCAAGGTGTAAACGAGTATGCTGACCCTGAGCTTTCATTCGAGTTCCATTATTTTTTTATACGAAAGTTCTATTTTCTCTACCATGCAAAAGCCGTTTTTGTATTTCCCGGTGGTTTTGGCACTATGGACGAATTGTTTGAAACTCTCACACTTATCCAGACCAATAAACTACAGAAAAAAATGCCCATTTATTTGTACGGTAAAGAGTTTTGGGAAGGTCTCATCAATTTTGAAAAGTTTGTGGAGTGGGGAGTTATCTCTCCCCGTGACATAGATTTGTTTAAGTTGGTTGACAGTGTTGATGAGGCGATGGAATCTCTTGTCGCGGATCTAGACTCAGAGCAATAATTTATTCCGCACTTTTTAACTCCTCAATAAGATGACTCATATCATCAGGAGGGGGAGTTTTGAAAGTGAGCTCTTTCCCGCTTGAGGGGTGCCGGAAACTTAACACCTCCGCATGTAACATTACTCTCTCAGGATTATTTTTAAATTTATGATTATGCCTGTTAGCCTTATAGCCATAGGTTTCGTCTCCTACAAGTGGATGTCCGGCATGCGAAAAATGGACGCGTATTTGATGGGTGCGACCAGTTTTAATTTCACAATCAATCAATGATATGTCTCGTTTGAAAGATTCCAGTAACCTCCACTCCGTAAATGCATGTTTTCCACTGGATACAACTGACATTTTAACACGAACCTTGGGATGCCTGCCAATTGATTCATTAAATGTGCCGGCATTAATCTTCATTTTGCCCATAACCAGAGCCTTATATCTTTTCAGCACTTCTCGATCAGAAAACTGCTTTACCAGACTGTGATATGCCGGTTCTTTTTTTGCCACAACCATTAATCCGCTCGTTTCCTTATCGAGTCGGTGGACGATCCCTGGTCTTTCGGGTGCACCTACAGGGCACATTTGATCTGGGCAATGATGAAGTAATGCATGGATAAGCGTACGTCCGTCAGTACCATCTCCCGGATGGACAACCATGCCTGAAGGCTTGTTTACAACCAGCAAGTCCTCGTCCTCGTGAAAAACATCCAAATCAAACCTATACGGATCGAATTGTTTTACAGAGGGACGGGTTAAGTTAATGCAAAAGATTTCGCCAGCACGCAATTTGGTTTTAGGCTCAATATTCGATCCATCCTTCCGGCAAATATCACCCCTCTCAATTGCTTGCTTTATTAGTGTGCGACTGGTTTGCGGAAAGGCATTTGCAAGCACCTTGTCAGCACGGTCATCGGAGCCATTTGGGACAATAAATTCAAACATTTGATTCACTTCTTAAAAACTCATTCCAAGCAACATCAATCTCTCGCATGAAAAGCTCTTTTACAGCAGACGGCAAATCAGCTACGTGGAATCCATTTTTGGCAACATCTACAAGTTTTGAAGGAGGGAGACCAAGTTTTTCAATGCAAGCAGTATATTCATCCTCTAGTGTATTGTTAAAGGATAACGGGTCATCAGTACTAATGGTGCATCTGATTCCTTTTTCCAAGAACAGCTCAAGTGGATGGTCAGTCCATGATTTTACTGCACGCAACTTATAATTGCTGATTGGGCACATATCCAAGCAAACATCTTTGTCTGCAATCTTGTTCATTAATTCAATTGATTCACATGCGGATACCCCATGCTGGATTCGCCTTACACCAAGTTTATCAATAGCAAACTCAATATTGGATGCGGGTCCAAACTCCCCAGCGTGAGCCTTAAGGATCAAGCCTCGGTCGGCAGCTTTTCTCCAGAGGGGTATTGTCCATTCTTCAACTGGAAGCTCTTCCGGTCCATGCAAATCTATTCCAGCCAAATGGTCCCAGGCATCTACAGCTTCTTCAAGTTTCGGACCTAGTGAACTGCAGTATGCATCCCTGCTCATTCCCAAAAAAACTCGAACTTCTAAACCAGCTGGGATAGCCGAATGGATTGCATGTAGGATTTCTCTTCCTGGAATATTCAGAAATTCAATCATTCCTGCATGAAAACTAGTTTCCAAATAGCGAATGTTTTGATTCAGTGCAGAACGAAAAATACTTGCCGACACTTTAAAATAGTCTTCAGCAGATCTAAAAACCTTTAGGGCGTGATCAATGAGAATTTTCTCGAATTGGGCAAAATCAACATATCTAAACTCTGGTTTTCTAAAAAAGGGAACCTTTCCATACCTTATAGGATCCAGTTGAACAAGAAATTCCCATGGCAAGGCACCTTCCAAATGAAGATGGGTCTCTGTTTTTGGAATTTTCCTTATAAATTGATTCAGATCCAAGGCTAATGCGGGAAAGGTTGATCAAGCATTTAATAGGTATTCTGGATTGAGCTTAGATAAGTCCTCAGGGACGAATATTCCGTCTTTTCGAATTAATTCGCCATCAAACCAAATCTCTCCCCCACCCCACTCCTCACGCTGAATATTCACCATATCCCAATGAACCTGAGACTCATTGCCGTTGTTAGCTTCCTCATAAGCCTGACCCGGGGTAAAATGAAATGATCCACAGATTTTTTCATCAAATAGGATATCAAGCATGGGTTCCCGAATCATTGGGTTAAAAGCAATGGCAAATTCACCGATAAAACGAGCACCGTCGTCGGAATCGAGGATTTCATTTAGCTTTTGCTCATTTGATGAGGCACTCGCTTCAATAATCCTACCCTCTTTAAACTTGAGGGAGATATCAGAGAATGATGTGCCTTGATAAATAGTGTCGGTATTGAAAGTTATTACACCTTCGACGCTATTCTTAACCGGACATGAAAATACCTCGCCATCGGGAATGTTGTGCGTCCCGCCACAAGCAACTGCAGGTATGCCTTTGAGAGAGAAATTCAAGTCTGTACCCTGTCCAGTAATTCTAACCTGATCAGCATCAATCATTCTTTTCTCCAAAGCATTCATGCCTTCTTTCATACGACTGTAATCCATGCAGCAGGCATCAAAGAAAAAACCTTCAAAAGCCTCACTGCTCATTTTTGCCTGTTGAGCCATGGATGGCGAGGGCCAACGCAGAATACACCATTTGGTCTTTTTTACTCTCCAGTCAAGAACTGGTTTCATTGATTTCATTGCAAGTTTCATGTCCTCAGGTGGTAGATCTGAGTTCTCGAAAACATTATTGGAACCACGAATGGCAATGTATGCATCCATTTTCTGCATTCTTTCCATCTCCCAATGAGCAGAGGCAGTAAATTGCTCTTCCGTGCCATTAAGGACACATTCGCGGTCCAATAAAGCAGACTGAACCTGAACGAAAGGGATGGCATTGCGCTCCCTTACTGCACGAATCAATGCGATCGTCATCTTTTCCGGAATATCAAAAGCGTGCAACAAAACCTTCTCATTTGGTTGAAGGTTGGTTGAGTGAGAAACCAAGTTTCGGGCAAGTACTTCGTATCGTGTGTCCATAATTATAAAAAATTGAAAATTAACCGCGACGGATCTTTGATCCTGAGAAATTGATCCTCACACGATAAACTTTTTTTACCTTATTGATGATTTCAAAGCTTTTAGGATCTATGCGTGATGGAACTTCCATTCGACGGATATCGACAACCGCAGTGAAACCCCGTTCGGTGAAAACATCGATAAGGATAGC
>MDSZ01153095.1_pt1 | contig 10170 bp, 7 predicted proteins | sample 811201 | NCBI WGS metagenome assembly MDSZ01 (sample SAMN05326647, study PRJNA326480) | marine metagenome | isolation source: seawater | place: Indian Ocean: North | collected 2010 | reverse complement strand
TTCCTTTAAATTTTTTGAAAGCTGTGAAATTTATTTTAATCATTAGACTTATTTTATACGATTTTTTGAATAAATACACACATTTAAAAATTTAATGCCTAAAGAAAGTCAGATTTATTAATGATAAAAGGATAAATGCTAAAATTTCTCAATTTTTCAGTCAAATTTATTATCGTATTTTTTATTGCTATAATTCTTTTTGCTTTCTCAACTTTATGGTATTTTTCAATTGGATTACCTGATTATAAAAAACTATCAAATTATCAGCCACCAATATCCAGTAGAGTATATTCAGAAGATGGAAAGTTAATTGCAGAATATGCTATTCAAAAAAGATTATTTGTCCCTTATGACTCAATTCCTGAAATTGTAATAAATTCCTTTTTATCTGCAGAGGATAAAAATTTTTTTAATCATCCAGGAATAGATGCTAAAGGAATATTAAGAGCTATAATTAATAATATCAAAAATATTTCTCAAAACAAAAGACTTGAGGGAGCATCTACGATAACCCAACAAGTTGCAAAAAATTTTCTTCTATCAAATGAAGTTTCGATGAAAAGAAAAATTAAAGAAGCAATACTAGCTTTTAGAATTGAAAGAGCTTATACAAAAGAAAGAATTTTGGAGTTATATTTAAACCAAATTTATCTAGGCCAAGGAACTTATGGAATAGCAGCTGCTAGTTTAGAGTATTTTGATAAATCTATAAAACAATTAAATTATCCTGACGCCGCTCTTTTGGCAGCATTACCAAAAGCTCCCAGTAAATATAATCCCTACAAATATCCTGATGTAGGTAAATTTAGAAGAAACCTAGTTCTTCAAAACCTAGAAGAAAATAATTTCATCTCAAAAAAGGATTTGAAAAAATTCAAAAATTCAAAACTTAATCTTAAAAAAAGAAAAATTGAAATTGTAAATGAGGCTAATTCCTATACCGAAGAAGTTAGGAGATCAGTAAATGAAAACTATGGTTTTGAAAAACTTTATTCACAAGGTTTGAGCATTAGAACACCTTTAAATATTAACTATCAAATTCAAGCTATAAAATCTTTAAGAAAGGGTATTGAAAATTATGACAGGAGACATGGATGGAGAGGCCCAATTACTAATAAGTTAAAAGATAAGAACTGGAAAAAAAAAATAGAAAAATTTAAATTAGATCCAACATTAAATTGGGAATTTGCAGAAATAGTTGGAATTAACAATTCAGAAATACAATTTGAAATACTTAACAAAAAAGAAAAGATTAAAGGAGCGTTAAGTTTAAAAGATATTAAATGGACTCTATCTAAAGGAAAAAATATTTCGGAAAAATACAATATTGGAGATATTATTTTTATTAAGAAAAATAATACTTCTTGGTCTTTAAAACAATATCCTAAAGTTGATGGAGGTATAGTAGCTTTAGATCCATACACTGGTGATGTTAAAGCTTTGGTAGGTGGTTTTAATTTTAAATCGAGTGAATTTAATCGAGTTACTCAAGCTAAGAGACAACCTGGGTCTGCATTCAAACCGATAGTATATGCGTCAGCCTTAGAAAACGGTTTTTCTCCGAACTCAATTATTTTAGATGCCCCTTTTGTTGAAAAACAAGGGGAAGGATTAAAAAATTGGAAACCGGAGAATTATGGTAAAAAATTTTATGGACCAACAACTTTAAGAAAAGGAATTGAATATTCTAGAAATTTAATGACAATTAGAATTGCAAAAAAACTTGGTTTAAATAAAATTTTAGATCTATCAAAAAATTTAGGTATTTACACAGAAATACCCGAGTTATTATCAGTTTCTCTAGGAGCAGCAGAAACAACATTAATGAATTTAACTGCTGCATACGCTCCGTTTGTAAATGGTGGAAAAAAAATTGAACCTAGCTTGATATCCAGGATACAAGATAGAAGAGGGAAAACAATTTTTAATGCAAAAAATAGAAAATGTATAGGGTGTAGCAAATCTTTTGATCAAAACTCAGATTTTCCAAAAATCGAAAATCTAAATATACAAGTTTTTAGTGAAGAAACTGCTTACCAAATGGTTTCAATTTTGAGTGGAGCGGTTGAGAGAGGCACTGCAAAAAAACTTAAACCTCTTAATGTTCCATTAGCAGGTAAAACTGGAACAACAAATAATAATTTTGATGCTTGGTTTATAGGTTTTTCTTCTAACCTAGTTATCGGTGTTTATATAGGTTTCGATAACCCTAAAACTTTGGGTAAATTTGAGACAGGCTCTAAAGTAGCTTTACCGGTATTTAAAAATTTTATAGAGAATGTTTTATTTAAAGAGGATTTCAAAGATTTTGAAATTCCAGAAAATATTTATTTGACCTCTTTGAATTATGATACTGGATTAAAATCATCTTTAGGAGACCAAAATACAATAATTGAGGCACTAAAAATCAGAGATATTAACAATATAAATAATAATGATTTAATTTCAATTAATGATCGTGATATTCTAATTAAATTTAGGCAATTTTATTAATGCAAAATTTTGAAAGTAAAATAATTACTGTGGAAAGAACTCTTGAAAACATTAGGGGGTATCTTTGAGAGAAACGAAGTAGAAATAAAGCTTAAAGAAATAGAGGTAATACTTCAAAAAGAAAATTTTTGGAAAGATAAGGATTTAGTAAAAAAAACTTTAAAACAAAAAAAAATTTTTGAAGGAATTTTAAGTTCATATAAAGAATCTTTAAAAGAAATACATAATTTAAAAGATTTATTTAATTTAGCATCACAAGAAAACGATGAGGAAATCATTGAAGATTGTATTTTAAAAGTCGAAAAAGTTTATAAAAAGTTAAGAAAAAATGAGATCAATTGTTTTCTTTCAGGGGAAAATGATCATCTTGATATATACCTTGAAATACATGCTGGAGCAGGTGGAACAGAGAGCCAAGATTGGGCAGATATGCTTCGAAGAATGTATATGAGATGGTTTGATAAAAAAAATTATGATTATCAAATTATTAGTGAGCACAAGGGGGATGAAGCGGGTATTAAGTCTTCAACAATTAAAGTGAGCGGAGAATATTTATATGGCCTAATGAAAGCAGAGTCAGGAGTCCACAGATTAGTAAGAATTTCTCCATTTGATAGTGGTGCAAGAAGACACACAAGCTTTGCTAGTGTTTGGGTTTATCCAGTTGTGGATGATAATATTAATATAAAAATAGAGGATAAAGATTTAAGAATAGATACGTATAGATCAAGCGGTGCAGGAGGTCAGCATGTTAATACCACAGATAGTGCTGTAAGAATTACACATCTTCCGACCAAAATAGTTGTTCAATGCCAAAACGAAAGATCACAGCACAAAAATAAAGAAACTTGTTTCAAAATGTTAAAAGCAAGATTATACGAACATGAAATCCAAAAAAGAGAAAAGGAAAACCAGAAAGCAGTTACTAGCAAAACAGATATAGGTTGGGGCCACCAAATAAGATCTTATATTTTACAACCTTACCAACTTGTAAAAGATTTGAGAAATAAAATTGAAAACACAAACCCCCAAAGTGTTTTAGATGGAAATATTGATCAATTCATTGAGGAGGGTATTAAAATTAATCGATGAAAAAAATAATTTCTTTTACGTTAATATCCTTTTTTTTAATAATAATATTTGGATTATTAATATTGTCTACAAATGGGATAGAAACTGAAAGATTTAACAATTTAATTTTAAAAAAAATTAATCAAACGAGTGGTAATATCAAATTAACAATAAGCTCAATAAAATTTAAATTAGATTTAAGAGAAGCAAGCTTATATGCTGAAACAACTGATCCACAAATAATCTATCGTGAAATTAAGATTCCCGCTAAAAATATTAAAGTATATATTGATTTTTTATCTTTAATAAAATCAGCTCCTTCCATTAATAAAATTAATTTATCTTTGGCAGAATTGAACATTGAGCAGGTAAAAGACTTAACATCAACTATTAAACCATCAAATTTAAGAAATATTATAAATACAAAAATAAAGTCAGGAAAAGTAATTTTGAATATAGAATTTTTTTTAATTAATAATAAATTAGATAATTTTATAACAAAAGGATCAATTAAAAATTTGAATACAGAATTAATTAAAAATTTAGTTTTAGAAAAAACAAATTTTAATTTTTTTGCTGATAAGTCCGATATTTTATTAAAAAATATTAATGGTGAAGTTGTCGGCTTAAAAATCTCTGATGGAGACTTAAAGTTAAATTTATCAAATGAAATTTCATTAAAATCTAATTTACCTACTATTATAAAAATTGATTCAAACAAATTAAAAAAATTTTATAATTTTATCGGTACTGATAACTATTTAAAAAATATTGATAATTTTGAGGCTAATTTAAGTAATAACTTAAATATGAAGTTTGATAAAACCTATAAGTTATTAGATTATAATTTTGAAAGTAAAGGAACTATAAATAGAGCAGTTCTAAAATTAAATAAACCAATTAAGAGCGATTTTTTAAGCAATACTATAAATGAAGTTTATTTTTTTAATTCGTCAATAAATTCCAATCTAAATTTAAAAGAAAATAAAGCAAATATTATTGGCAAATATTCTTTCAATAATAAAGATTTTTTTAAATTTAATTTGAATAATATAATTCAAAATAACAAACAAAAATTAGAATTAGATATGGATTTTGAAGAAAATATTAAATTTAATTTAATTAATTTTGTTAAAAAAAAAGGAGAAATTGCAAATTTAATAATGACCCTCGAAAGAGATAAAAAAAGTTTTAACATTAGAAATTTAAAATTAACAAGTAAAAAAAATTTAATTTCAATTTCAAACTTAAAGTTTAAAAATAAAAATTTATTATCTTTCACAAGCGCTCAAGTTAGAACTTATAATGAAGGAAAAAAAAATAATGATTTTATAATTTCTTTTAAAGAAAAAATAAAATTAAAAGGTGATATTTTTGACTCAACAAATTTAGCAAAAGTAATTAAAGATAATTCTAAGTCGAGTCAAATTTCAAAAATAACTAAAAACATTGAAATAGAATTTAAAAATGTTTTGGCACCTTTGTCTGAAAATCTTACAAATTTTAAATTAATTGGGTCTATAGAAAACGGCAAATTTACTAAAATTTCATCAAAGGGAGATTTCGGAAATCAAAAATATTTGGACATAATGATGAAAAATGACAAAAAAAATAAAAAAAAATATTTAGAAGTTTATTCAGATTTACCTAAACCACTTTTAGTTGAGTATAATTTTTTTAAAGGTTTGTCAGGAGGAAAATTATTATTTTCTTCAATTATTGATGAAAATTCTTCAATATCAAAATTAAAAATAGAGAACTTTAAAGTTATAAATGCACCTGGAATGGTGAAATTACTTTCTTTAGCAGACTTAGGAGGTCTTGCAGATTTGGCTAAAGGCGAAGGTTTGTCTTTCGATATTTTGGAAATTAATATGAGAAATAGCAAGGGATTGATGAAATTTGATGAAATTTATGCTGACGGTTCAAGTATGTCAGTTCTTATGGACGGATATCAAGAATTAAACGGAGTCACCAGCTTAAGAGGTACACTTATTCCAGCAAAAAATCTAAATAAATTAATTTCTAAAATACCAGTTTTAGGTGATTTGATCATACCAAAAGAAGTAGGAGAGGGTCTTTTTGGTGTAAGTTTTAAGATGAAGGGGCCTCCAGGTAAAATTAAAACAACTATAAATCCAATAAAAACTTTAACACCTCGATTTATTCAAAAAATAATTGATAAAGATAAAAAAACTAAATAATTTTAATTATATAATGTCTTTTTTTTCCGTAAGAAATTTTTAATTTTTTTTCTTTAAAGTCTTTGTTTCCCAGAGTCAATTTATTATCTTCTACTAAAATATTATTTATTTTAATTCCTTTATTCAATATGGCTCTTCTTGCTTCACTTTTAGATGATAATATAGAATTGTCTGTGAGAATATCTATAAGTTTCAAACCATTTTTAACTTCATTATTTTTAACTTTTATTTCAGGTAGATCTTTTCCAGTACCACCAACTTCAAAAGTTTCTTTGGCTGTTTGTTCTGCTTTTTTTGCAGCATTTTTACCATGAAGAATTTCAGTTGCCTTATTAGCTAAAAGTATTTTTAAATTATTAATGTTTTTTTCTTTTTTAATTATTTCATCAATTCTTTTTGGATCTAAATCTGTAAAAAAATTAAGAAATTTTTTTACATCTCTATCGTCAGTATTTCTCCAAAATTGCCAATAATCATAAGCTGAAAATAAATTTTCATTCAACCATATGGCTCCTTTCTCAGTTTTTCCCATTTTTGCCCCAGACGCTAAAGTAATTAAAGGTGAAGTAAGTCCGAAGGCTTCTTTTTTTAACATTCTTCTAATTAATTCTACACCATTGACAATATTACCCCATTGATCTGAGCCTCCAATTTGTAGAATACAATTTTTTGTTTTAAATAATTCATAAAAATCATAAGCTTGTAAAATCATATAATTAAATTCCATGTAACTTAAAGACTGTTCTCTATCTAACCTTAATTTAACGCTTTCAAATGTTAACATTTTATTAATTGTAAAATGTTTTCCAACTTCCCTTAAAAATTCAATATAGTTTAATTTTAACAACCATGAGGAGTTATCAACAAATATCGGTTTTGTAGACTTATTTGTATTGTCTAAAATTTTATTAAATACTTTTTTTATATTTTTTATATTTTTTTTTACCTCAGTTTGATTTAAAATTTTTCTTGTGGACTCTTTTCCTGAGGGGTCGCCTATTAAAGTAGTTCCACCGCCTAATAGCACAATAGGTCTATGCCCAAATTTTTGCAAAAGTCTTAAAATCATTATTTGCAGCAAACTACCAACATGAAGACTACTTGCAGTACAGTCAAAACCTATATATGCCCTAATTGACTTTTTGGAGCATATCTCATCAAGTCTATTTAGATCAGTACATTGATTGAGATAACCACGTGAATTCAGTTCATGCAAAAATTTATTTTTCATAGTGTATTTTATTTAATCCACTATTATACAAAATTGATTATAAATAAATAAAAATATGCAACAAAAACATACTTCCCTTGGTTTAATGAGCGGCACATCTGGGGATGGAGTAGATGCCTCAATAATTGTTTCTAATGGAGTTGATACGTACGAATCAATCGAGGATAAGTTTTATGAATATGATAATGAAATTTACGATAAGTACCACATTTTGAAAGAAAAAATAAATAATCCACATGATTTAAAAAAATTTGAAAAAGAAATTAGAGATTTAGAGAGAATTATAACAATTTTTCACGCTAAAGTGGTTAATGATTTAATTCAAAAGAATAATTTTTCACTAGTAGGTTTTCATGGCCAAACAATTTATCATAATGCAAAACAAAAAATATCATATCAATTAGGAGATGCAAAACTTTTATATCAATTAACAAAAAAAAAAACAGTATTTAATTTTAGAAAAAATGATATTTTAAATGGTGGAGAAGGTGCACCGTTAACTCCTGTATTTCATAAACTTTTAAGTTTAAAAAAAAATTTTGATCTTCCAGTTTGTATCTTAAATATAGGAGGAATTTCAAACATAACAATAATATCAAATGAAGATATTTATGAGAATTTTTTTAGTAAAGATATTGGACCAGGAAATTGTTTAATTGATACTTGGATAAGAAAAAACTCAAAAAAAAAATTCGATAAAGACGGACTTTTAGCTTCTTTGGGAAAAAAAAATGAAATAATATTAGAACAGGCGCAAGAATTATATGCTAATCGTATTAACAAAGAAAAAATATCTTTAGATGTAAATGATTTTGATATTTCTTTTGCCAGAGGTTTATCTTTAGAAGATGGCGCAAGAACAATAACTGAATTTTCTGCCAACTTAATCGGTGGCAGTTTGAGAGAATCATTTAATAAATTTGATTTTAATATAAAAGAAATTTTATTATGTGGAGGTGGAAGAAAAAATATATTTTTAATTGATCAAATTAAAAAGTATCTTTCTAAGGATATAAAACTAAGATTAATTGATGAATATAAAATTAATGGAGACTTCATAGAGTCACAAGCATTTGGATTTTTAGCTATAAGATCTCTTAAAAAATTACCTTTAACTTTTCCTGATACAACAAATTGCAAAAAACCTTGTTCAGGCGGCGAACTTATTCAAAATTAAATTAAAGCCGTTTTTTCTTTGAGATACTTTTCTATCTCTAAAGATAATTCTTTTTCTTTGTTTTTAAAAAAGTGATTTGAATTTTTTATTTTTGAGAAAATTACTTCTACACCTTTTTGATTTTTGATTCTATTATCAAGTTCAATAATACTATCTTTTGTTACTAGTTCATCGTTTTCACTGTAAATTACTTGTCCTGAAGTTGGACATGGAGCTAGAAATGAGAAATCATATACGTTTGGCTGAGGTGACACAGCTATAAAATTATTAACTTCTGGTCTTCGCATTATCAATTGCATACATATTAATGATCCGAATGAAAAACCAGATACCCAGCATTGACTATAATCTAAATTTTGTCTTTCTATCCAATCTAATGCTGCAGCTGCATCAGATAATTCACCTTGACCATTATCAAATACACCATCACTTTTACCTACACCCCTAAAATTTACTTTAATCACGGAGAAACCATTATCTAAAAAAATGTTATACATTAGTTGCACAATTTTATTATTCATTGTTCCCCCGTATTGAGGATGCGGATGTAGAACTATAGCAACGGGTGAACCAAATTTTGGATTTTTATAATATTTAGCTTCCAGTCTTCCAGCAGGTCCAGGAATAAAAATTTCTAAACTTTTAGGTTTCATACTTGATAATGATTATTATTAAAAAAAAAAGTACTGAGTTATATCATGTTTTTATGCGACAAATATTTTTTTTTAATCCTGACTAAAATAGTAGGAATTCGATAAAAATTACTGTAATACAACATAAATTTATGAAATTAACAAACAAAGGAAGATATGCGGTAATGGCTATGGCAGATCTAGCCTCAAATGCTAGAAAAGGCCCTATTAGCTTAAAGGAAATATCATTAAGACAAAATATTTCTTTAGCTTATTTAGAACAAATTTTTATAAAACTAAAAAATAACAATTTAGTAAAAAGTTCAAGAGGAGCAAATGGCGGTTATATTTTAGAGAAACCAGCTTCAGAAATAAAACTATCAAATATAATTTTTGCTGTTGATGAAGAAGTTAAAACACTAAATTGTAAGAAAAACTCAAAAAGAGGATGTAACAACAAATCTGTAAAATGTATCACGCACAATTTATGGGATCAATTAGATCAACACATTAATGGTTTTTTTGAAAAAGTAAAATTACAGGATTTGACAAAGCAAAATTAATAAAATGAAAAGTGAAGAATTAAAAAATCAAGAATATAAATACGGTTTTACGACTGACATTGAGAATATTAAAGCTCCTAAGGGACTTTCAGAGGAAACTATTAAATTTATTTCTAAAATAAAAAAAGAACCTAAATGGATGTTAGATTGGAGATTAAAAGCTTTTAAAAGGTTAAAAGTGCTCAAAGAACCTAATTGGCAAAAGCCAAAATATCCAAAAATTAATTATCAAGATTTATATTACTATTCCGCACCCAAAAGTATGAAAAATAAACCAAAAAGTTTAGACGAGGTTGATCCAAAGCTTATTGAAACTTATAATAAATTAGGTATACCTCTCAATGAACAAAAAAGATTAAGTGGAGTAGCGGTTGATGCTGTTTTTGACTCAGTTTCTGTCGCAACTACTTTTAAAGGAGAACTTGATAAAAAAGGAATAATTTTTTGTCCTATATCTGAAGCAATTCAAAAACATCCTGATTTAGTTAAGAAGTATTTAGGTTCTGTAATTCCAATTAGTGATCATTATTTTGCTACACTTAATTCTGCGGTATTTACAGACGGATCGTTTGTTTATATTCCTCCTAACACAAGATGTCCAATGGAACTGTCTACTTATTTTAGAATTAATGCTTCTGAGACAGGCCAATTTGAAAGAACATTAATTATCGCTGATAAAGGTAGTTATGTAAGTTATTTAGAAGGTTGTACGGCACCTATGAGAGATGAAAATCAATTGCATGCAGCTAACGTTGAGTTGATTGCATTGGATGATGCAGAGATTAAATATTCTACAGTA
>MDSZ01122371.1_pt1 | contig 10170 bp, 10 predicted proteins | sample 811201 | NCBI WGS metagenome assembly MDSZ01 (sample SAMN05326647, study PRJNA326480) | marine metagenome | isolation source: seawater | place: Indian Ocean: North | collected 2010 | reverse complement strand
ATTCATTTAAAAATAGCATTGCAATAGATACAGAAGCTACAGGGCTTCAAATCCCTGAAAGAGACAAATTAAGTTTAGTACAAATATGTGATGAAAAAGGAAACGTATATATAATCCAACCAAACAAAAATAATTATAAGGCACCAAATTTAGTATCAGTTTTAGAAAATAATAAGATTTTAAAAATAGGACACTTTTTGAGATTTGATAAAAATTCATTGGAATATTTTCTTAAATGTAAAATTAAGAATATATTTGATACAAAAATTGCATCTAAGATAGTTAGGACTTACACAGATGCACACGGCCTTAAAAATTTAGTGCAGGAATTTTGTAATAAATCTCTTGATAAAAGGCAAGGTAGTAGTGATTGGAATAAAGATCTGAATAAATTATCAGATAAACAATTAGAATATGCTGCTAATGATGTAATATATCTTCACAAGATTAAAGAAGAGCTAGAGGTAATGCTTATTCGAGAAAAAAGAATGGATATTTTCAAAAAATGTTTAGAATTTTTAGATACCAGAGTAGAGTTGGATCAAAAAGGTTTTAAAGAGGACATATTTGAACATTAATGAAAAAAAATTATATAACAATTGCAAAAAAATCAGCAAGTATTCAAATAAGTGAATTAAAGAAAATAAAAAAAATTTTTAATCAATCCTTTATCAATGCTGTAGATTTAATTTTGAACTGTAAAGGAAAAGTAATTTTTGCAGGAATAGGAAAATCAGGATTAATAGCCAGAAAAATTTCAGCAACTTTTTCAAGTATAGGAGTGCCAAGTTTTTTTTGTGATCCAGCTCAAGCTCTTCATGGTGATATGGGTCAGATTGAAAAAAAAGATATTTTAATTATTTTTTCATATTCTGGTAATACCTCAGAATTAACAAATATGCTTAAATACGCTAATCGTTTTCGAATAAAGATAATTGGTATAGCATCTAAGCCTGATAGTAATTTATTAAAGGCAAGTGATATAAAATTGTTAATTCCAAAAGTCAAAGAAGCTGATATGACTGGTATCGTTCCCACCTCAAGCACTTCGATAACACTACTGCTAGGTGACTGTTTAGCCTCAACAGTAATGTATCAGAAAAAGTTTTCTAAAGAAAAGTTCAAGATTTTTCATCCAGGAGGAAATATTGGGAAATCCTTGCTTTTAGCAAAAGACATAATGGTTTCCGGAAATAAAATGCCTGTAATAAATTATAAGAAAAAATTTAAAGATGCGTTAAGAGTGATGAATCAAAAAAAACTTGGAATCTTAGTAATACTAAAAAATAAATATATCGAAGCTATCGTTACCGATGGAGACTTAAGAAGAGAACTAAGAAATTACTCCACTAATAAAAATTTAAAAAAATTTATGACAAAAAACCCTCTTGTAGTAAATGAGAACATGCCTGCATCTAAGGCTTTAGGAATCATGAATGAAAAGAAAATTACTAGTTTGCTAGTAGTTAGTGATAGGGATTATAAAAAAAGAAATAAAGTTCTTAAAGGTATTATCCATATACATTTTTTATTAGATAGAGGTTTCAGCTAATGCAAAGAAAAAAAAGGTTGAGAATAATTCAAGCAAGTTTATTTTTAATTGGCGCATTTGTTGTTTTTTTTACTTTTTATGAGAAAAAAAATGTAGAAGAGAGAATAATTTCTGAAGAAACTCAATTAGACATAGAAAAAAGTTTGTCTCAGCAATCCGAAAATGCTGATGTTTTTTACAACATTGAATATTCAGGTTTAGATTTAGCCGGTAATAGATATATACTTAAATCCAATGAAGCATCCAATAAAGAAGATAGCCAGGAAATAGTTAATATGATTACGGTTGAAGCAATTTTTTTCTTCAAAGATGGCACTACTTTAAGTGTTTTTTCGGACGAAGGAATTTATAATAACAAAACTTTAGATATGATCTTCAGAAAAAATGTTAAAGCCTTTTATGAAGGTAGTGAATTATATGCGCAAAAAGCTGAGTACTCAAATTCTGAAAGCTTTTTAATAATAACCGAAAATGTTAAATTAAAAGATGTAAAAGGTGAAATCTTTGCAGATAAGCTATTATTTGATATAAAAAGTCAAAAGCTTAATATTGCATCAATTAATGACAACAAAATTAACGCTAATATAAATATTAAATGAAAAAAGGCTTCAGAATTTTAAAATTTAAAAAAGACAGACCAATATTTGAAGTAGTTAATGTGAGTAAATCATTTGATGGAAGACCTATTTTAAAAAAGTTATCTATTAAAGTTTTTCCAGGAGAATGTGTTGGCGTGTTAGGTCCTAATGGTTGTGGTAAAACAACTCTATTCTCTATGTGCATTGGAGAAGAAAACGTTGAGGGTGGTAAAATTTTTCTCAATGGTAAATCTATAGAACAAATACCGATACATTTAAGATCGAAAGAAGGATTAGGGTATCTTTCCCAACAAAGAAGTGTTTTTAATATGTCAGTCTATGACAACATTTTAGGTATTGCTCAAATTTCAATTAAGGGACTTCAGAATCAAAAAACTATTACAGAAAAACTTTTAGACGAGTTTAATCTCCAGCATTTAAGAACTTTGAATGCATCAGTCTTATCAGGTGGAGAAATAAGGAGACTTATGATGGCAAGGGTAATGATAAATAAACCTAAAATAGTTTTATTAGATGAACCTTTAGCTGCATTAGATCCTATGGTAATTCAGGATATTCAAAAATATATTTTAAAAATTCAGGCAAATGGTACTGCAGTACTTGTAACTGATCACAACGTGAAAAATTTATTTGATATAACAGATAGATCTTACGTTTTAGGTGAACAAACTATAATTGCTGAGGGCACTTCAAGGGAATTACTAAAGTCATCAAAGGCTATAAAACATTATTTTGGGACTCAATTTTCATAATAAATAATGTTTTCAAGAGATTTTAATTTAATTATTAAAAAAAAAATTTCTCCTTTTTCAAAAGAAATAGAAGTAGACTCGGATAAATCTATTTCTATTAGAAGTTTTTTAATAGGTTCAATTTCTCAAAATATTACCTCGGTTACAAATGCTTTAGAGTCTGAAGATGTTTTTTCTACAATAAATTGTCTTAAAAAATTAGGAGTTAGAATTAAAAAAAAGAACTCAAAAAACTATTTAGTTTATGGAAAAGGACTGGGTTCTTTATACGCAAAAAGGAATACAAAATTATCTTTTGGAAATTCAGGTACTTTGGCAAGACTACTTCTTGGAATTTTATCTACTACTCCAGGTATTGAGTTAAATGTAAGTGGTGACCACTCTTTAAATAAAAGAAGCATGCAAAAACTGATAAAATTATTGTCAGAATTTGGAGCAACTTTTTTTCCAAAAAATAGAAATAATTTTCCTCTGAAAATAATTTCCTCAAGTATGCCAATAGGTTTTAAGTATAATGCTGAAGTTTCTGCTCAGCTCAAAAGTGCAGTAATTTTTGGTGGATTAAATTCTTATGGAGAAACAAATATTTTTGAAAAATATAAGAGTAGAGATCATACTGAAAACATGCTCATTAAAAATACTAAAGCAATCAAAATTTTTAATAAAAGAAAAAAGATAATTAGGGTTTTTGGCAAAAACCAGTTGAAGCCTATGAAAATAAACGTACCTGGTGACCCTTCATCTGCTGCGTTTTTTACTGCTTTAACTTTATTGAACGAAAAATCTTATCTAAAGATAAAAAATGTTTGTTTAAATAAAACAAGAACGGGTTTTTATCAAATTCTTAAAAAACAGGGCGCAAAAATAAAGATTGTAAATTTAAAAAAAAATTTTAATGAACCTAAAGGAGATATAATTGTAAGGTCTAGTAAACTTAAACCAATTAAAGTTGATAAATCCTTTTATGTAAATAGCACTGATGAATATCCAATTCTATTTGTTATGGCCAGCTTAATTAAAGGGACCTCTTCCTTCAGTGGTATAGGTGACCTAGCAAACAAAGAGAGTAATAGAATAATTGAAATGCAAAAAGTACTCAAACAATTAGGAATTAAAAGTAAATTTAAAAAAAATGTTTTAAAAATTTATGGCAAAGGATTAATAGATGCCGATAACAAAAAAATTCTTGTTCCAAAGTTAGGGGATCATAGAATTTGTATGTCTGCTTTTGTATTATCAATTTTAACTGGCGCGAAATCGAAAATTAAAAATTTCGACACTGTATTTACTTCTTCACCATCTTTTTTAAAAATTATGAAAACTTTAGGAGCAAAATTTGAAAAAAAAAATTAGAAATATTCAGATATCCTGCGATGGTGGAGCAGCAACTGGTAAATCAACCGGAGCAAAGATGATTTCCAAAAAATATAATTTAAAGTTTCTCTCTTCAGGTTTGTTATACAGATATGCTAGTTATTTAATTCTAAAGTTTAAACCAAAAAATAAAATAAAATTTTTAAGACAAAAATTTCAAAACCTAAATTACAAAAATCTTAATAAAATTAATCTTCATACGCCCGCAATTTCTGAACATAGTGCTACGATTGCCAAAGTTCAGAAAATTAGAGAAATTTTGAAAAAATTTCAAATTGACTTTTCAAAAAAACATAAAAATTGTTGTATTGAAGGGAGAGATATTTCCACTAAAGTCCTTCCAAATTCTGATGTAAAATTTTTTTTCAAATGTAGTCTTAATATAGCGGCACGAAGAAGATATAATGAATTAAAAAAAAAATTTCCTAATATAAAACTTAATGATGTAAAAAAAGCCCTTAGAATAAGAAATATTTCAGACATTAAAAGAAGAAACTCCCCTTTACTTCGACACAGAGATTCGGTAGAAATCGACACCGGAAAATTAGGTAAGCAAGCAATGCTTACAAAAATGTCCAGTTACGTAGAAATAAAAGTTTTAAAAAAATATGGCAATTGAACAAGAATTAAAAAATACAAGCTCATTACACAAAGAGTTCCAAAATCTATTGGATCAAGATTTTAAAGATCGAAAACTTAAAGAAAACGAAATAATCAAGGCAACTGTTACGGAGATTACTAAAAATTTTGTAGTAGTTGATTGCAAAGCTAAAATGGAAGGTATGATTCCTATAGAAGAATTTAAAAATGACGAAGAGTTAGCTAAACTTAAGGTTGGATCAAAAATTGACGTTTATTTAGAGAGAATAGAAAGTTTTAAAGGAGAAATTGTTATTTCTAGAGATAAAGCAAAAAAAATGAAGGCCTGGAAAAAAATGGAGAAGGTCTTCGAAACACAAGAAGAAATGACGGGTTACATAACTGGAAAAGTAAAAGGAGGATTCATCGCTTCAGTTGAAGGATTATTATGTTTCATGCCATCTTCACAGATAGATATTCGCCCACTAAAAAAGATTGATCATTTAATGAATGTACCTGTAAAAGTAATAGCTACAAGAATTGATAAGAATAGAGGGAATGTTTGTGTTTCAAGAAGAGCTGTCTTAGAAAAAAGCAAAAATGCTGAAATTTCAGAAGCGCTCAAAAATATTAAAGAAGGTGATATCGTAAATGATGCAATTGTAAAAGCTATTACAGATTGGGGTATTTTTTTAGATATTAACGGCGTGGACGCTCTTTTACATGTATCAGATTTAAGTCATGGAAGAGTAAAGAAACCATCTGATTTAGCAACAATTGGCCAAAAACTAAAAGTTAAAATTACAAAAATCGATCAAAAAACTAATCGTGTCTCAGCATCAGTAAAAGCTCTTACTGAGGATCCTTATGAAAATATTGATAAAAAATATAAGGTTGGGGAGATTTATGAAGGAGAGGTTACAAAAATAATGGAATACGGATGTTTCGTCAAGATAGAGGAAGGTATTGAAGGATTAATACACAATTCTGAACTTGATTGGACTAATAAAAACGTAAAGCCGAGCAAAGTACTATCTCCATCGCAAAAAATAAATTTTAAAATCGTTAATATAGATAAAGAAACCAAAAGAATTTCATTATCCTATAAGGCTACTTTAGAAAATCCATGGGCAAAAGTAAAAAATCAAATTGGTAAGAAAGTAAAAATCAAAATTGTAAACATAACTGACAAAGCAATTTTTGGTGAAATGCCTGATTTTAATTTAACAGGTATGTTGCATTATAAGGAAATTTCATATCAAGAAAATATAGATGATTTAAAAAACTTCAAAAAGAATGAAATTTTAGAGGTTAAAATTATAGAAGTTAATGATGAAAAAATTAAATTTTCTAAAAGGGCTTTAGAAAAAGACCCATTAGATTGGTTTAAAGAAAATAATAAAAAAGTAAATGATGTAATCACAACTAGAGTTCATGAAGTTCTTAAAACAGGGGTGAAAGTTTCAATCGATAAAGATAAAAAACTTATCACTTCAATAAAAAAATCTGACTTAGCTAAGGATGCTGCGGATGCAAGACCTGAGGTTTTTTCTGCTGGAGATGCGCTTGATGCAAAAATAATAGACTTAGATCTAAAAAATCGAAAAATTAAATTAAGTGTTAAAGCTGCACAGATAGATGAAGAAAAGTCATTAATTGCTAAATTCGGAGAAGGAGCTACCAAATCTGGAGCAACTTTAAAAGGTATTTTTGAAAAAGCTATAGGAAAAAAAGAAAAAAAAGATAAATAATTGTCGAGATCTGAGATCATTAAAAAACTTAGAAAAAAAAATCCCGAACTTAATACATCAGAATTAGAAATCGTTGTTGATACTTTTTCAGAAAGTATAGGTAACGCTTTACGAGAAAATAAAAAGGTAATACTTAAGGGTTTTGGAACATTTTTTGTAAAAAAACTAAACGAGAAGCGATCTGCAAGAAACCCTAAAACTGGAGAAATAATTTATGTTCCTGAAAAAAATAGGGTAAGATTTAAAACGAGTAAAAAACTGAAAAAGTTTATCAACGAATGAAAAAACCAAAAATTTTTATTGCTTGTGATACCGCTAATTTAAAAAAGTTAAAAAAAATTGTTAAAGAAACTCAAACAACAAAGATTAATTTTGGATATAAATTTGGACTTGAATTTTTAAACTCTAAAGATGGAAGAAAATTCATATTTAGCTTCAAAAATAAACTTACTTTTGGAGATTACAAGTTAGCTGACATACCTAATACCTGTGCATCTGCAATTAAAGCTGTAAAAGATTTAAGATTAAATTACATTACTATTCATTTAAGTTCAGGACTTAAAGCTATCAAAGCTGCAAAAAAAGTTTCAGGATCAACAAAATTAATAGGTGTGACAGTACTTACTTCCCTAGATAATAATTCATTAAAAGAAATTGGGTTCAACAAAAATGTTAGAAAATTAGTTTTTCACCAGGCTAAATTAGCAAATAAAGCAAAGCTTGATGCTATTGTCTGTAGTCCGCATGAAATCGGCATAGTTAAAAAAGTTTTTAAAAAAGAAATAATTACACCTGGAATAAGGTTGCCTGGTGATAAGAGGCAAGATCAAAAAAGAGTAATGACACCTAAACAAGCTTTTAAAAATGGTGCTACAGCTCTGGTAATGGGGCGTAGTATTATTAAAGGAAACATAAAAAAAAATATCTCAAAACTTATTAAAGAATTAGAATAGTATGAAAGTTAAAATTTGTGGCTTACGCCCTGCCAGAGATGTACAGATTTGCTTGGATCTTGGAGTTAGTTTACTTGGTTTTGTATTTTATAATAAATCTCCAAGAAACTTAAATTTAGAAGATGTAAAAAAATTGAAGGAGTATAATAAAAAAAACTCATCGTTTGTAGCTGTCACTGTTAATCCTAATAACGATTTTATTAAAAATATAGTATTAAGAAATTTTGATTTTATTCAACTCCATGGATCAGAAACAAACGATAGAATTAAGGAAATTAAATCTATGGGTTTAAAAATAATTAAAGCTATAAAGGTAAAAGAACAATCGGATATAAATAGTTATAAAAAATTTGACGAAGCTGATTTAATTTTATTTGATACTCCTGGAATGGAAAAGTCTATTGAATTCCCAAAAAATTTAATTTCAAAACTCCCCCAGGGCGAAAGATACGGTCTTGCCGGTTCAATTTCTCAAGATAACGTTATAAATATAGCAAAATTAGGAGTTACCTTTTGTGATTTATCAAGTAGCTTAGAATTTGATAAACGAATAGGATACAAGGATCATCAAAAAATAAAAAAATTTATTAAAAAAGTAAATGAGCTTAAAAATTAGAAAAGGTATACCTTTAATAGATCAACATGATAAAAATGGCATGTGGGGTGGTAAATTTGGTGGAAGTTTTGTTCCTGAAACACTAAAAAAACCGATAGATGATTTAACAAAACTTTTTGCAAAACTTAGAAAAGATAAAAGTTTTATTAATGAAAGAGACTACTATTTCAAGAATTACGTAGGTTCTCCTACACCTTTAATTAGATTAGATAATTTAACTGATCGTCTAGGCGGTGCTCAAATATGGGCAAAGGTAGTTTCAGAAAATCCTGGTACAGCACATAAAGTCTATGCGTCCTTAGTGCATTGCTTGATTGCTAAGCGGGCAGGAAAAAAGTACGTCTGTACAGATACTGGAGCAGGAATGCAAGGATTCAATTTAGCAATGGCTGCAAGGAAATTTGGTCTTAAGTGCAAAATATTTATGGGTTTACGAGATTACCAAAGACAACAATCTAATGTTAGAAAAATGAAAAAATATGGAGCTGAAGTAGTTACTGTAACTTCAGGAAGCCAAACACTTGTTGATGCAGTTAGTGAATGTATGAGATATTGGGTAGCCAATTGTGAGTCTACTCACATGGTGGTAGGAAGTACGGTTGGACCAAATATTTTCGTGAAAATATGTGGATGGGCTGCTTCACAAATTTCAAAAGAATTAAAAGTTCAGTTGTTAGAGGAATTTGGAAAAATCCCTAATAAAATGAAATTAATTAATTGTGTAGGCGGTGGTTCTAGTGCTTACGGGTTTTGGAGTGAATTTATAGACTATGATAAAAAAAACATTCAACTCATTGGCGTGGAAGCCAAAGGTCCTAAAAATAGCAAACTTCACGCAGCACCTTTGAGCAGCAGCTCAAAGCTTGGAATACTTCATGGAGCTAAAGCTTATTGCATTCAGGACTCTGATGGTCAGATAGGTGAAACAGAAAGTTTGTCTAGTGGACTTGATTATCCATCAGTGAGTCCATTGCATTGTTTTTTGAAAGACACTGGAAGAGCAAGCTATACAGCAGCTACGGATGAGGATGCTTTAAACGCCTATAAACTTGTTTCAAAATTAGAAAATATATCTCCCTCTTTAGAGCCAAGCCATGCATTTCATACTGCAATTAAACTTGCTCCTAAACTTAATAAAAATACAATTCTAGTAGTAAATTCTTGTGGACATTCTAGAAAGGACGCAGAGATTATAAAGAGTAGATTAGGTTACTACGCAGCATGAAGTCAGAAATCCAATTAGTTTTCGAGAATTGTAAAAGAGAAAAAAGGCCAGCTCTAATAACTTATACTGTGGCTTCAGATCCTAACAAAAAGAAATCTTTAGAAATTTTAAAATCTATAGCAAAACATGCAGATATCATAGAGTTAGGTTTTCCGCATTCAACACCGATCGGAGATGGAGGACAAATTCAAACAAGTTCTAATAGAGCTATTAAAAATGGTTTTAAAATGAAAGACTCATTTCAAATTATAAAAGATTTTAAAAAAATTTATAAAACTACACCTGTAATTTTAATGGGTTATTACAATATGATTTATCAATTTGGAGAAAATAATTTTTTAAAAAATTGTAAAAAAGTTGGCGTTTCTGGTGTTATTTGTGTAGATTTACCTTGGCCGGAAAATAAAATTTTTGCTAAAAAATGTAAAAAAAAATCGATTAATTTCATTCAACTTTTAGCTCCGACAACAACAAATAACAGAATAAAAAAAATTATTAATAACTCGCATGATATGGGTTATTATATTTCAATCTTATCAACCACAGGGGGTAAGCTCAAAGTTTCACCTAAAAGAATTCTAGAAAATTACAAAAAAATAAAAAGAATCAATCCAAAGAAAAATCTTGTGATTGGCTTTGGAATCACTAATAAGACTATAAAATCATTAAAATCAGCAGATGGGCTAGTTGTAGGCAGTATGTTGTGTAAAACTATAACTAATTCGCTCAGAATGAGACAAAATCCTGTCACAAAGTTAGATAAAGTTGT
>MDSZ01069836.1_pt1 | contig 10170 bp, 6 predicted proteins | sample 811201 | NCBI WGS metagenome assembly MDSZ01 (sample SAMN05326647, study PRJNA326480) | marine metagenome | isolation source: seawater | place: Indian Ocean: North | collected 2010 | reverse complement strand
AGAGCGAATACGGGACATTTGTTTGGAGCGATTTAGACCCATATGCAGCATTTATCTACGCTTTTGGTGATTTGAATTGCCACACCAAAGCCGAAAGGTCTTGGGAGATAAATGGAAATCAAATGCCGGTTTGTGTTAGGGATGTTGGAATTTTCTTGGGCCTTGCGATTGGAGGATTTTTGTTTGCCAGATTTGGCGTGAATAGGTGGACAATTCGAGACACTTTCCTTTCGCTGATTCCTGATAGCAAGATGGAGTCTGTCTACAAAAACAATCGGAGATTGTTGGCTATGTTTGTAGTCGCAGCAGTGGCAGCAGTTCCAATGGCTATTGATGGATTTACTCAGTTATTTACGTCATACGAATCCACTGCAATGATGAGGTTACTTACAGGTACACCCTTTGGAGTTTTGGTGGGAGCTTTCATGTCAGCCTCATTTGCTGCTCGACCAGCACACTTCGAATTAGATCCTTCAAGAGTAATGCTACCCTCCGGCAGCAGGTTTAGCATGAAAGAAGAAGAATGAATTTACTGTGGCGGTTCTGTAGACCACCAAATTAGCAATTCATCATAGGTTTGAGGAACAGGACACTCGGCATGACCGCTTGATATCAGATTAAGTCTAGCGATAACATTCTTCACTGCTAATTTAATCGATGATGTGACCCTCTTTTCTTCAGTCTCGAGGATAATGTCTCTCAGGGCATCTTTCCAATCGGCATCAGGATTTGCCCTTCTCCAACTTGAAAAGGCAGTGCGTAGAGGCCACATCGCTAAACACAACCTCCCGTAGCCTAACCTGCTTTTCCTGAGTTTAAACATTTGAGCATCTGCAAAGGGTACATGGTTTTGCTGTCGATGAATCCATCTTTCTTGTTCTAACCATTTTACCAATCTTTGAGTATGCCTCTTTGTAACAGACCTAACTGGTCCCAATTGTTTGTGCAAACTTGGGACATCTGTTGTGTCCGTCAGGGATAATGTGCCAAGAATTGCCCATGAAGAGTGTGCAATCGGCCTTAATGGTACATCTGAGGATTTCGCCCTTGTTTCATCCCATTCTGATTCGGCAAAACCCATCCAAGAGGCGGGAGATTTACCGTCCAACCAATCCTCGAGTAAAGATACATGCTGAACCGGGGCACCTGGGAGCCTCTGTTGAGTTTGAACTCCTGCAGTTAGGGACTTCAGTAATTGTCTATCAACCTCATCAATACTAACATTTAGTGGTTCAGGTCTTCGATTAAAGAATGTGCTGAGGACTTGGGATAGTTGTTTTTCTAAGTCATCCAAACCACTTTCATTCAGAACTGGGCCCATAATCAGACATTTGTTGAAAGGTTTGGGAGTTTCTATATCTCCCGAAAGAATTCCACTAAATCCTGCTCTAATTTTAGTTTGAATTTCAGTGGTTTCAAAATATTCGTGCTTTTCCCCAGCCATTCTTAGTGTTCCTGAATTGATTCTTTTCATTGCTTTTTTTGGATCACAATCAATCCATATTACAAGATCTGGAATCATAGCAGCAGCGTTCATTTTAGCCACCTTTTCAAGGCCCAAATCTCCAACGATTCCTTGGTAGACTAGACTCGAGTGAATATTCCTATCAGAGATAACCAAATCTCCCTTCGCTAAACGAGGTCTAATCCATGTATGGGAATGGTCAACTCTGTCGGCTGCAAATAATCCTGCTTCTTCAAGCGGAGTATGTTCTCCCTTACTTACGGCACTTAGAGCCAACTTTCCTAGTTGGCTATGCCTTCTAGGCTCATGGGTTACATGAACATTAGGGAATGCCATTTTATTTGCCAAATAAGATAGAATCCTAACGGCTTCACCCTTACCAGAACCATCACCTCCTTCGACGGTGATGAGGTACATTCAAAGAGCCTCCTTGGCCTGTTGATCATGGAAATCTTCTTTGTTTAACATCAGGAAAATCATTCCTGTAAGAATCAATGCAGGTCCAAAGATAATCAATCCTCTACTGAATAATGCGATCCAACAAAATGTTTGAGTTCTACGATATTTTTTCTTCCGCTTGACTTCAAATGATGCATGAACTCCAACCAAGCCACATGCAATGGTGAAAAGCCCTTCGAAGGTTGCCAATGCGACGGCATTTTCCATAGACCAGCCTTCTGTGCCTGACAATTCGTCCTTTTCTCTCTCACCATCTCCTAAGACCATTGTAATTGGGGAAATTCCGATAGGCTCCGGAATAAATTTCAGAATTACCTTTTCGTAACCTTCTTTGGATACATGTAATTCGTACTCTTTGACAATAACGCCCTCGATTTCGTATCTTCCGTCTTTGTCTGAAATGTTATCCTTTATTGGAGAATTAGTTTCAATATCGACCAACTCAATTGACACATTCTCAACCGGTGTACCATTTTCGTCGAGCACAAAACCATGTATGTCTAACTTTTCTGCGGATTTAAAAATCGATGAATTGAGTAGCCCTGAAGGGTTTCCCTGCAGGATAAGAGTTCCAGAGAGGATTCCCATCAAAGCACCAATCATAATTAGAGCTGAAGCAATTCTTCTTCTTCTCTCTCCATCTGATAATCCGAAATCGTCTAAATCAAATGGGCTTACTTCTTCATTTTTGGAAACTTGAACCACAATTTCTTCTTCTGCAACCTTTTCTCTCTTTCTCGAAGCTATCCTCGAATTCACGAGTTTAGATCGGACCCTTTGGCGCAATGCTGCAAGCCGATTTTGTTTATCATCGCTAATCATAGCACCTCCGGTTAATTCCTCCGAGGTGGTGCGCGGATTTCACCCCTCCCCTTTGTTATCCGCGATGAAAATCCATACGAAATTACCCCAAACAAAGATAATGCAGAGCATCAGTAGTATTCCAACAACTTCTTCTTCATCATCTGATTTTTCTTCTTCGTCATTCGATTTTTCTTCTAAAATTGGGCATCCATTTCCGTCTGTTCCTGCAATATCGGGGCAATTATCATTTGAATCTTCAATTCCGTCATTATCTGAATCGATTGCCTGTTGTGGTTGTTCTCTAACATTTAGCCAAGACCCTGAAATTAATCCAGATTCGAGTATATATCCCACGGTCTGCAGTGACTCAGCACTTACCTTATCTGCAGTATCATTTAGAGTATGCCAGTAGTCGCCTCCCAAGTAACTTGCACCTTCTCCGTATCGAGTATCGATAATGTCTATCACAGGGATCCCTAATTTGTGGGCAGGGTCATGATCGTCATAGACCGAGTCAATATTTTCAAAATCAAAATATGAGTCATCATACAATCCACAAACATCATCGATATATCGGATAATGTTCTCTGTTCGATTCCATAATGTATCATTACCTGGAGTTGTTTTCCTTAATGTGAGATCAGAATCTCCTACCATGTCCACTAGTATGAAAGATTCAATGGAATCAGCTTCTTCTTTGGTCAGATTATCTGCCCAAGCCTTTGCACCTAGAACGTATGTCGAGAGATTATCGCCCTGATCTTCAGCATCCGTGAAGAATAGAGTTACTTCATGGGTCAGATTCATTTGTGGAATAATTCTAGCAAGTTCTAACAAAACTGCAACTCCACTCGCTCCATCATTTGCTCCATCTATAGGTTGATCTCTCTGGCTTTCATTCCAATCTCTGTCAGCTTTATACCTGGAGTCATAATGAGCAGCAAACATCACATTAGACCCCATTCCTTTGTTCCATGTGGCATACAAATTTGTAAGAGTCCACCCCTCAGATTGGTGCGTTGATTCAGTAATGTGCCATCCTGATAGGTTAGTCTTTATCGATTCACGAAGCATTGAGCTGGCAACCGAACCGGGTATTCTTGGACCTAAGTCGGTTTGGAATTTTACAGATTGATTTGCTAAATCTCCGTCGAATTTCAATTCACATTCCGCTGGCACTTCTTCAACCTCATCAGCAAAAGCAGAATTGGATGCCTGAACGATGAACAGAACGGCTAAAATCACCACGATAGACTTGCGCATCGGTGATGCTACATTCGCTGACTATTAAATACCTCATTTGAAGTGGCTGATTTGGAATGCAGTATTGCGATTCTATGGAGGCCGCACAAATGTCCGAACGTTGCTCTAATCGTCCTTACTCAATTCTACTGATTTTTTTGATTTCAGTCATGTCTCCGATGGTCTCAGCAGACCCTATTGAAGACACGGAATCTGTTGATTTACAGTTCACTCCAGTCTTCGCAAATTTAGACGACTTTGAGGCGGTTAATTCGCATCCTTACATGCTCCCAGATAGCGATGAGATGCTTTACAGTGCGACCAGAATGATGAAAAATCATTGGATTGATGAAGGAATGCCTGGGGTTGAAGTCGCAACATCCCCTCAATCGGTAACAAGTGGTAGGGCTTGTACTCCTTACAGCGAGGGGGATGAGACAGTCGTTCCAACTTCAGGAGGATCTATAGAGGTCAGTGTAGAAAAGACAACTTCAACAGCTGCATTTATGGTACAGAAAGGAAGTACTTTATCTTCTACTGTGTTGAATAATTGGGCTAGCACTTGGGATACAACTGTATACCCTACTTTGATGACCTATTTCGGGAAAGATTATTTCGATGGCAGAGGTATTGCAGCACCAGATGTTGACAACAATTGTCAGATTGAGGTTGTGATATATCCTATTGACGGGGCATTCAATGTTGGAGGATATTTCGCCCCTGGTATGTCTGCTTCAAGAGAAGCAATTTTCATTGACATAGATGATGCTCCTCTTGCATGGTCCAAGGTAATTTTGGCGCACGAATTACAACATTTACTTCATAATGCCCTTGACCCATATGAGAATCTTTGGATCGATGAGGGGGCCGCAGATATGGCAGCATTCCTTTGCTTCGGGGGTTCATCAACATTGTATGGCCACGTAAATGCATGGACTTCAGCCAGCGACCTTTCAGTTCGATGGTGGAATCAGAGGCCTGCAGATTATGGTGGAGGATTCATTTTCTTGCTTTACCTCGCCGATCATCTAGGCGGTGGTCCTGCAATCAGGAAACTTGCTCAAGATTCCTCAACAGGGGCTGCAGGCATTGAAGATTTAGCGCGCAACCCTATCGATGCCACTCCTGGTGTAATCGGAAGAGATTTCATCGACATATATACCAATTTTACAATAGCGGCAACACTAGATAGCGATCAGGGAATTTACGGTATGTCAAACCTATTTTTGTCCCCGTCTTGTGGTTCTAGCGAATTCTGTCGGATTCAACCTGCTGACACGAATAGCAATTGGGTTGGACCTTGGTCCTCTACTGGTAATAGTGTGGAGGGCTGGGGGGTCCGTGCCTTCAAATTCACACCGGGTTCTGCAGCGCCTGCTCCATTGACTATGAGATTCACAGGAGATGTTCCTGGAATGGATGGAGTAATAATGAGCAGAGCAGCAGCGGACGGAATTTACACGCGCTCTGACATAAATTTCAATGGTGCTGTAGGAACTGCTTTGGTTCCAGGATTTGGAAACATTACCGATGAAATTTGGGCAATCACTTGGTATGCATCTGCTAAAGGTGATTGCGATTACACATCATGCGGGGGATCGTACCCTCAAGGCGTAATCGATGTAGAAGCAGCACGAATAACATCTCCTGCTTCATTGAGCCTTAATTCAACGACCTTAACAGACAGGGATGGAGATACTAAAGTTGACACTGCAGAGATTGAATTCAACATTATGTCCAACGCATTCTTTGAGGATTTAGATGTTGAAATAGAAGTAAAGAACTCATCGGGAGTCGTACTGGACACAATCCAGACCAGAGTGCAAGCGGGCGGAGGAGTTGATGTTCCAACCAAATTCTGGTATACGGCAAAATCCAGTGAAATTCATACATTCCATCTAACCATGAAAGATATGCTAGGAGATGTAATCGATACCGCTCAAACTGGTGCTCAATTCCTAGATAACATGATGCCAGTAGCTAACTCTACTATCGAGCCAACTGAAGTTCAGACTTGGGATAACGTACAATTTGTAGGTAGTGGTTTTGATGCATGGGGTCTTTCTTTAGCAAATAATACTCTTCCATACCTTGACGATCCAGTTGCATATGCTTGGACCTTCGGCGATGGAAACACATCCTCTCTCAAAAGCCCAGTAAGGCCCTATCTCGAGGTTGGGCAGTACAATGCTTCATTGCAAATATTGGATCAAGGGGGTACATGGTCTCAGTCCGATGTAACTTCAATCAATGTAACAGATGAGTCCGATCCGAATCCAATTATCTCAGTAAATGGCCAGGTCTTGACAGATAATCTGTCTATATTAACTGGACAAATAATCCAATTCAGTGCCGAAAGAACCACCGATAACGTACCAATCAGTCATCTTGAATTTACTTGGGATTGGGGCGACGGTGATATCGAAGGTGGAAAAGGCGTATCGAAAGCCTTCCATCTTTGGCAGGATGGATTGACTGCAGTCACAACATATAATCTCACATTAACTGTTAGTGACGGAGTTAATTCAGCATCTACAAGCATAGAGATAATCGTGAACAATAGGGCGCCTGGGCAAATTTATTCAGATTTAATTTTCACAGAAACATTCACTCCTACCATGTTCCCGACAATCTTTTCAGATGTTGACGGAGAAATAGTGGGTTGGAATTGGGAATTCGATGAGGGGGTAAACCTTGACGGTGGCTTAGTGGATAGAACCGATTTGTTTGTTGATATGTTAACTACTGAAGAATCCCCCATGGTTGCATGGTCTACTCCAGGGACAAAACTGGTCAACCTCACTGTAACTGACAATGATGGTGCCCAATCATCTGCCCAGATTAGTGTTAAAGTTTTCAACCAAGCACCAGTTGCACAATTCGATGTAAGAGATTCCAGTTCTACTGGAAGCCCAATCATTGATTTCAGAGTCGAGGACGGCCAAGTTGATGTTCCTTACACATTCAATGGAAGAGATAGTTACGACCCTGATGGCCAGATCGGGGACTCAACAGATTTGAGTTTCCTATGGACATTCTCTGATGGAACTACATCCAATCAATCACTTGTCGTATACAACTTTTCAACTCCTGGTGAACATTCTGTTTCCCTAGTTGTAGTTGATGAGTATGGGCTGGAAAGTGAGCCAAGAATACTTGTAATCCGTATTCAAAATCCAAAGCCAATAATTTCGGTTAAGATTTTTGATGTTTGGTACGATGGCAATTTGGTTACCACTTCAACTCCAATTCCAGCAGGTGCATCATTCGATTATACGCATACCTTTGATGATGATGAAAATGTAGTTACGACTCCTCATCAAATGCTATACTTTGATTCAATAGGTACTAGGGATGGTGACAGACAGTACGAAAATAGGCTTGTACCATTGGAGAGCAATAATTCAAACTGGAATGGAATTGTTGAGTATTCTTGGGATTTCGGCGACGCAACTCCAATATCTCACGAACCGTTCCCTTGGCACGCTTATGAGCGCCCAGGAACCTACAAGGTAACATTGACAGTCAGGGATTCATATCTGACAGGGGATGTAACTCGATCTACATTTACAGTTATTGTTAACGAGGCTCCTCAAATTGGAGAATTTGATATTTCTGAAACGATTTATGTTGGAGAATCTGTTATTTTGGATGTAAATGTCACCGATTCAGAACAAATTGCAAATTATGTTGTATGGCGAGATCGAGATGTAAATGATGGATTGCACACCGATAGGGATGAAAGAATCTCGTCGGAAATCGTAGTTCTATGGGAAACCGATTTAGAATTTGATGCAGACTCGAACGGAGATACAATGGATGATTGGATCAGTCCATCTAGTTCTGATGGAGTCAGAGTTGCAGCAAGTTGGGAAGAAGTTGGATTGAAGATGGTTCGAGTTTCGGTTTGCGATGGAATGGGAGTTTGTGTTTTCAAAGATACCGAGGTCACTATATTAGACGAAAAGGAACCTGAGCCTAGCCTTTCTGATTTCTCTGTGGAGGACTGGCAGGAATGGTTTGTAGATGCAAGTGGCGAGTCGTTCCTAGTCCTTGCGCTAATTGTTGCGGTCTTGATTCTAGGATGGGCAGTAATGCGCAGTCCTACAGAAATCGAAGAAGAAGCGGAACAAGCTGCTGCAACTTATGAGGTTGATGAAGTACAATCTTATGGCGGAGTTTTGGGTATGGACCAGCACGCACCTCCTCCTGCTCCTGGAATTTTGTCTAAAGATGAACGCAGAAGTGGATCATCTGGCTATGTAAGGCCACTCCGTAGGAGACGTTGAAGGTAAAGGAGATTAACTTCCTTATACTGTAATTGGTTTGGAGAAGTGGTTTATTTGGGTTCGAGGCTGACGTTTTCAGTTTTGCTCATATTCTTCCTGCCTATGCTGGCACCATCTTATCTCTCTCCAATCGAGGATGTAACCGCTGCAACAAATTGTGATAACGGTAATTTTGAGACTCCAACTTGGAATACATCAGTAGAACGTCTTGCAAAGATTCCAACCATCTATGATCCAAATGAGAATAATTCGGATGACGAAAGAGGAAAGAAAAATCGAAGAGACAAAGATCGTTCGGATTATGAATACGATTTTGAAAATTATGACGGCCCAGAACAAGAATGGATGACCTGGGAGCCAAATAATGAACTAAGATTGCTACGAGAGGACTTCCAAACAACCATGCTAATTGGAAATGATTCAATCGGTGCGTTGCGTGTCAATCTTGATCACGAAAGAAGAACCACCATATGTGTAACGATCGAGACTACAAATGATTCGTTTGATCCATCAGCAGATGTATATTTGATGACGACATCACAATATGATCGTTACACTACAAGTTACGATATTTCAAATGGAGCATGGGGCTTGAAAGAAGATAGAGACGATGACGACCCTACCAGCGATGTTCCTCCTGAATGGAGAAGTTTTACCGTAGTTGGCTGGCACTCATTTAGAGACTCACATCAATATGAAAATGTGAAAGAAGTTTCGTTTTCGATATCCTTGGATGGCCCAGAATCTAGTACTAGTCTGTTTGGAGAGACGACCAATCAATACTTCAACATAGTAATCGATAATACTAACAATTCTCATCAAAATGATGCCGTTCCAGAAACGACCATTGCTGCCTATGTTTCAGTAGTGTCGGAACCCAGGTCTGTAATTTTACCAAATTGGACCGTTTCTTTGGTGTGTTGTGGAATGATGATTGGAGTATTGGTAGTGCCTTTGATTATGAACAAGAGATACATTAACTCAGGCATAAGCCTAGTTTCTGATAATCAACAATTGGAGAAGGGGATGGTTCCTTCACTAGAGCAATCTAATCAAGATTAGTATTCTAATAGTGACCATGCATCTCTTAGGTCACGAACATTGACTAAGCCCTTGTCAGAAATTTTGAATTCGTTTCTCAAAGTTGCGTAGACCAAACTTTGGTCCAGCATTGGTGCGTGGAGCCTAGTCCAGTCGCCTCCGCTATTTACGGCCATTAGGCTGTGATTTAGGCCATCTCCAGTTAATTTTGTAGCAGCTTCAATTACTTGCAAAGCATCTTCGTGACTGTGAGCAGTGCCGCAGAATTTGACAATATCTCCAGCATCTTGGTTATCTCTAACAATCGCTACAATAGAATCCGCATCAGGTATTCCGTTGATGTCGTGGCTTGATGCAATGATTTGACAACCAGTTGATTTTGCAGAATCTTGTAGATTCTTTCTTGTCGATTCTTCAATTGAAAGTTCGAGATCAATCCATGAAACCTTGGAATCGATCGCTTTCTGCAAAATCTCAATTCTTTCCGATTCAACTCCTGGGAAGAAACCTCCTTCGGAAACTGGCCTCACTGTGAAGATTACTGGTAGCGGAAGGCCTTCCTTTAATGCGGAGATTGATGCATCGATGTCAACTTCGGACATGTCGACAGTATCCCATTGATTCTCAGGTGGAAGTTCTACTCTTTCGCCCTCTTCCTCGTCAGAAATAGTCGGGTCGGGCTTAACCAAATACAGTCTATCGAATCTAACCTCGACCATATCTGCTCCTGCCAAATTTGCTCTAGCAGCTTCATCAGTCATTTCTTCGACGGTAGTGCCATCAAGAGTAACACATACTTTCGGGTCAGCCATGCTTTGGCGACCTGCCCTTCTTCATTAACGGTTGCGATTAGAATTTCAAAATTAATTT
>MDSZ01041306.1_pt1 | contig 10170 bp, 7 predicted proteins | sample 811201 | NCBI WGS metagenome assembly MDSZ01 (sample SAMN05326647, study PRJNA326480) | marine metagenome | isolation source: seawater | place: Indian Ocean: North | collected 2010 | reverse complement strand
TTCACTTCGACTGTCGCTTTTTTGTCGAAGACAGACTCGACAGTAGTTTCCCGGTAAATAACGGTTGCAATGAGGTCTTGGGTCGTTGGGCCGTAGTCCAAAAACTCTTCTTTGTATGAACCTTCAAGAATGTTGCCGGTAGTAAAGAGTGCGCTTATTTGCAGAGGAACAGGTAGATTATTGTTTTCAGCTGCACGTCCAGCACTGTCCGTTGGGATTGCGGGGACAAGAGCGTCTTTGCCATTTTTGCGGACAAACTCAAGCAAACTAAATGGGGCGTTGGAGATCCAGAACTCCCTCCAAGATGTGAGGTCTGCGATGACGCCATCAAAAAACAGCTGGATTCTGCGGCCGCTTTCAACGGGTAGATGGTTGTTCTCGCAGAAGTTCTTTGCTTGGATCAATTGAGCCTTATTTAAAACAGCATCTGCACTTGGTATGTACTTACCTACGCCGTTGACGGGGTCAATGGCTGTATCAACAAAAATATCAGGAGCGTAACTGGTGCTATTTTGGTTTATTTCAAATGGGTCGCTTGGACGTTTAGGTACTCGGTAAGACGCTTTCCCTTTTTCTACATAAGCAGTGACGCTGCGAAGATCTTCAATGCCTCTTCCGGCACGGATAATAAGTCCCATCGTCGACATATCCTTATATCGACTTCCTAAAACTTCAGTTTCACCAGCTCTAATCTGCTGTTCTGTTACACCCGCCAAAGTAAACTCCGGGCCGCCGTTAAAACTGAATTGAATTTGTGAATCAGCATTGTTTGAGAACATAGCGTGCTCAAAAACTTTTTTGGGTTTTTCTGAATCTTCGTATGCCTTCGGAAAACCATCAGAGGCAAGTCCATACTCTTTTCGTCCGGACCACGCCCAAGAAACGCCTTGCTCTGTTTCCTTTATAACCTCGCCTTCACTTTCGATAAAGCCCACACCTTTTTGTCCGTTGTGTCTTATCTCAGCAACTAAATCAAAAACAGGTTCAAACTTGAACTGCCATCTTTGCCTGAGTTTCTCAGGTTCAAAATTCAGTTGGGAGTACAAGCTGCTTTCCGATCCATGCCTGACTGCAAAGACGACAGGAAAAACGTTGTAAGCCGCATCCTGAATTCGTTTGTACTTTACGCGGAAAAAAATTGTTCTTGCTTTCAGACCGTTATCGCTATCGCTGTAATCACCTGCTTTGTTTTCGCCGTATCTACGTTGTCTACCTGAAATCCTACGAAATGCGGATGCTTTAAGGGAAAATTTGACTATGTCCACTTCAGAAATAGTTTCGTACGAACCAGACTCAGCTTTGACTAAGCATTTGGTGTGGAAAGACTTGTTTCTTTTTGCAAAATTTTTCTCTTGAATTTTTCTATCCCAGTCACTAAGTAATTCAATAATTTGATCAACTGCTGCTTGTTTTTCGTCGATAAGATCGTCATAAAAATCGTTTATAGCGTCAGCGCCTTTTTGGTCGATGATAAGGTTATTAGCTACCCAAGTATCAGAAAGCAAGTTTTCTAACTGTTTAGTGCCTGCAATGTAAGTGACACCGTCAATTGCTGTATGTTCTTTTTTTGAATCCCGTACCAGGTTAATAAAAGGTCGCCTCTGTCTTTTAATTACCCGTGCTTCGCGGTTGCGTTTTTCTTCGTTTATAGTTTGAAGTCTTTCTTCTATTGCGTTTAAAAGTTTTTGCTTTTTCTTTTTACTTTTATTAGATTGTTCAACTTCCACTTGCTCCCGTTTTTGCTCTTTTTCCTGTTTTCTCAATGCTTTTAAAACGTTATCTTTTTTTAATTGTTTTTTAATTCGGTTGCTTAAAGCTCTTGCATAGTCTGTTTGAGCCGGCGCTCTTCTGTACACATCATATTCACCCACTTTAATTTGCTCAATTAAGTCTTCTTGTTGTCTGAGCTGCTTGCGTATGTCTTTGCGTGTTTCAGAAGTTTTGAGCTTTGGTGGATTATTGCTTGCACGGTTGCGTAACTTTTTAGTGTACTCAATGGAACCTTTGCGTTCCACCTCTTTACTTTGTTCCTGGCCGTTTTTATCGGTCCAACTAACGGTGTCAGTTCTTGAAAAATTGTAATCAAGGCCAAAACCTGTGATGTTGAATTTGTCTTTTTGTTTTGCATCGCCTTTCAAACGCTTGCGAGTTTGAACGTATATTGACAGCCTAAGGTCAGCATCGGATGATTTAAGAGCACCGTCACTGTTGTAAGGTGTGCTTGGTTTTTGGCCTCTTTCTATACATTCGAATTTGAAGAAAGCATCGCGCTTTTCAATGCTCCTATTGTCGTTTCTAATATTTTTCAACCTAAATTTTGCCGTTCCTAGCATGTAAGTTGCGCCGTAATCTAAGGCGTCTACGTATTGTTCACGTAAACTTGCACAATTTTTTGCGATGTTATCGTCACCAGATCTATTACGATTATCTTTAAATTGAATAGTTACTTCATCGCCAACGTCAAAGAAACTTCCTGCCCCTGGGTAGGCCTTGGTTTCGTCAGTAAGACCCTCAATCTTTACCCCATTAGGAGCGTCTTTTTGGTCGCCGTCCTCATCACGGCCAAGCTGCTTTACAAAGATGGGAATTGGGTCGTACGCACCAAACGAGATGGCCGTTGTGGGTGTGTAGGCTTGACTGAAGCCGTGTGGCGCATTTCTAGTTTCCGGTCTTAAACGCGAAACCTTGGTCCCGTTTGTTACGCCTTTTTTTAAAGAAGGCGGCAAAAATGAAATTTTTTGTCCTGTTGTGCCCGCTTCTTTGCCCTGCGGAATACCAAAAACGATGTTGCTGAATCGAACAGGGCCTGAGCCGGCTTTATCAAAAAAGAGCAAGGTAAGAGTTGGGTCTAAATCTTTGATAGCAATTTGACCAAAGGCCGTAAGGCTCGGATCAATTTTTTTAATCGTGCTCGCACCGAGTACAAGCAGCATCGTCATGTATTGCGACGAACCGTAACTTTCAAGCTCTGACCAAACCAACGAACCAGCTAGACGCACACCGCCCCTGCTGTTTTGTTCTTTGTTGGTGTAGACAAGGTTTACTGGGTCGTTGTAAACCGCTAGTTCTTGGGCTGAGTTAAATCCGAAAGTGGGTGCAAAGCGTTCTTCCCTTTTGCTGCGACGTTCCCCTTTAAGAGAAGGAACTTCGGGTTTTGGTGTCAGCAGCGCTGAGCCAACTTGAAACAGAATGCCAATGACGGTCAGAACAAGCGCTTGTGTTCCAGGGTCTGCGTTTCTTACGTCGAGCTGGGTGCCAACTTTGGGGTCTTGGTATTCACGCTGAATATCGACAAAATTTAGATACTCTTCTTTTGTTACGCCAAGCGTTTCGATCAGCTGATGCTCGTAAGGAAGAAGCTTGCGATCCATCAGTCAACCCAGAAATAATGTGCAGTTGCACGTTCCACCGGAACACAAATGACGCGGCAACCTGGCGAAATACAGATCAGACCTTGATCTGTCACTGTGCCGAGGGCTGCGTTGTCTGGATCGGCGAGCAATGCAACAGCACCAACTCTTGGTATTTTAATCCGCGTACCGCTGTGTAATAACCAGCGTGCCATCCGTCTTGGTGGTAAAGACTTTTCGTCGTAGAGCCAGTAGGCCCACGAGTATTTTTCGCTGTAGTCAGAAAGGCCGAGCCTGGAACGGATTTCGCAAACGAGTTGAAAGCAGTCAGTTTTGCCGCGCCCGTCGTTTGGGTTAGCGCCCCAGCAGTATTCGAGACCTATAAGGTCGTTCATCGGAAATTCAGTTGAGAATCGAGTGGCAGGATTCCGGCATTTTGAGCGGTAAGCGTTCGTCCAGGCAGGTTTGGTGTAATGCCGTCAAGTGCAGAACGAAAGCGTAGTTCCATCGTATCTTCACTAAACGAAGCGCCGATTCCTACGAAATAACTCGAAAACCCGCTTTTATTGACAATCGCGCCTTGGCCTGTGATGTAGCGAGTGTGGACAGCTAAGGTGCTTTTTCGGTTGCCTTCGCCATATTCCACAAGACGTACCACGTATTCGGTGGCGGGAAACAAAAGCTGTATTTGTTCGTTGTCGCCGTTGAGGCTTGAAACGCCGCCTTCAATTTGAAACGGCGCAAAGTCGTATTGCTTGCCGCTAAAAGTTTTTACTTCCTTTATAAAGAAATTTTGATACCTTTGAGTACCCTTTCCAGCAGGCTTGATTTCAATGAACTGACAGATGGCTATGGTTTGATCCATTAGACCTTGATCTCGCCTACGAGTTTGACACTAACAGTACTTACGCCCTCAATCACAGACTTGACCTTTGGTGGTTCGGCGTAGCGCCACCTCAAATTGCTGTAAGGCTGTTGAATTTTGCTTTCAAGGCGATCAGTCATACCGGCAAAAACTTTATTCGGTAGTTCAAACGTTCCAAGTGTTGTTGAAACGTCGTTGTAGTGGTCGATAATGTCGACTGCCCTTCCTGCGCCGCTCAGCAGTTCGCCGCCTGAGTCGGCAATGTTTTTGTACTCAAGAGTCAGGGTGTAACCAAGTTGTTTGTTGCCGAAGACGCGCCGGACTGTGACGCCTGATAAAGCTCTGTAAGTCTTTACCGGAAGCTCCCCCATCTGAAAACTTCGAGATGAAGGTTTCATTGGGGGAAATTTACGTGCCATCAGATACCTACGCGGCGGCGGGTTGCAGGGCTATGCTGCATTTTATCCAAAGTCATGTTCATACCTCGTTTCGCACCGTCGCTTGCAGCTTGTTTGCGGGTGACGGCCATGGCGGCTTCGAGTTGCTCGCGGCTGACGTATTCCGTTCCACCGATATTGGTGGTCTCGAAGCTGAAGTTCAGGGCCGGTGCGTTTGACCGCTGCCTGGACATAGCCGAGCGGAGGTCGCTGTTGGAGTCGATGCGGCCAGCTTGTGTTGGGCGGAACAGTTCTGGTCCGTTCTCGCCGACCATGTAAGTGCTGTTGCGGTTGACCGGACCACCGTTTGCTCGTGGAGGAACAAAAGATCCATATCGGCCACCTGTTCCGTAGTAAGAGTTTGCCTCCAAACCTGGAACGCCTGTACTGCCTTTAGTAGGCGTACCGCCGCTCAGACCGGCAAAGGCTTTGGCGATGCCGATGGCGATGTAGGTGGCGATCATTTGAGCTGCAGCATTGATTAAAGCGTCGCCGACATTTTTCAAGAAATCGGCAAATACTTCTTCGGCACTCTTCGTACCAGCAATTAGTTCAGACACGCCGGTGGTCATGGCGGTGGCAAAGGCGTTGCCAATGCCGAGCACTGCTGATTCCAATGCTTGTGCTTGGGTTTGAGCAATAACCATTTCTTGGGTCAGCTGTGCCAATTTGTTGGCTTCTTCCATAGTTCCGCCATCAATTAAAGTTTTTTCGAAAGCTTGGCCTGCTTGGCCAATAAAACCTGCTTGTAAACCCGCACCAGCAAATCTGGTTTGCTGCTGGATGTCGAACTGCGCTTCAACTTTTCTTATGTCTCTAAGCAACTCTAATTTTCTTTGCAGTGTTTCAACTTCTTCCAAACTTATGCTGCCAATAGACTTAACTATTCCGTTAAGTTCTTGATTTAGGCGGACTTCTTCTTGCGTTCCGTTTAGTTTTGCTTGGATAAGCGCGATCTGTTTATCTAAATTTGCATTAGCTTCAACGGTAGCTTCAATTGCACGCTCCTGCTCTGTACGTTCTTTGATTACAAAGTTTGCGTTTTCTTGCTTAATAGCAAGATTTGCTTTGGCTATAATTTCTCTTTCTTTTTCTAGTCTTAGCTCCTCTCTAAGCCCTCGCTGTCTAAGTAAAAGTAGTTGATTATCTCTTTCTTTTTCAATTGTTGCAATTTGTTGGTCTCTAATTTGTTCGTTACTAAGTTTGCTGAACGGTGTTGGATCGGGCATTATAAAATCTTCAACACGTTTTTCAGCTTGGTTTGCTTCGATTACAGCTGTAAGAACTGCCTGTGCATCTTGTAAGCGACGTTTTATAGCTTCCGCTCTGCGGTTTTCTATATCTAAGTTTTCTTTGTTGAGACGGAGCTGCTCTCGCATGTTTATTGTTGCAATATCTCTAGCAGCGTTTAATTCTGCTTCGCGGAATAATTTTGCTTTTAGTAAGTTAACCGAAGCAACTGCTTCAATACGTTCTTTTCCAGTCAGTTTTAGTGCTTTTTCTAATTCAGCATTTATTCTTTGCCTAATACTTGCTTTATCTTTTTCAAGTTGAACTTGCCGTCTGGCAATTTTATTTTCTGCAGAATTAGAAGGGCCGATTCGTGCCAGCTTGAGGTCTAGATCTGCAGTTTGTTGTGCAAGCCCTAAGGCACGCAAAGTTTCATCAGCAAGTTTTTTCATCTCTGCTGTTGCTTCTGCTGCTGCAGGAGCAATGCTTTCAATAGCTTTTTGTATATTTCTTGCTGGGTCAATTATGTCTTCGACCGTCCTAAGGAGACCGCCTACAGCCGCAATAATACGGTTTATAAATTTGAAAATTTCAGCCACTACCTTCAGTACACCGGCTAAAGCAGCGGCCAAAGGAGCCGCAACCGAACCAAGCAAGACGCTGCCTGATGCGACAACTTCGTCAAAAGCTGCTTTAAGTAAATTGCCTGAATTAGCGATGTCTTTAATTACTGTTGCTGTGCTTCCTGTTTGTTGTGCAACAGTTTGTTCGACTAAGGCCCTGGCTCGTGCAAAGTTTCCAGACTCCTTTAATTTTTCAACTTGGAATTTAAGTTCTTCAGATACGCGTATAGCTGACTGTTCAAGTGTGCTTAAGTCTAAAGTGCGCAGTGCGTTACCCATTTCTGTAACGCGCTTTGTCGCATCGTCAAAGGCTTGGCCGATTGCCGTACCAACCAAAGAAAGGCCAAAACCAAGTTGACCGCCTGCTTTACCACCAAAGAAACCACCTAAAGCACCGCCAGCCGATGCCCCAAGTCCTTGGCCAAACAGCAAGGGGAAGGCACCGCCTATAAGCGCATTTTCTTGGCCGCGCCTTAGCGCAGTGCCTTTTTTAATAGCCTCTTGTATTTTTTGTTCAGTTCTTAATTCACGTTGTTTCAAAATACCTTGCTCCTGAATAAGCCTTGTGTCTGTCTTTTCTAAATTGTTAATGTCAAGCCCCACAGCACGTTGCCTCTTTAAACCGTCTGATATTTTCTGGTTAAATGTAATTTGATCGTCTATAAGGCTGTTAATTTTTTCTCTTTGAGCAACTTCTCTGTCTAGGTTTATTTCTGGGAGTGCAACGGGAAAACCGGATGCGGCTCGGGCTCCTGCTGCAGTGCGCACTGGGGATATGGGACTTGACTGTCCTGTTAAAGTCTCAAATCCCGTTAAACGATTAGTGCGTTCTACCGCCTCGCCCGTAGCAGTTTTAACAAGACCTAAATCTACTTGGCGTTTTTCTTCAGCAGCCTGTTTTTCTAAAAAGCGAACACCTCGTTGACGCTGACCATTAAGCGCAGTTTCAATACGAAGTTGACTTTCGTTTGCTTTAACGGAATCATCTAAAAGCTGGAGCCCGCGTTCTTGGAACTCGGGTAAAGCTAGTTGAGCAGCTGGTTGTTGTGCTCTAAATTTGGCTGCATCTGCTGTTCTTTGTAGAACAGTTAAATAGTCTGCCTGTAAATCTAAACGCGCGTTATGAGCGCGAATTGAATCTTGGTCAAGCTTAGCTAAGTGCTCTCGTACAGCTGCTAAATCCTTGTCAGCTTGGAGTTGACGTTTAATTCTTTCATCTACTGGAGAAGAAGCAAATTCTGGATCTCCTTGTCTTCCCGTGCCAGTAGGTACTTGCGGTCCGTATCGTGCTGCCGAAAACCCAGTTGAAGCCGCTTGGACAACACGATTAGCTGCAGTTTGCTTAGCAATTTGTTCTGTAATTAAACGGTTTTGTCGTGCTCTTGCTTCATTTGCTTCGCCTAATGCTTGAACGTACTGTTTTACAGCGTCTCGTTCTTCTTTTTGACCAAGCTCAACGTCTTTAAGATTTTCTGCGGCTACGTTTAAAGCATTACTATAATTTCGTACACTTTGAATAAGTTTAGGGTCGACAGGGTCAAAAATACTTTGATCATTTATATCGGTTATTTTTCGCGCAAGTGTATCAATACGTGTTTGTAGTTGTTCAAGTCTTTTTGCGCCCTTTACGCCGATCTCAATTTCAGCTCTGTAAGCCACAACCGGATCGACATACCTGTTTTCCTACTTTAGCGGCGGCGTTTGGCCTTATCCATCTCTTTCTGCTGCTCGTCGTTGATTACCTTGAAGTAGGCGCTCCAGCCGATGAGTTCTTCTGGGGTCATGGTGGCGCGAACTTGCGACAAGCTCATGCCCAGTTCTTTGGCAACGCCAAACTGCAACATGAGCCAGTTGTCTTTGCGAAGTTCAGCGCTCAGGATTTTGGGTCCATTTCGGCTGCTTCGTCGTCGGTAAGGACGCCAAGCATCAGTGCCTGCAGGTCTTTGTCTTTGACCTCATTTTTGAGGACGTCGATTTCGCCTGCGTTGAACAGCTTTTGGCCGTTTGAATCTTGGGCTTTTGCCACTAGGAGTTGCAGGGCGAAGGCGTTGGCGTCGTCAGACTTGGCGTTGCGCTGGGCACGCTCGCGTTCGGCCATGGTCAGCGGCGTCACGTACATCTCGAATGACGTTCCATCCGAAAGCTCGACTTCTTTTTTGACGGGCTCAAGATTTGCTGCTTTGCGGAGCTTGTCAATTGCACGCAGGTTTGAGGCGGGCATTAGTTACTTTGACGTACAAACGTAATGTAGCGGACTAGCAATAAAAAACCCCGGCAGTTAGCCGGGGCGAGCACCCTTGTTTGAATTCTAAGTTATGAGGACTTGGAGAAGTCGAAGCTTGGGGTGGTGGTTGGGCGGAAGTTGATTTCCACGGCTTGGGCGTCATCAGGGTTGATGGCCAGGCTTGCGGAAGTCAGGTTGGCTTCGAACTCAATCGAGCGTGACTTGGTGTTGTCGACAGTGCCACTGGTGAACACTTGGTCGGTGTAGAGCTTGAACTTACAGCCGGTTTGGATGCGCTGGAGGGAGTCCTCAATCATCCGGTTGCCCAGTGCGTCGTCGGTGTCGGTGAAGTACACCGTTGCGCTGCCTGAACCGTCAGCGAAACCGGCGATGAACGTCCGGAACGGCACGAATTGGCCAGGGGCGTTACCGATCGTGGTGACGTCGATTTCGTCGCGAGTGATCTCAAAGGACCATTCACGGACTTGTGCCACGGAAGCAAAGCTTGCGTACTCGACCTGGAATTTGTTGGGAGCGAGTGCCGTTCCATCATCACCGATGGAAATGGTTGAACCGCCGGAAGTAGCCGACACCTGCATAACACCGGTGGTGTTGGTGTAGGCGATTACGTAGTAAGTGGTACCAGCAGAAATGCCGTTTGGCAGGGTGCCGGATCCGCTACCGCCGGTGGTGGTGTTTACGACACTGAACACAACCGGGTCACCGGTTTTGAAGTTCAGGAATGGAGCGACGGTGAAGGTGTCTGCAGAGACATCAACATCGGATTCCGCAAACTGGCCTAGAGTGCCAGCAGGTTTGTAATACAGGGCACCAGCAGTGCCGGACAGAACGGTGGCGGCCATTGGCGTACCGGAGAATGAGGTTTTCTGCGGGCACTGCCCGGCTACTTACAGGATAGCCGCTTTCTAATTAGCTCAAAACACTAGCTTTGTATCCAGTTTGAATACGACCCACAAAGTGGGGTGAATTATCGGTTGACGAAAAAGATGGGCCGTCAATTTGACCGACGCGGAAAAACACACCAGTGCCTGTGTTAGCCGTTTCGTTAATAGTTTCCAGTACGTCGACTGCAGTCGTCAAAAGGGTTTGGTTACGAGCGGGGCCTTTGCCTTTTTCGGTAAAAACACGGATAACTACAGCACCACGGGCATAGTCGACGCTGCCGGTCAAAGTCGGTTCGTTTGTAATACCAAAGGTGACGTTCACACGAACGTATTCGGTAGTTGTGTTTGGTGGGACTGCGGTAATGTTGTCGAAATAAACCGGCACTGCGGGGGACAGCCCGTTGAACGCTGTTAAAAGCGGGTTTTCAATTGCAGCTCGGATGGCCTGATAATTCATAGCTCGCTAAACAGGTCGTCCATTTCTATTTTGACTGCTCGGTCAACTTTGCCGCTTTCTACATAAGTTGCGAACCAGT
>MDSZ01136685.1_pt1 | contig 10172 bp, 11 predicted proteins | sample 811201 | NCBI WGS metagenome assembly MDSZ01 (sample SAMN05326647, study PRJNA326480) | marine metagenome | isolation source: seawater | place: Indian Ocean: North | collected 2010 | reverse complement strand
GAAATATCACCTCCTCTTCCACAACCATAATCTAATACAGTTAATTTTTTCTTCTCATTTTTAATATTCTCCTTCTCTGAACAATAAGTAAATATCAAATTACTTTTTATATAATTATGAAAATCTCTTAATGGTTTACCTAAATCAGTAATCTTTTGATAAAATTTATTCTTTTGTTGCTCCTTCGCAATTACAACAGCATCAATTTTCTTCTTTATCTCTGATAATTCTTTATCATATATACTTTCCTCTCCTAATTTTGATAAATCACTTATTGTAATATTTTGTTTTATTGAATTCCATACAGCATTCGCTATATCTGCATTATTTCCATACTTTTTTTTATACTTTAAAACACTCTCTGTCTTGTCATATCTTGTTCTAATTGGAACCCATCTAAATTCCTGATCAATAGAATTATCATTATTATAATAACACTCTATCACAGTATTATCTTGAATTATATCACCTTCTGTATCTCTTAATATAGAATCTATGTTACTTATCTTTGCTATATGTAAATTTTCTTCTTTTCTAAATAATGTTGGAATCTCTATATTATTAATCATTTTTCCTACATATAAATTTAAAATTTTATATGTATTACCCTCTATATTATTATCTTTCGTATCATCAAATACATCTATCGCATTTCCATTTTCATCTTTCTCTATTTTAACATAAAAATCTATTGAATTTTTATTTGGTGGTTTCCATTTATAATTTTTAAATTGTTGTTCTTTCTTCACCTTTGTATAAATTTGCCTTAATGGAGTATAAATTAATCCATCTAATACATACGGAACATCTACATTCTTACTTGTATACATGTCCCACATTAAATTAGAATATCTGAATATCTCACAATCTAATCCACCTAAACAAAATATAAAATACTTTTGACATACAAATGTATCACTCTTATTCTTCTTTAACTCCTCCATTAAAAATTTTAAATATTTCTTTAAATCATCTTTATAATAATTTGTTATTTTATCTAAATTAAATTTATCACTATACTTTTCAAATTTAAAATTAAATTTAAATCCATCTCTAACTAATTCATTTAATTTTTGATATCTTATCTCTAAATTAATCTCATTTCTAATATTCTCCCCAGCATAATATAATATATCAAATAATGCAAATATAAATTTATTATACTTCTTACTAAATATATACTCTCCATCTAATATCGATTTATTAAATTTATCTGTACTCAATTTTACACCAGAATTCTTTATCTCTAAATTTGAAAATATTAAATATAAATTTCGATCTATTATTATTCCTAAACACCTATCCCCATCTGCTTTATCCGTTATTGAATACTTGTTTGGCAAAAATTCTACTATATGTAACGCCTCTAATGAAACTACACTAGTACCATATAATGATTTACTTATAACATTCTCATCCCCATATAATAATTTATTATATGTTGACATAACTAATTTTTTCTCACTAGATGAAATAATATGATTACTCTGCTCTAAGATTTTTTTACAAAATAGTATATATTTATTTAATTTTTCTATATATTCTTTTTCTTTATTTGCACTCAATTTTTTCTTTTTATTAAAATCTAACTCAAACTCATACGAATAGGGTAAATTATTTATTTTATTTATATCATTCCCAGATTTCACTTTTGTTAAATCTAAAACAAAATCTACATCACTATTACTATCTATTATCAAACTAATTCTTGATTTTTTTCTAAAAGTAATACTCATCTTATTTATATTCTTTAAATCTAACAAATCTTCTAACTCTTTTTTTTTTAAACTTTCTTCTTTCGATAATCTAACTCTAATATCAAATTCCTCTAAATCGTACGTATTCTCAAAATTTTTCTTTTTATTAATTATACTTAAATTTTCATTTTTATCATTTAATATCATTGAAATTAATATTGAAAAAATTACTTGATTCGGTTTATTATGCAACGTTTTCATTAATTTATTTATTTCATCTATACTATTTATAGTTATTCTATACATATGAAAATTATTATTATCATAATTATATGATATATCTAAAGTTTCATTATGATTTATTTTTAACTTATTTTCATCAGAAAAATCTTTAAAATATTTTAATAAATCTGTAAATTGTTTTAAATTAATATAATTATTTTTTTTAAATCCGCCAAACATAATTTCAAATTCGTCATTAGCTTCTAAATTTTTATATATCTTATTAAACTTTTTTAATTCATCATTTGTAAATAAAATTGAACTCATCTTATATAATATTAGTTTTATATTTTTATATACTTTATTATTCAATATTTTTTATATTTATATTTATAAATGAATAAAAAAAAAATTAAACTATTTGCTAAATACATTAAAAATATCAAAAATAATAAATCCAATAAATTATATAAATTATTTAAACATAATAAATATAATTTTTATAATTTTTATAAAATTAGAAAAATATTAGATACTAAATTATGTTCCGAATTTAATCAAAATGGTGGATTCTTTTATGATCAAAATGATGATTTTATTTTTCAAATGTTAGATACAATTGATTTTATTTTTGATATTATTAATATTCTTCCTAATTACTTTTTCAAAACACATACACAATTTGTTACATTACCTTACATGATATTATCTTTCTATACAAATTTACTAAGAAATAATTATGAAATGGCTTTTTATTCTTTAATTGGTATTATACCTGGTATAGGATCTTTAATATCTACATCTTCTAAAATTATATTACGAATTATTAAATATAACCAAAAAATGAAATATAATAAAGAAAAAATTGATAAACTTAATCAAATAAGAGTTGCTAAAGAAATTAAAAAAATTTTAGAATCTAAATACTCAAACTCATTTAATTATCCATTTTTATCCGACTTTGAAAATAATTATGATTAATATATATATGGAATATCTTATCGATAAATATTCACATAAATTATCCGTAAGTAATAAAATTAGTTACGAAATTGCTAGAAATATTATAGAAAAAAATATAGAAAAATTACAAGATAAATACCCTCACTCTGATAATATTGTTAAAAAGTCATATATATACTCTAAAAAATTAAATGGCGGTTATAAAAAAAAATATATACTTAAAATTAATTACTCGTAGCATCCTTCGCTAATTTATCTGCCATCTCATTCTCATATATATTACTATGACCCATCACATACTCTAATTTAATATTGTCTTTCTTCCTAAATTTATTGTAAACTTCCCTTACCAAATCCTTATTAGGTATATCATTATTCCAATTTACTAACCTCTGCTTGTCACCATAACTTGTACAACATAATATACAATACTTTGAATCTGTATAAATTATTACTTCTCTTTTCTCGTCCTTTAATATATTTAAAGCTTCTATTAACGCACTTAACTCCGCTATATTATTTGTTACCTTTTCTAAATTTAATTTTTTTGATATATTTCTTTTATCTTTATCACCAAAAAAAATACCTATTCCTCCTTTACATCCTTCTTTACCGTTATTTATACAACTTCCATCTGTATATACCTTCATAATATTAGTTTTTTGTTTGATTTCTCCATTTTTTAAAAATAAAATTGCATCATTTTCTAATTTAAATTTTTTAAAAACTGCTCCTTTATATCCTTTTACCTCTCTTTCACATTCCTCCCATGATTTATATATACCTTTATTATATCCTTTAAATACTGAATAATACATTATATTATATTTAATATATATTAAAAAAAATGAATTTCAAATTATTTAGACATACAATTATATTAATTATAAAATGGATTTTGATTTAATTGTAGCTACAGATGAAAATAATGGTATAGGAATATTCAAAAATAATCAATTTACCTTACCTTGGAGAAATAAAGATGATTTATCTTTTTTTAAAAAAATTACATCAAATGATGATATAATTAAAGCTATTATAATGGGAAAAAATACTTTTGCATCTTTAAATTATAAACCGTTACCAAATAGATTTAATATAATAATATCATCAACATTATCTCATCCAGAAAATAAATTTTTAAAAATTTTTACTAAAATAGATACTGCATTAAAATTCTGTCAAAAATTAAAATTAAAACCTTATATTATTGGAGGCAGTCAATTATATAAAGAAGCATTAAATAATCCTAATTTAAATATAATTTATTGGAATATTATACATCAAACATCAAATGATTCAAATATATACTTTCCTATGAATTTTAATAATTTAAGTGATAAATTTTTTATAATTAATTCATATAAAAAAAATAATGTTACCTATAATCAACTAAAAAATAAATTTAAAAATAATGATGAAAATAATTATTTAGAATTATTAGAAAAAATTTACTTTTTTGGTGATGAAAGATCTACTAGAAATGCAATAACTAAATCTATATTTGCAGAAAATTTAGAATTTGATTTAATTGATAAATTTCCTTTAATAACTTCTAAAAAAATGTTTCTCAGAGGAATATTTGAAGAATTAATTTGGTTTTTAAAAGGACAAACAAATAGTAAAATTCTTGAAGACAAAAATGTTTATATTTGGAAAGGAAATACATCTAAAGAATTTCTTGAAAATAATAATTTACCTTACCAAGAAGGTGATATTGGTAATATGTATGGGTTTCAATTAAATCATGCTGGAGCAGAATACATTGATTGTAATACTGATTATTCTAATAAAGGCTTTAATCAGATTGAGTATTGTCTTGATTTACTTAAGAATGATAAATTTTCTAGAAGAATAATTATGAGTACATTTATACCACACGAAGCATCTAAAGGAGTTTTGTACCCTTGTCATGGAATTGTTATACAATTTTATGTAAGAGAAGTTAATAATACTAATTTACTATCTTGTCATATGTATCAAAGGTCGGCAGATATGTTTTTAGGTGTTCCATTTAATATTACATCGTATTCACTGTTAGTGTACATGATTTGTGAAGTATTAAATAATAATTTACAAAATAATATGTTATTTAAACCAGATAAATTAAAAATTTCTTTTGGTGATTTACATATTTATCAAAAACATTATGATTCAGTTAAATTACAATTAGATAATGTACCTTATCACTTTCCACAAATTAAATTTTTGAATAATAGAAATAAATTACAAGACTTTATTTACGAAGATATTATTTTAGAAAATTACTTTCATCATGATAAAATTCAATCTGAAATGATAGTTTAGTCTACTTTAACAATTTAATACGATCTTCAATTATTAATTCATATTTATTATCTAATTCTTTTAATATTAATAGTAATAAAAATATTAATAATATAAATAATATATAGATTCTAATATTATGAATGAATTTAATTCGTTCATTTTCTATATCTTTTGGTTTATTTTGATATTCAAATATTACTTGAGGTTTATTTTGATATTCAGATATACTTTCCATATTAATATATATAATTATTATATTAATAATTATATATGTCTAAAATTAAATTAGATGTAAAATATTATGATAATATTAAAAAATTAATTATTGATAATGTTTTTCTAATTAATATTTTTGATCAAGGATTATGTATAACACAAAATATAAATCATATATCTAATTATAGTATTTTTATAAATAAAAATAAATTTTCTACTTTTATTTTAGAAAATGAATTTAGTTTTGTAACAAATAATATTAATGATATATTTGATATTCAAACAAAAATTATAAACAATAAATTATCTTTAGATAATAATAATAATATTGTTAATAATGTATGTAACTTATGCAAAAAATTACATACTCTTAAATTTAGTAGAAATAATATTAAAATTAATATAGATAAAAAAATTAACTTTCTAAATAATAACTCCTTTGAAACTTTAATTTCTAGCAAATTTAATGGCGTTATTTTTAGAACTACTAAATTTGGATTCTATATTTATATAAATTTAATTTATAAATGATTATTGTTGAACACATTGAACATTATTATTTTCCTCTCTTTCAATATATGATGACGTTAATACTGTCTCATCCGTCTTATTTATTTCAAAGTTATCTAATTCAAAATTATCTCTTATAATTTTTTTTTGGCTATCACTTAATTTTTCTAACATCTTTACTTTAATTTTTATTATTAAATCTCCATTACTTCCATTATTCATATTATATAATCCATACCCTCTTAATATTCTTATATCATTATTATGAATTGGACCATCTATTTTTACATTTATACTTTTTTCATTTAATAATTTTAAATTAAATTTTGTTCCTAATAATGATGTACCAAATTTAATTTCTTTTTCTAAAACTAAATGCTTATCCTCTACTTTAAATATCTTATGATCTAAATATACAATAACAAATATTAAATTTCCTGATTCAAATCCCTCTCTTTGATTACCTTCACCTTTTTTTATTATTTTCATATTATTTTGACAACCTTTAGGAATATTAATTTTTAATTTTTTCTTATCAGTTTTACCATTTAAATCCCTTTCTACTATCACCTCCTTTGAACATCCCCTCATTACTTCCTCTAATGTAATCCCTATTTTTACTAAAGTATCTCCTAATTGCCTTCTAATATGAACATTACTAAATCCACTACCAAATGGTCCACCCATTCTAATATTAACTCCAGGAAAACCTCCCATACCAGGAAAATCATTATCATTAAAAATATCATTAAATATATCAAATGGATTCATTTGTGGACCTCCTCCAAAATCTGCATCTAAACCTTGTTTTCCAAATTTATCATATATATCACGCTTTTTTTTATCTATTAAAACTTCATAAGCAGACGATATTTCTTTAAACTTATTTTCATCACCTCCTTTATCAGGATGATGTTTTATAGCTAATTTACGGTAAGCCTTTTTTATTTCTTGCTCAGTAGAATTTTTATTAACTCCAAGTATATCATAATAATCAGACATTATATAAATTAATTTACAAAACTTTAAATGTGTTTAAATATATGAGTAGTTCAATTTATACAATTAAGTCAAAAAATGATTTAGATTACATATTATCACATAGTAATGATGATTGGGAAATTAATTTATCAGAAATAAATATTTTTTATGATAAATTAATTGGTGAAGGTAGTTTTAGTAAAGTTTATCTTGCTGAATGGAAAAAAACTTTAGTTGTTGTAAAAATATTTAATAAAACTGATATCGATAAAACATACCTTTTTGATAGAGAATTTGATACTATGACCAGATCACATCATCCTAATATAATACAACTTTTAGGTTATATCGAAGAGCCATTTATGATTGTAATGGAATATTTACCAAATAAGGATTTACTATCATTTATAAATTCTTCTTTTACAAATCTTGATAAAAAAATTGATATAGCGATTGATATTCTTAGAGGAATTAACTATTTACATTCTAGAAAACCAGATTATATTATACATAGAGATCTCAAACCTCAAAATATAATTTTTACTAAATCAAATAAACCAAAAATTACAGATTTTGGATTAAGTAGATTACTTAAAAATAAATGTATTATTGCAAATTATCATAAAATGGTAGAAAATAATTATGATTTATCACAAAATGTTGGATCATATAGATATATGGCTCCAGAGATAAAACTTAATAAAAATTATAATTATAAAATTGATATATGGAGTCTAGGAATTATATTTTATGAATTATTTGAAAATAAAAGATTTTATAAAATTCTTGATTGGAAAAAAACACCAAAAAAAATTAAAAATATTATTTCTAATTCTATGCTTGATTATGATCCTAATAATCGATTAGATTCTGATAAACTTATTGATTTATTCTTACTTGCTAAAAAAAAAATAAAATTTAAATTTTTATATATATAATTAAATTTATTTATTTACAATAATATGTATTTTTTAGGTCTTATTACTCGTTGTAAAGATGAATTTTTCATTCAAGAATTCTGTAATTATTATTTAAATCAAGGTGTAAACGTTATTTACATTATTGATGATAATAGCATTAATAAAAATATTTATAATAATTTACTTAATAATAATCAAATTAATATTTATTACATGACAGATTCCAATAATAAATGTCATAATTCTAGTTGTAGTGATTCGTGTACATGTAATAGAGTAATTGCAAATAATATTTATGAAAATATAAAAGATAATTTTGAATGGATGATTTATGTAGATGTGGATGAGTTTATTACAACTAGAAGAAATATAAATAATACAATAAAACAAGAATTAGAGACAACATTAAAAGATTTTGATTGTATTAAAATACCTTGGATAATAATGTCTTGTTATGGTGAAACTAACCCAGAAAGTATATTAAAAAATAATATATATAGAATTAATTATAATAAAAAATATAAATTTAAATGTAATACTTTAAAAGGTAGAAATAAATTTTCAATGCAAAATTCTGGAACACAAATACAAACAAAATCAATTTTTAAATGTTCAAAATTTAATGCCATACATGATAAAATAAATCCTAGTGATCATCATCCAGTTTTTCCAATAAATGAAAATTTAAAAATTATTAATAGTGTTAATTTACAACCTATGGATTTATATCAAAAAGATTATAATTTAATTAATGAAAAAATAATTAAAAAATCATTCTTTTTATGCTATCATTACAGAATTATAAGCGAAGAACACGCTCTAAATAAAATTAAAACAAATAATTGGTATATTGAAAATAATTACTCCTTAAAAGATTTAACTAATAACAAATGTAAAGATATTACTGATATTACTCTAAAAAATAAAATAAATTAATATATATATACATGTTTGACAATAAATGTAAATTACCTGTACCACTAGCTTACGCAATGCTTACTTATATTATTGGTTCTATCTATTATTTAATTTTTACTATTAATATTGGTACTCCATTTAAAGATTCATTAAATGAGGAACAAAAAAAAATTAAATCACAATCATCAAAAATTAGAAGACAAATATTTTATCAAGGATTAGGAATTGGAATAATAATGATTATATTTATTAATCCATTTGAAAAGTGTTAATTTTTATTTAATTTTCTTTATAATATTTCTATCATTATAAAGAATTAATTTTAGTTCATCTTTTACTTTTTTAATTATTACATCATTATTTATTTTTTCTAAGTAACGCTTAAATTTATGATAGATAATTGGATAATCCTTCCCTATACTAACCCATTCTTCTATTTTTTGTTCTAGTATATCGTGTTTATCATCAAATATATCATCAACTATTTCATCTCTATTATATGTATTCCATTTTTTACCATCATATAACATAATATAACCACTTTTTAAATTAGATATAAAGACATTATGATTTTCTGGTTTTTTTGGATTAAAGTGAATTCTTTTTACTAAATGCGGTACACACATATTATTATGATTAAAACATTTCATAAAATCATTATCTGTCAAATCGCTAATATCAGTTTTATCGTAAGCTAGTAATTTAATATTATTTTGAATATTTTGAATAATAGTTCCACTATTTTGAATACCTGCCTTTTTTATTAACTCATCTATTTGTTTATTCTTTTTCTCTAATTCTAAATCATATTTACTAATCTTATCATTTAATAAATTCACTAACTCTTCCATATGTAAATTTGCTTCATCTGTCTTTTTCTTATCCTTACACGTCTTATAATGTCTAGTTAGGCTGTCTATTCTACTATAGACTTTATCACAATACTTACATTGATTTAAAATTGTGTTATTTTGTGTTATTTTGTGGAGCTCCACATTTTGTGTGGTGGAAATTGTGTTATTTTGTGTTATCAAAATTTTATCTTTAATATTATACTTTATATACTCATTTTGTAAATTGGTCTTACTTGATATTGGTTCACATATATTTTTCCTCTTAAGATGGTTCATATATTTGGTTTTATCATATGAAGTAAAATTACATCTAGGACATTTATAAAAAACCATAATTATTATATATTTATATTAAGAAAATAAATAAAAAAAAGAGATTTTTAGGAGAAAAAAAGAGATAAAATTATAATTCTTCTCTTTTTTTTATTTTTTTCAGAGAAAAGAAGTAATTTAGAAGACAAGTTTTTTACTTTAAAATAAGTTTATGAGCTTTTCTCTTTTTTTTCTCTTTTTTTTAAAAAAAGGGAGAAAGCATCGGGGGGGGGGGAGCGATTCAAATTAAAATTTATTTTTCAAAAAATTTTTTTTTTAAAAATACTTTT
>MDSZ01069208.1_pt1 | contig 10172 bp, 9 predicted proteins | sample 811201 | NCBI WGS metagenome assembly MDSZ01 (sample SAMN05326647, study PRJNA326480) | marine metagenome | isolation source: seawater | place: Indian Ocean: North | collected 2010 | reverse complement strand
GAATAGTATTCAAGCCACATATGGAGCAGATGATTGGTTAGGTTATAAATCTGAAAATCAAAAAGTAACTATGAGGGTTATGGATTTTTACCATCATGATGAAGGAAAAATTCGTGAAAATTGGGTTCCAATTGATATACCTCACATTTTAAATCAAATTGGTATAAAAATATTTTAATTTTTATTTAAATTATCATCATTGTTTGATTTGAAACTATTTAAGTTTTTTACTTTTAAAATCTTTTACTATATTTGTAATCGCATTTTCAATTGGAATTCTTTCAATACTCGATGCTCCAACAAAACCTTTGCAAAGTGTATTAGAATAAATTTTTTCTGTATCATTTGGTTCTGCTATTTCACCACCGTGAGCCAAAAAAATACTCTTTTTATATTTTTTACAAGATTTAATTATTGAATTAATTTTTTTTATACTTTCACTAAGTTTTGATGCACCTGAAAAACCCGACATCCCTCCTTTAGTTGCTCCTACATGGGGAACTATACAATCTGCACCAGCTTTAGCCATTTCTATCGCATCTTTTTCTTCAGCTACATAGGCCATAGAGAATATATTTTTTTTATTTGCTATTTTGATCAGTTCAATTTCTTTATTGAAACCTAATCCAACTTTTTCCCTTCTGTTTCTCCACTTGTCTCCCATTGTAGAAATTGTTGGATAATTGATAATTCCTGAATATCCAGCTTTCATAAAATTATCTAATAACTTTCCAGTATCTAAATTAGTTGGATCCCAAGCCTCTATGCCACCAATAATGGGAGTCTTTTTAGTAACATTTTGAATTTCAAAACATAATTTTATAGTTTCTTTATTTGAGTCTCCAATCCTACTGGTCGGCAATCCCATCAATCTTGATTTGCCAGTGCTATATACTACAATTAAATCAGCTCCCGCTTCACTTGCACATTTTGCTACTAATCCACAACTTGAGCCAGCAGCCAATATTGCTCTTTTTTTTTTAATTTGGTTATTTAGTGACTTTAAAATATGTTTTCTAGTAAATTTAGTCATTACTCTTTTTAAACATTATTTTGAATCCATTCAACAATTGTATTCGCAAATTCAGTATCATTAATATGGTTATTAGTTATTATTAATTCTATATTTTTATATTTATATTTATTAAAGGTTTTTAACCAACTTTCATTTTCTTTTGGACCATAAAAAAATTTATTTTTTTTATCATAATCTGAAAATCCTTTTTTTGGGTAAATTACAGAACATTTAGAATTTTTATTTTTTAGTCTTTTGGCCATAATTTTTGCAATTTTAATATTTTCGTTCACATTTGTCCTCATCAAGGTTGTAAATTTGGTATGTTGATAGAGATTTCTTTTTAAAAATTTTTTTGGAACTGTATTTAATGAAGAAAAATTTACCATATCAATTGCACCAGTAGAAACAATCTGTGGTATTTGCATTTTGATTGCTGATGTAAGCCTTCTCTTACCAGCGCTAGCTGTACCACCAACAACTTCATCGGCAATTTCAGATGTTGTTAGGTCTATAATTCCATCAAAGTATTTTTCATTGATGAGTTTTTCAAAAAATCTACCTCCTACGCCATTTGCAGGCAGAACTACTGAGTCATAATTTTTAATTTTTAATAGTTTAATGCATAAATTCACTGCAGTTGTAGTAACTCCAAAAGAGGTTATGCCTATAATTTTTCTTTTTTTTTTAATTAATTTTTCTGATTTTTTTATACTTAAAATTGAACTTGTATAATTATCTAAAGTTTTTCTATTTAAATAGTTTAATCCAAAAAAATCTATAGGTGTAGGAAAAACAATTATATTTTGTCTTTCACAAATTTTAGAAATCATGGCTGGTCTTGCGCTTGTAATAATAAATTTTGGAACTGATAATGGTAAATCTTCAATTATACTTGAAAAGAGTGCAGTTCCTTTTCCACCACCAATAGAGCAAATAATGTCAAATTTATTTTGTTCATATAACTTATTAATTATTTTTTTTGCACCAATTGAAAAAATATCTAACATTTTTGATGGTTCTCTTAATTTTTCAATTTGTTTTTTTTTGTAACCAGTGGACTCAATTAGTTTTTTACGATTTATGTTGCTTTTTATTGAAGTGGTTTTTTTAATACCTATGTCAAAAATAATTAGCTTATTTACATTTAAGTTTAACTTATTAATAATATATTTACTTTCTTCTAATTTTGAATCTAGGGTTGATACAAATAGTATTTTTTTCATTTTATTCTATAAATAAATTTTTTAGACTCTTTAATTTTAATGATGCTTTAATTTTTTTAGAATTATTTGGAACACCTGTTTCAACAAGTATTGATTTCATATTAAAATTTTTTGCTGCTAAAATATCTGTCTCTAGTTGATCTCCAACTAAAACAACATTTTTTTTGTTTAGTTTCATTATCTTTAAAGCTTCTTTAATTAAAAATATGTTTGGTTTTCCAATAAATATTTTTTTTAATTTTGGTCCGGTGGCTTCTATAATTGATTGAATAATACTGCCTGCTCCAGGTTGGAACCCTTTTTCATTTGGCAAAATTTTATCTGGATTTGTAGCAATTAACAGTTTGCCTTTTCTTAATATATTACTCGCAACAGTAATTTTCTCATAATTAATATTCATATCTAAACCTGCGACAACAGCCTTTACATTTTTTTTTGATATTTTGAATTTTTTTCTTTTAATTTCATTTTTTAATGCTCTTGATCCCACAACGTAAATATTGCTCCCTTTTTTATATTTTTTAGCAATAAAATTAGCTGTTGCTACACTAGTGGTGATTATAAACCTTGAATTAATATTAATTCCACATTTAATAATTTTTTTACAAAATTCTTTTTGAGATTTTGTTGAATTATTTGTTAAAAAAGTAACTTTATAATTTTTTTTTATAAGTTCATTTATTTTTTTTGTAGCAGTAATAATAGGTTTATTTCCTCTGTAAACGACACCATCAAGATCAAATATGAAACCTTTAATTTTTTTCCAATCAATACTTCTCATCTAACCAATCATTAACATTCCACCATTAACATGGATAATTTGACCAGTAATATAAGAAGAATAATTTGATCCAAGAAATAAAGCAGTTCCAGTTATATCTCTAGGAAGACCAATTCTATTCAAAGGTATTTTATTTAAATGTTTTTTTTCTGTTTCGCTTATGGATCTAGCATGCATAGGTGTTTGTATTATACCTGGCGCTATTGCATTTACATTAATTTTAAATTTAGCACATTCATAAGCCATTATTTTCGTTATAATATGTACCATTGATTTTGTAACTGAATAATCTGAACCTCCTCCTTGAGCTCTAAACACAGCGCCATGCGAGGAAAGTGAAGATCCAATATTAATAATTTTTCCTTTATTTTTTTTAAGACTAAAGCTCATCAATATTCTTGATATTTCAAGTACTTTAATTGAGTTGACATTAATTAAATTATTTAAATCATTTATATTAGTGTCAATTAAATTTTTTCCTGATTTCATACCTGCATTATTAATTAAAATATTTATATTTTTAAAATTTTTAGGAATATTTTTTAAGTAATTTTTAAAGTAATTTAAATTAGATAAATCTAACTTTTCGATTAAAATTTTATTTTTGTATTTCTTTTTTAAACTAATTAACTTTTTTATGTTAATATCTAATGCAACTACTTTTGCTCCATGATTAAGATATTCTTTTGCTATTTCTAAGCCAATACCTCTTCCAGAACCAGTTATCAAAACAATTTGATTTTTAAAATAATTTTGAAAATTCATTTTTTTTTATTAATTTAGATCTTATTAAATCATTTAATGTTGGCATTGCTGGTTGACAACCTTTTTTTGTTGTACTTAATGAACCAACAAAAATTGATAGTTTTAGGGCATCTTTAGCAGACAAACCTTTACTCAAACCAAAAGCAAAAGCACCATTGAATGCGTCACCAGCCCCAGTAGTATCTATTGCTCTAACTTTTGGCGCATTGATATATATTTCATTATTATCAAATATTGCGTAAGCTCCATTTTCACCCAAAGTAATTATTACATTTTTACAACCTAGATTTCTTAATTTATTTGCTGCTTTTTTTGCATTTTTTTTATTTTTAATTTTTATATTAGTTAGTTCAAAAGCTTCATGTTCATTTGGAGTGATAAAATCAATCCTTTCATAGTCTTTTTTCAATAATTTACCAGTGACTGGTGCTGGATTAAAAATTGTAATTATTTTTTTATTTTTTGATTGCTTAAGTATTCCCTTAATTGAAACAATGGGTATTCCCATTTCACAAACTACAATGTCATTTTTTTTTAGAAATTTTAATGCTTTATTAATTTCTAATTTAGGCATTTTTTCGTTAACTCCAGGAGCAATACCTATTAGATTTCTTGCATTTTTATCAACAAATATTAATGCTACTCCTGATTTATTATTTTTGACTATTTTTATAGCGTTTTTTTTTACACCACTAGATAGGAGAGAAGAATACAAGTATTTACCTGCCATATCATTTGATAATCTAGTATAAAAAAAAGGTTTGTTTCCAAGTTTTGAGCAAGCCACTGCTTGATTTGCTCCTTTGCCACCTGCATTTTGTTCGAAATGACCTTTAATAGTAACACCTTCAGTAGGCAATGATTTACCGTAAATAAAATAGTCTAGATTTGTAGTTCCACAAAATAAAATTTTTTTCATTATTTAACAGCTCCAAAAGTTAAACCTTTTATAAAATGTTTCTGTCCTAAAAAAATAAGCAGGATAGGTACTATCATAGAAATTACTAGGCCACATGCCATTACTGGATAAAAATTTATTCCTGGATTTAATAGTTTTAAAAGTGCAACTGTTACAGGAGCCTTTTTGCTTGCAAGTAATAAGCCCAATGCAAAATTATGCCAAGCTAATAAAAAAACTAATAAACTTGCTCCTACCAATCCAGGTCTTAATAAAGGTAAAATTATTTTATAAATTACTTGTAAAACATTCGCTCCGTCTACAAATGCAGCTTCTTCTAATTCTATTGGGATGTCTTCAACATATACTCTTGTAAGCCATATTATCATAGGCAAAGTTATTACTTGATAGACCCAAATCATTCCAAAATAAGTATCCTTAATTCCTAATTTAGTAAAAAAATAAAACATAGGAATAATAACAAGTATCAAAGGAGCAAATCTAAATCCTAAAATAAAAAAACCAATATCCTCTTTAAATTTAAAATTTGATCTGGCTAAAATGTATCCAGCGGGTATACCTATTATTAGCGAAACTATTACAGCACCACCAGATATAATTATACTATTTAATATAGGTTCAAAAAAATTAATTCTAATGGTTCCATAATTTGATGATCCAGCTACAGAGATATCAAATAATACTTTATAATTATCTAAAGTTGGTTCAAAAATAAAAATAGGTGGCCATTCCATAACTTGGGCTGATGATTTTAAAGACATCAAAAAAATCCAACAAATTGGAAATACAATTATAAAAGCTGCTATCAATACCAGGATATTTAAAAATAAATTTCTTAAATTAAAATTAAATTTCATCTAACTGACTCTATTCCTAGCTATTTGGTATAATTTTATTGTTATTAATGCCCCAATTAATACTAACCACCAATTAACAAATAAAATTGCTGTACCTCTTCCAAAATTTAAATTTTGAAATGATTGAATATATGCATATATTGAATAAACGGTAGTTGCTTTTGCAGGCCCTCCACCTGTTGTTCCTATAAAAATATCAAATTGATTAAAAGACTCAATTATCCTAAAAACAGCAGCTATAAGTACATACGGCATCATAAAAGGTAATTCTATTTTCCAAAATGTTATCCATGCGCCTGCACCAGCCTCTTGGGCAGCTTCTTTCATTTCTTGATTAACCCCAAGTAAGCCAGCATAAATAATTAGAGTAAAAAAAGGGGTGTATGTCCAAACATCTATAAAAATTACTGAGAGCATTGCTGTAGAATATTGAGATATCCACATAAATGGCTCAATACCAAATAAACCTAAAAAATAATTTAAAACACCTCTTTCAGGGTTCATCATTGTTGTCCACATAAGTGCTACACTCATAGGAGGCAAAACAAGTGGTAATAAAATTATAGGTCTAAATATTTTAGCAAAAAAAACATTTGTTGAAAATAATTTTGCAAGTAAAACACCTAATAATGCCTGCACAAATACAGCCACTAAAGTAAAGTAAATAGTTAACTTTGTCGATTTCCAAAATAAGGGATTTTTCCATAAATAAATATAATTTTTTAATCCTACAAAATTAACTGTAGGTTTTCCAAGTTTTAAATCTGTAAAAGATAAATAAACTCCATAAAAAAAAACAAATAAAAAACATAATAAGACTATTACACTGGGTAGAATTAAAAAATTTTTGAAAGATCTTTTGGGTGATTGTTTAATCATGTCTACTGTAAAAATATAAGCTTGAGGGCGTATGTCAACGCCCTCAATATTTATTTTGAAAAATGAATTTAACTAAATTCCAGCTCTGATGCTTCCAGCAAGTTCTTTTAAAGTTTCCTCCACAGGTCTTCCATTGACCATTTCTTGCATTGCAACAGACCAAGCATTCATTGCTTCACCAAATCCATATCTTGGTGTGAAAAATAGTTCTGCTCTATCCTGAACTTCCATGAAAGTATCATAGTAATTGTTGAATTCAGGTTGGTTAGCATATTTTTTCCAATCAGCACTATCCCATGTTGATTTTCTAATAGGATTTACCATTTTACCCATCATAGCTCCATCTAAAACCATTTTTTTAGAAGTAGCCCATTGCATGAAGTACCAAGCTGGACCTTGTTTTTTAGAAGCTGAAGGCATTGTTATACACCAAATCCAAATATTAGACTCAAAGTTTTTTGCTCCAGGCGCAGTTGGTGGAGGAGCAAAGGATATTTTACCTGATGGATTTTTACCATCAGGATCTTTGATATTATTCCAAAAACCAAACATATTAGCATCCACAGCCATTGCAGCATTACCAGAAGTTAAAGCATCCACCACTTGATACCAGTTATCGTTAGGCCAAGATTTTGCAGCACACTCTTTAACCATTGCTACATAATCTTTATGAAATTTAATTGAAGCTTTAGAATCTAAACCAGTGTCTGCAATTTTTCCATCTTTCATTACATAGTCTACAACTCCATAACTTTTCGCAATTGACGCTGGGGCTGTATGAACACTGCTCCAAAAATTAACACCTCTCAAAGCCATTGGTGTTATTCCTGGCTCTACTTGTTTCAATTTTTTACATGTTGCAGTTAATTCTGGTAAGGTTTTAGGAGGCTTGATATTATGTTTTCCTAAAATATCATTCCTATACATTAGATTCATATTTTCAAATGAATGAGGTAAACCCCATACACCATTACCATTGCCTACAACCTCTTCTCCTTTTATATCCCAAGTCATCGCAGATCTTAGTGAAGGATATATGTCATTGTAGTCATAGTCAGGACTTGTCATTGATGGATCATTTAAAAATTTACTTAAATCAACATTATGGTTACCCACAGATGTATCCCATGTAGGCTGAACACCTGTTCCTGCCACATCCCAAGCACCTGAGTCAGTAGTTATTTCAAGATTTAGTTTATTCCAATATACATCATCTGGAAATATTTGAGCATCAACTTTAATTCCAGTTAATGCCTCAAACTCAGGTAATTTTTCTACAAGTGCATCTACATAAGGATGTATATCATATGCAAATACAATTTTTTCCCCTGCATATTTTTTCCAATCAAAATCTGCTAATGCAATAGTAGATATTAACGAAAATAATATTGCAGAAAAAAATATTTTTATTTTTTTCATTTTTCCCCCTAATTGTTATATAAGAAATTCTAAAAACTCTTGATCTACTAGTCAAATTATAAAGACAATTAAATGCTCGATAAAATCGTCATTTTATTAAATATTTAGAAAAATCAAGTTTTTTTTAAAAATATTATGATTAAAAAAAAAGTGGATGTCCTTGTTGCTGGATCAGGAATTGGTGGCCTCACCTCTGGGTTGTTTTTATCTAACAGAGGTTTTGAGACAATTATTTGTGAAAAAAATAATTTTTATGGAGGCACTACAGCTTGGTCACAAGGAATGATCTGGATACCAAATACTCATCATGCTAAAGCGGCTGGTATAGATGATAACTTTGAAAAAGCAAAAAAATATCTAAAAAATGAACTTGGAAATTTTTATAGAGAAGAGTTTGTAGATATTTTTTTAAAAAAAGGACCAATTGCAATTGAAGAGCTTGATAAGCATACAGAAGTTAAATTTAATTTATATGACACACCTGACTATCATTCTGATGAAATAGGAGGCGTTAAAACTGGAAGATCACTTTCCCCCTTACCATTTGATGCGAATTTATTGGGAAATGAATTTTTAAATATTAGATGGCCTATACCTAGAATGTTAATTTTAGGAGGAATGATGGTGTCAACAAATGAGGTTGCAACATTTTTAAATCCATTTTCTTCCTTAAAAAAATTGCTTCATATATTTAAAAGAATTATAAGATACTCATTTGATAGAATTAAATATCCTAGAGGAACTGAATTAGGAAACGGAAATGCATTAGTTGCTAGGTGCATTTATAGTCTTAAAAAAAATAATGTAGAGTTATGGAAAAATTCCCCAATAAAAAAATTAATATTTGAAAAAAATAAAGTTTCTGGAGCAATAATAAATAAGGATGGAAAAGACATAGAAGTTGAGAGTAAGTATGGGGTAATATTAGCAACAGGTGGTTTTGCTAATAATAAACAGTTACGAGATGAAATTTGTAAAGGTTTTGAGCATTCTGAAACACTAGTTGATTCTTCAAATACTGGTGATGGTATAAATGTTGCTAGAAAAATTGGCGCTCAAATTGATAATGACGTAGCTAGTCCTGGATATTGGACTCCAATATCTTTAATGAAAAAAAAAGATGAAAATTTAGTAGTACCTTATGGGTGGTTTGATAGAGGAAGACCAGGTATTATAGCTGTTAATAATGAGGGAAAGAGATTTGTAAATGAGTCAAACTCTTATCATGATGTAGTGTTCGCTATGTTTAATGATAGTTCAAAGAAAAATAATTTTCATTTTATTTGCGATAGTAGCTTTATAAGAAAAAGAGGTTTAGGTTATTTATTACCGTGGCCATGGACACTCAATATTAAAAAATACTTGGAAATGAACTATATTAAAAGCGCACAAACTATTGAGGAATTGGCTGAGAAAATTAAAGTAAATAAAAAGAATTTATTAAAAACTGTTGAAAACATCAATAAATTTTCAAAAACTGGCAAAGATTTAGAATTTAATAGGGGATATAGTTCTTTTAATCATAAACTTGGTGATAAAAAGAACACTAAAAATCCAAATTTAGGACCAATAATCAACCCTCCGTTTTATTCTTTAAAAATTGAAGCAGCAACATTAGGGACAGCAACTGGTTTAAAAACAGACGAAAATTGTAGAGTTTTAAATTTAAATGGTCTCCCTATCGAAGGTTTATTTGCGGCAGGAAATGATATGACTTCTATGATGAGAGGTTATTATCCTGGTGGGGGTATTACAATTGGTCCAGCTATTGCATTTTCTTATCAGATAGCTGAATATATAGAAGGAAAAAAAAATAATGGCCAATATAAAATTTAATAATATTCATAAATCATTTGGCTCAAATAAAATAATATCAGATTTTAATTTGTCTGGTAAAGATAATGAGTTTTTAGTTTTAGTTGGACCTTCTGGATGTGGCAAATCAACTTTACTTAGAATGATTGCTGGACTAGAAAAAATTGATGAGGGTGAGATTTTTATTAACGATCAAAAAATTAATGAACTTCATCCATCAAAACGTCAAACGGCAATGGTTTTTCAATCTTATGCGCTTTACCCTCACATGAATGTTTATGAAAATATGTCTTTTGGTTTAAAAATAGAAAAAAGGCCAAAAGAAGAAATTAATTCAAAGGTAATGGAAGCAGCAAAAATTCTAAAAATTGAAGAGCTTCTCGAGAGGAAACCAAAACAATTATCTGGAGGTCAAAGACAAAGGGTTGCAATAGGAAGAGCTATCACAAGAAATCCAAAAATATTCTTATTCGATGAACCGTTATCAAATTTGGAT
>MDSZ01249155.1_pt1 | contig 10173 bp, 9 predicted proteins | sample 811201 | NCBI WGS metagenome assembly MDSZ01 (sample SAMN05326647, study PRJNA326480) | marine metagenome | isolation source: seawater | place: Indian Ocean: North | collected 2010 | reverse complement strand
TTAATTATACATGCGAACATTTACGGTGTCTAAATATTCCGCATTAATCTTATTAAGATTCCTAATAATCTTATTCCAAATGAAATAATACGAGGAGAAATATCATGGGAGATATTTTAAAAGAAGCAATAGCTGACGCTAAGTCTGTTAGAGAATTGGCTCTTCAAAATGCTAAATTAGCATTAGAAGAAGCTTTTACTCCACAACTTAAGTCTATGTTATCTGCTAAACTTAAAGAAGAAGACCTTGAAGACGAACTCCAAGATGTTCCTGCAGATGAACAAGATGATGGTGAAGATGCCGTTGAAGCTTACGATGAAGAAGAAGTAGGCGATGGTATGGACACAGATGATGTTAAAGAGGGGGAAATGGATGATGAAGCAGCAGAAGAAATGATGGACAAAGATGAAATGATGTCTGCTGATGAAGAAGAAGTTCCTGCTGATGAAATGTCATATTCTGAAGAAGAAGAACCTGCAGAGGAGATGGAAGACGAAATGCCGGCTGAAGAGGAAGATGATTTAGATTTAGAATCTATCATACGTGAATTGGAAGACGAAATGAGTGAAGAAGATCCTGTCGAAGAGGGTGAAGAAGAAGATGAAGATACTGTAGATGAAACTATTGAAGTTAATGGTATCAGATACGCACCAATTAAAGAAGAAGAAGAAGTTGACGAAGAAGAAGACGAAGTTAACGAATCAGAAGACGGTATGGAAGGTGAATCCGAAAATGTAGAAGGTAAAGAAAAACCTGAACATGTTGGAGGAAACATCGGAGAAACTGTTTATGAAATCGATGATGACTTAGTAGAACAATCTGACTCTTCTGACATTGGTAAAGGTGATAACAAACTTGACTACGCTGATAGTGGTGATGAAGAAGATCCAGGCAAAGGTGACGATAAACCTGGTGACGCTGCAAAAGGCAATATTGGTGAAGAACTTCAACAGTATAAAGAAGCAGTTGTTTATCTAAAAGACAAACTTCACGAAGTTAACATTTTAAATGCTAAACTTTTGTTTACAAACAAGTTATTTAAAAATTATGTTTTAGATAATGGTCAGAAATTAAGAGTAGTTGAAAACTTTGATAGAGCTCAAACAGTTAGAGAAATCAAACTTGTTTACGCAACATTAATTGAGAGTTTCAACTCTGCAAACATTAACCGTAAAAAAGCTATTAAAGAATCAATCGGTGGTTCTTCTAGATCAGTTGGTACATCAAAACCAAAAAGAAAAGTGATCTCTGAAGAAACTCAAGTTGCTGATAGATTTAAACAATTAGCTGGTTTAAAATAAATTATTAGGAGAATAATAAAATGAGTGATTATATAAAAGATGCCTTACTCCAGGATAATCATCACAAAAAACTAAAAGAAGAGTCAAAACATCTCGTTGCAAAATGGGATAAAACTGGTCTTCTTGAAGGTTTAGATGGTAATTATAATAAATCTGGTATGGCTATATTATTAGAAAACCAAGCTCGTCAATTGATTGATGAAGCTTCAAAGACTGGTACAGCGGCAGGTTCAGAAGAGTGGTCTGGTGTTGCTCTTCCTCTTGTACGAAGAATCTTTGCTGAAATTGCAGCACAAGACTTTGTATCAGTACAACCAATGAACTTACCGTCAGGTCTTGTATTTTATCTTGACTTTAAGTATGGTACAAATGTAAATGGTAAAGCAAAAGGTGATTCATTAGCTGGTGCTACTGGTAAAAATTCACCTGTAGGCACATCTGTGACTTCCTTCCCTGAAGGTGGTTTCTATGGTGCTGGACAGTATGGATATACTGCGGCTTCATCATCAGCTATATTTAGGGTATCAGCTGTAACTGCTACACCTTCAATGGCTGACTTGAATTATGATACAGATTTATCTGCATCAAATGCTGGTGAGCTTATTAAAATAACTGGTCAATTTGCACAAACTGGAAGTTATGCACAAGACCAATTAGCATTTAGAGCTGCTACTCTTACTGAATTAGCAACTGGTGCTAACTTATCTACTATATCTGGTTCATTCCCAGCATTAACAACATCTGGTTCTGGTGGTATGTCGTTTATTGTTAAAGGTAATGCCGGTGCTGGAGCTGCTTGGGCAGCTGACGATAGAGCACAAATAAACTATATCGTAGAAACTGCAGAGTCAAATAGAGGTGACTTCGAACAAGACGCTGATGGATTTGCAGCAAATCCAGAAACTGACTTAAATATACCTGAAGTTAATCTTGAGATGAAATCTCAAACCATAGTTGCTAAAACTCGTAAGTTGAAAGCTGTATGGACACCTGAGCTAGCTCAAGACTTAAACGCTTACCATAGTGTAGACGCTGAAGCAGAATTAACAGCAATGTTATCTGAATACATTTCATTAGAAATTGATTTAGAAATACTTGATATGTTAGTTACTGATGCTGTTACTAAAGACTATTGGTCAGCTAAAGTTGGGTATGAGTATGATGGTAGTGGTAATTTTGTATCTAATCTACATGCTACTAACGCAATGGCTTATACAAAAGCTGATTGGTATCAAACTTTCTTACAAAAAATACAGAAAGTGTCAAATAAAATACATCAGTTAACCTTAAGAGGTGGAGCTAATTTCTTAGTTTGTTCACCAACTGTAGCTACAATCCTTGAATCTATTCCTGGATTTGGAGCAAGTACAGATGGTAACCAAGCTTCATTCTCAGCTGGTTTACAATCTATTGGACAGTTACAAAACAGATGGACAGTTTATAAGAATCCTTATATGACTGAAAATACTGTTCTTGTTGGATTTAGAGGTTCAAACTTCCTTGAAACAGGTGCGGTTTACGCTCCATATGTTCCATTGATTATGACACCTCTAGTGTATGATCCAAAGAACTTCCAACCAAGAAAAGGTGTAATGACTAGATACGCTAAGAAAATGGTTAGACCTGAGTTCTATGGTAAAATCTTTGTTCACGGTTTAGAAACTGTGTAAATTAGATTTACATACATATAGATCATAATATCGAAAAAGGGTGGGAATTATCTCACCCTTTTTTGTTATACATTATATTTATAGATGTAGGATAATATTTAATTTAGGAGAAGAATATTGGCTGATAAATTTCAATTTACATACGCAGATCCAATTTTAACAGAAAGTAAATGGGCTTGTGCAACTGGATCTACAGGAACTTTTGATAAAGTTCCATATGGTACATATGTTAATGATTTACATTTTTGTTCTGAAAGTGTAGATGTTTGTCAATGGACAGCTAGAAGATTAGGACATCCAGTTATGCAATTGGAATTTGATTCTGGTTCGATATATGCAATGTTTGAAGAGGCAGTATCGGAATATTCACAACATATAAATAATTACAATATAAGAAATTGGATGTGGAGTCAATATAGTAATGATACGAGATTATCAGGTTCTGAATATGTTGAATCAACTTCACAAGCTGGTTCTACAGTTAGTCAATCTGCAGTTATGGGAACTGGTAATTTTGAACCTAAATCAGGTAATTTGGGTTCTGCAGTGGTTTTATCTGAACAATATGGACAGGCTGCGGGTGTGGGTGGTTCAGCAACACTTCATAGTGCTTCAATAACATTGGAAAAATCAAAACAGGTTTATGATTTACAAGAGGCATTTAGTGCATCACATGCAGAAACTTCATTAAGTGATTCTGTTGATAAAAGAATTGTAGTACAAAGGGTATTTAATAATATGCCTTCAGCTACTTCAAGATTTTTTGATCCTTATGTTGGTACATATGATCAGAGAATGATGTTAGATCAGTTTGGATTTGGTAGTTATTCACCAGCAGTTACTTTTGTTTTAAGACCTATATTTTATGATATTCAGAGATCACAACAAATTGAAACAAGTGATTATATTAGAAAGTCAAATTATTCATTTGAAATAAATAATAATCAAGTTAGAATATTTCCAGAACCAACCACAGATGATTCTGGTAACAAAATATGGTTTGAATATTTTTTAAGAGATGATATTAATAGTAATACACAAGATTTTACTACAGGGAAAGTTACAGATCCAAGTAATGTACCTCATAAATTTTTAACATATTCTGAAATAAATGCAAATGGAAGACAATGGATACGAAAATATACTTTGGCATTATCTAAGGAATTATTGGGAATCATTAGAAGTAAATATTCCACAATGCCATTACCAAATGGTGAAGTTTCAATGGATGGTGAAGGATTAAAATCAGAGGGTAGAGATGAGAAAAATGCTTTATTGGAAGAATTAAAGGAATTTTTAGACCAAGTTTCATTGACAGAAAAGGCGAAGGCTGAAGCTGAAGAAGCTGAAGCTAACCAACAAGTATTAAATAAATCACCATTGGGTATTTACTTAGGATAATATTATGGCAAATAAACCATTTTTTGTACCACAAAAAGAGATTGATTTAATCAATAAATTTAATGAAGAATTAATTGATGAAATTGTAGGACAGACTGTTGATATTTATAAAGTTTCTGTTGATGAGACAAATAGTAATGTTTATGGTGAGGCTGTTGATGGTGGTGCTAGAACATTCACTGCAGCTTTTAGAGTGAATTGTTTAATTAATTTTGCTCCACCTGAAGTTACAGCTGATGAATTTGGGAGTGATGTTGATACCTCGATTGAGATGTATTTTCAGAGGGCGTCTTTGGAAGATGCAGATTTTTATCCTGAAGTTGGGGATATTGTCTATTGGAATAAATTTTATTTTGAAATCAATGGTACAACAGAACCACAATTAATAGCTGGACATCAAGGGTATAGACATGATTTAACAGCGACGGCTCATAGAATTAGAAAGTCATCAATTAGTATAGAAGAGGCACCAATGTAATGGCAGTAGAAAAATTAACAGGAAAAATACTAACAAAGTATGATACAACAAGTCCAAACTTCAAACCTATAGAAAAAAAGGTTGAAGAAGTTAGTGGTAATGTTGCACCTAAAAATGAAGAAAATGTTTATGGTGAAAGAAAACATACCTATACACCAGACCCAAATGGTAATCTGCAAATGGAACAATTGATGGGTAAGTTAATAAATAAGATTGATAATATACCAGGTGGAAGTCAAACTGGAACAAAAGCCATTGAAATAGATATAAAAAGAGAAATTGCAATTGGTAAAGTTGATGCATCAGCAGTAAAATCAGAAGAATTTGTAGGAAAAGTTAAAACAAAAAAAGATAAACTTAAAGCATTGAGAAGACGAAATGGCCGTTAAACCAATAACAAATCCAAATCCAATATCACCTGATAATGTAGATAGATCTAAACAAGTATCTCGAAAAGGTGATACCATAAGAAATACTAATGAACAAACATCATTTGTTCCTGGTGTTGATTATACTAAAGATTATCAAATTGTACTACAAGATTTAGATAAGTCAGTAATGAGTCATGTTAAAAATGTAATGAAACCACAAATAGTTTCAAATGGTTCACTTGTAAATGTTCCATTACTATATGGTAATCAAGAAAGATGGGCTAATATACAAACCAATGGTGTCATTAGAGATGAAAATGGAGTTTTACAATTACCTTTGATGATGTTTAGGAGAAGTAGTGTTGATTTCAATGAATCTTTACCATCTTGGAAACACGATGTTACTGGTGAATTTGTATCTGTTGTTAGATCTTCAAAGTGGTCTAAAGATAATCAATACACTCAATTTGCTGTACAACAAGGAGTTAAACCAGTTGAAGAAAATATAGTGACTACAGTACCACAATATGTAAATACCAATTATGACTTTATAGTTCAGACACATTATATAGAACAAATGAATGGAGTAATTGAGGCCTTTGTTGCACAATCAAATACCTATTGGGGTGATAATACATCTTACAGATTTATGACAACTATTGATGGTGGTTTAGCTGATGCAACTGAAATGGAAGTTGCTGGTGAGAGGATAATAAAATCTACATTTTCGGTGCAATTGAAAGGTTATTTATTACCACAAACAATTTCTAACATAGTACAAAATAAAAGATTTACAAGTAAAAAACAAATCACTCCTTCTAGAATAACTTTCTCTGAAAAAATAGAATAAGTATATAAAAAAACACTGCTTTTGACATTTAAATATATATTTATATACGATGAAATGTTGCATCAAAAATACAATGGAGGTTACAAATGTCAGAGAAAAATGAAACAATTAAATTTAAAGAAGAGGATTTAAAATCATTGAAAGATCTTCAAACTAATTATCTATCTTTACAAACTCAATTCGGACAATTACATATGGCAAAAATAAATTTAAAAAAACAATATGATGATTTACAGAGAATTGAAGAAGAGACACAGAAAAGATTTGAAGAAGTTCAAAAAGAAGAAAATGATTTAATTGAAACCTTAACCGGAAAATATGGTAAAGGACAATTAGATCCAGCTACTGGTGTATTCACACCCGCTTCCGAAGAAAAATCCAATAGTTAAATAAGATTATAATTTTGATTTTGACAAAAATTGTTTTATTAAGATAAATTTATTTAACGTTAAAATAAAAGATGGAGAAAAATAATGGCAGAAAAGATAGTTAGTCCAGGTGTCTTTACCCGAGAGATAGATCAATCATTCCTACCCGCAGCAGTTGGCCAAATAGGTGCGGCTCTAATAGGAATAACAAATAAAGGTCCAGCTTTTGTACCTACTCTTGTTGAAAGTTATACGGACTTTAAATTAAAATTCGGTGGATTAAGTTCAGACTTATATTTACCATATACGGCAAAAAGTTATTTAAAAAGTGCAGGTAGAGCTACAATTGTTAGAGTGTTAGGTAAAGGTGGATATAATATGTCCAAAGTACTAACAATAAAACATGGTAGTTCTGCAGCGGCTATAAAATCACGTGGTGGATTATCATTTTATGGTAGAGCGTTATACACACAAGATTATAAAGAAGACCAAATAGCTGCTCCACAAGAAGGTGATCAAATTATAGTCACAGGTTCTGACGGATCTCTTCTTGGTAAATTTGTAGCACAAGATAGTGCAGCAATACCATCAGATGATGCGTCTTCAAAATTATATTATTTTGGACAAGAATTTGATAATGCAGATAATAACGCCATATCGGGTTCAACAATTGGAACATTATTTGAATCTGCATCAGTTAAGATTAATACAATTTTACCTGAAATAGTAACTGGAGTCAACCTTAGTGGTTCCGCTCCTGGAACTGCAGGTCATGGTGCAATAGGTAATCATGAATTATTTTTTACGGCTAGTAGTGCTGGAGCAACAGGTAAAAATGGTATAACTATTAATTTTTATCCACAGGCAGCATCTGCGAGTATTAGAACAGCATTTGCAACAACTGCTTCCGCAGATGGTACAGACGCAAGTAGTCAAAAAATTGTAGCAGCTGTATTCGCATCTCAGTCAGGATTCGTAGACGCACCAGCTGTTTCAGGATTAAGAGCTAGTGAAGCAGGTGGTGTTGGTAGTGTCACTAACTTTAGTATTAAATTAGATAATACTGTTTTTCATTCAATGTCATTACATAGTACAGATGGTTCTTATATATCTAATGTATTAGGTGGAGGTCCAAGTTCAAATTCTCAAGGATATGTTTACTACATAGCTAAAGAAACAGCAGATGGATTAACATCAAGTGATTTACTGACTTTATCAGCTCATACAAATGATCATGTATTTGGAGCTTATGAAAATGCTAAGACACCATTCATAACTGGACCACAAGGTGATGCAAACAATATAGTAAATCTATTTAAGTTTGAAACATTATCTTCTGGTGAATCATCAAACAAAGAAATAAAAGTAGCTATTCAAAATATCAAGAAAGCTGGTACAGTTGCAGGCTCTGATTATGGTTCATTTGATGTTATTGTTAGGTCTTTTGGTGATACTGATAAAAGACCACAAGTTCTTGAAACATTTGCAGGGTTGAATTTAGATCCAGATTCACCAAATTATTTTGTTAGAAGAATTGGTGATATTAAAGAAACAATTGATACATCAGGAACAACAGCTAAAGTAGTGGTTAATGGTGATTATCAAGTTAGATCTAAATACATTAGAATAGATAACTCTTCAATCAATACTCAAGTGAAAGATGGAACAGCTGCTGAATCATTATTACCTTATGGTATGAAACCATATACTTTCCCTATTGGGGCAGTTGTAGCTGCAGATGTAGCTGGTGGTAAATTACATATGAGAACAAATATGACATCAAGTGGTGAATTTAATTCTAAACTTTATCACGGTATAGCTTTTGATAGTGGTTCAGAACCTCATGGTGATATACTACCATGGTTAAGTCCACTACCAAATACAATTCCTGGTACAACAGTTTCAAGTTCAGCACTTGGATTTGCATTAGATACTGATTGTTCTATACCGATTTCAAGTACAGCAATTGGAACTAGAAAATTCATTATGGGATTCCAGGGTGGTAAAGATGGATTTGATCCTTATACCGCTGTTTCTTTTGAATCAAATCAACATGGTTTAGGAAACGCCAATCCTGTAGGATATGATTCAGGTTCTTGGTTTGACGCTATAGATTCTGTATCTAATCCGGATGAGATTGATATTAATATGTTGGTAACTCCTGGTATAACCAAAATACAACATTCAAATATCTATGTGAAAGCTCGTGATATGGTAGAAGATAGACAAGATGTATTTTATGTCTTTGATACAGGTGGATATACATCTGGAAAAGCTGCAGTGATAGCAGATGTTGAACAAGAAGACACAAACTACGCAGCTACTTACTATCCATGGATTAAGATATTCGATGATGAAAATAGTAAACATGTATGGGTTCCACCATCAGTTGTATTACCTGGTGTAATAGCATTTACTGATAAAGTGGCACATCCATGGTTTGCACCGGCTGGATTGAATCGTGGTGGGTTGACTGAAGCTGTTATGGCTAAAGAAAGATTAACTCACGCTGAAAGAGACGATTTATACGAAGCAAGAGTTAATCCAATTGCTAGTTTCCCAGGTGAAGGTGTATGTGTTTGGGGTCAGAAAACACTTCAAGCTAAACCATCAGCACTTGATAGGGTAAATGTAAGAAGACTTCTATTGACATTGAAGAAATTTATTGCTTCAACATCAAGGTATTTAGTATTTGAACAAAATACAAATGCTACAAGACAGAAGTTCTTAAACATTGTTAATCCTTATCTTGAAGGTGTACAATCCAATTCAGGGTTGACAGCATTTAGAGTTGTGATGGATGATACAAATAATACTCCAGATGTGGTTGATAGAAATGAGTTAAGAGGACAAATATTTGTTCAACCTGCTAGAACAGCAGAGTTTATAGTTCTTGACTTTATTGTACAACCAACTGGGGCTGTGTTTCCTGAATAATTAACCTTTAATTATTTAAAAACAATGAAAAAAGCCCACATTTAAGTGGGCTTTTTTCGTGTTAACATATATTTATATATGAAATGTTATAGTGAAAGAAAGTTTAACTATTAAGTTTTTAAAAGTATGGGAGAAAAATAATGGCACAATTAGTAGACGCTAATGATATAATGTTTACCCCGTTTGAACCTAAATTAAAAAATAGGTACATAATGCAAATTGATGGTATTCCAGCATATTTAATCAAATCTGCAGCCAGACCTCAAATTACATTTGAGGAGGTAGCTTTAGATCACATGAATGTAAAACGATATGTTAAAGGTAAGGGTGAATGGCAACAACTTCAGGTAACTCTATATGATCCAGTTGTACCTTCAGCGGCACAAGCAGTAATGGAATGGGTAAGATTATCTCATGAGTCTGTGACTGGTAGAGATGGATATGCAGATTTTTATAAAAAAGATGTAACATTTCAAGTATTAGGACCTGTTGGTGACATTGTTGAGGAATGGAAGTTAAAAGGTGCATTTATTCAAGATGCTAATTTTGGTGATTTAGCATTTGAATCAAATGAACCTGCAGATATTACATTAACATTGAGATACGATTACGCAATACTTCAATTCTAATTATATCAAATATAGTAAATAGTTAAAAAAACCTCAATTTTTTGGGGTTTTTTTTATTTAGTATATATTTATATATGAAAAACGCCTAAATTGAGGTTATATATGAAAACAACATTTGAAGAAATAATAGAAGTGGTTTTAGAACACGAAGGTGGTTATGTCAATGAT
>MDSZ01106328.1_pt1 | contig 10173 bp, 13 predicted proteins | sample 811201 | NCBI WGS metagenome assembly MDSZ01 (sample SAMN05326647, study PRJNA326480) | marine metagenome | isolation source: seawater | place: Indian Ocean: North | collected 2010 | reverse complement strand
GGCTAGGAGACAATAATGAAACAACTATCAAGCTTGTTAGGGCTAGATCCCAATGATCTGGTTGATAACCGATTAACGGAGTTCCTAGATCCAGAGATTGCCAGAGCGAACAATCAGGTCAGAACTTTCAGCAATATCATTGCCGGAGTTGATCCAGATTCTTATGGTGCTGAAACAGCTAACTTTGCTGCAGGAGCAACAGCCAGAGGTATTGAAAGCTTACGTAGAGGTCTATCGGCTCAAAATGATCGGTATGCCACTCCTGCTGAACTGTTCCAACAACGCACTCAAGGATTAGACACTACAAGTCCGGTTGGCAGAATAATGGCTCTACAAGCTGCAAGTGACATAGACTCCTCACAAGCAAAAAGTTTAGCTGATGCGTTCATAGCACAAGACATTGCTAACCAAAGTGCGATAGGCAATCGAGTTGGTGTTTCGACAGAAATCTACGATGACGGCAGTGTGTTTACTCAGTCAGCTACTGGAGCGCAGAGATTAATTACAAAAGATGGAATCCTAACTGATCCTCAAAAAATTGCTGCAAAAAGAGCTGAGATTGTTGCAGCTCAGGAAGCCTCAAGAACGCAAGCCACAGTCAATGAAAACTTACTCCTAGCAAGACAAAACGCAGTGCTTGGTCAAATAGAAAGCGCACAAGAGCAACAAGATCAGGTTTACAACAGACTGCGAACTTACGACTCAATTCTCGAAAATTTAAAGCAGCCAGATTCTCAGCCTTCAGCATTAGCAAGTTTGTTCCCTGCTTTACTGCGTGACAATGCAACCAATGAATTTTATACACTGACTAATTCACTTGGTTTAGATGTCATCGCAGGGACTACGTTTGGAGCATTAAGTGAGTCAGAGTTGAGGTTTGCTTTACAGACTGCAGTGCCACCTTTAAGCGGAAAGGAAGCTTATCAAGACTATTTCGAGAGGAAGAAAGCAGTTGAGCAAAAGCTTCTCAGAGAATTGTTGAGTTATCAAAACTTTTTGCAAACAACTGGTATGCCAACAAGCATGGCTGGTTTCATGAGTAATGAGCAGACTCAAGCAGCGTTTACAGGACAGCAAGGTAAAGCAGAGGCAAGACAAACAATTCCAGAGGAGTATCTAGCAAAAGCAGAGTCTCCAAGACAATTAAGTGATGATGATCTAAACGAATTAAACGCGTTGAGAGGTTCTGTAGGAGGCACTCCAAATGACGGATAGATTACAGCAAATTGCTGACCTCGAAAAAAAACAAGAAGATCTAATGTTTGCAAAGCCAGACAACTATCGGGCAGAGGTGCAAACTTTACAGTTAAGTATAAATTCATTGAAAGCAGAGCAGCCAGCAAAGCCAGAAATGTCAGCAAGGAACTTGGGCATAGCAGGAGGTGATGCTGCAACGATGTCACTAGCTGGTTTGGTTGACAGTGGTATTGGCATCTTAAACGCATTGGATTTTAGAGGCCCACCAAGAGATGAAGAAGGTTTTTTGATCAGAGATGATCTTGGCAGACCTAAAGCCAATGGGCCACTCATACCATTCAGTGCAACTGACTTCCTTAAAGACATGGGTTTTGAAGGTGATTCGACTGAGATCCTTGGTCAAGAGCATGGCCGTTGGGCAAGAGCAATAGACCACTCGATGGACTCGATGGTGTTTGCTTTACCGATTGGCAAAGGCATGAATTGGACTGCTGCAGGAATCGCTAAGATCCCATCAATGCGAAAGTATGCTGAACCTTTTACCCAACTAAATAAGTTGGAAGAGCTATTTTATGCAGGAGCTGGTGGGTTCGCAGGAGGTTATTTTGGTGATGAGGAAAACGCAAGTCTTGGTGCTGAGATCTTGACTCCTCTGGGCATCCAATCAGGGTTCGGAACGATAAAGATGGTTGCACAAAAATTAATCCCACAGATGAGATCTTCTGACCTAAGCAATGAAATTGCTGCTGACCTTTTAAATAGAGCACTGGAAGAGTCTGGGCTAACTTTAGAGGAAGCTGTGCAGCGTTATTCACAAATGGGCGCAGAGGGAATGTTAGTCGATACTGATGACGCTTTTAGAAGTTTAGTAAGAGCTGTAAGGTCGGAAGGAGTCAGACCTGGAGCAATAAACAGACTGCTTAGGACTCGAATAGAAGGAGATCCAGCAAACTTAGCAACAACAGGTAGAGCTGGCAGGATGAACAGTGAAGTAAATCAGTATCTCGGCACTATGGATGGCAACACTTATATCAATAATCTCAAGAACGAAAACAAAGAAAACATCGACAAACTTTATCAGCAAGCTAGGACAAGTATTGATGAAATTCCTGCAGAAGTTGATGAGATACTGAAAACTGAATCAAAAGCAATGGAAAAAGCTATTGAATCGGCAGAGCAAAACCAACTTAATGCGACAGGATCAAAAAAATTTGATAGTCCTTTTGATTATATCAATGCTGTTAAACAAGCTCTTGATGATGAGATTGCAAAAGTAACAAGTGGTATAGATCCAACTAGCAACCAAAGAGCTAAGGCAAATGGGCTAATTAAACTACAGAACAGATTGCTTACTGCTGCAGATGACACAATTGAAGGTTTTGCAGAAGCTCGATCGGCTTTTGCTGGTGTTTTCGAATTAACAAACAGAGTTGAAATGGGGAGAAACATTTTCACCAGAGGCACTGACTCAGAGCTTCTAAAAGAATCAGCAAAAAATTGGAAACAGAGTGATATTGCTGCTTTTAAGATAGGTGCTAGAGATGCAATTTTAGACATGATAATGAATACTCCTGCATCTGGTAATCCAGCAAAAAGAATTGTAAGAACCCCAGAGATACAAGAAAGGCTGAGAGTCGTTTTTGGCGATAAAGAGTTAGAGCAATTTACTAAAATCCTGGAGAGAGAGGGTGAGTTTATGCGAACTCACAGGGAGATTACCGGAGGATCTCAGACTGTAGACAAATACATTGAAAGCTCCAAGATGCACCAGAACATTGCTCAAATATTAATGGCCACAAATAATCCTCTTGGACAGATGCAGCTATTTGCAAACACAATTTCAAATATAGCAAAAGGAGCTGGTGAGGCAGATCATAGGAGAGCAATGGTTATGGTAAATGACATCCTTCTCAATTCTGACTTGTCACCAGAAGCTGTAAGAGATGCTTTAACTAAAGGTGAGGTAAGGCAGTTAGTTCCACATCTTGCTTTTTCTATTTTTGGGAAAGAAAACTTGCCAGCAAATGTCATCAATATAATTAAGCAACCAGTGAGAACTGTTGGTATCACTGAGATAGCTCAGATGGCAACCAGAGAAAGAGATGCAATGGAGGCTGAACAAGAGGCTAAAGCTAGACAAGCAGAGACAAATGATCTGCTAACTAACAGACTCTAACAAATCGGAAACAGCCTAAAATGACGGAAACTGGCTAAAAGGTTGTTAAAACACTAAAATAACCTATTGATTTATATAATGACGCAGATGACGCAAATGACGGAAATTTTTGCAGCGTAAAAATTCGAAATATTAATGAAAACAGATAGTTAAGTAGGTTTTGGGGTTCCCTCTGTGACTCCGGTTGTCGTGGGTTCGAACCCCATCAGTCACCCCAATTAATTTCATTTAATTCAAAAGCTTACGACAACTTAGCAGAATGTATGTTGTAAAGTTTCCAATAAGTTTCCAATAAGTTTCCAATTCAATTGACAATTTTTAGGTCTTTGATCATCTCAAAAGGTAGGTTAGCAATGCCTTTTTGATAGACTCGTTGATCACCTTTTAGATATTCCTTGGTCTGTTCTGCTGTCTCATGGTTAGTGAGATCCCTGACAAAATCAAAGCCATGCAGCTCGTAGTAGATACGACAGGCAAGGGATCTAATTTCATGGAAGTGCTTGCCACCTTTAAGGTTATCCACTTGCTCGGAGATCCAATCAAGCTTGTCAGATAGGAAATTGGGGAGACATTGACAACGGTGTTTTTTGCCTTGTTTAAGGAGTCTGCCAGTGGTCACTGTGACGATAAAAGGACAACCCATTTTTAAGGCTCTGACTCGACAACGATGCAAGACATCTTTCAAAGTGCCTTCCACCTTTATTTCCTGCCAAGATCCACCATCTTTGTTTCTGGTTTTTTGTCGCTCAAATCTAAGATATTCCTCACCATCAATTTTTACTAGATTATCTCTAAATGTCCAAGAGACAACCTCAGCTCTTCCTTGAGCTGTTGCCAGAGCAATGACCATTGCATCAGCTAACCATTCGTAACCAAGTTCAATGGCTTTGTCCTGGAGCTGCACAAAACCCTCAGATAGCATCCTTTCTCTCTTTCTCTCAGTATGCTTTTCTCCATCCTCTGGTGTGTAATCAAGAGCAACGTTTTTGGTGTGATAACCTTTATTGATTGCCCACTTCATCACTCCCGAAAGAGTTGACCGCATTTTGTAAACTCCTGATCTTTTTCTGTGAGCATTGAAAATCTCACCACACATCGGAGCGTCTAGTTGTGAAAAAATGACATCACCTTCTTTATCTGCAAAATCTCGTAAATGACCTCCAGCATCTTCCCAAATAGTGCTTGCTTGCCATTTCTTGCATTGATCAGATTCTGCCTTAAATCGTTTAATTACTTCTCGCATTGTTGCGTTTAGCTTATCTGCTTTCTGTTTTTGTCTCGGATCATTTGCTACAACGGCAGGGATCTCTGGCTGCACTGTGTTAACATAGTCAGCTATTTCATCTTTTAGTGGAGAGAGTTGAGGATTTACTTTCTTGGCAAATTCATTGGCATCTTGCCAACTTTTAAAAAATTTAGATTTTACACCTTTGGCTTTAGCTACTGGATGATCATAATAGTAATAAGTGTGTCCCTTTGTTATTTTACGATAAACATAATCTTCAAGCTTTCGGTTGATTGACCTTCTCAGTCTTGCCATCTTCGATTCTCCTACTTTAACGCTGCTGCTATATATTCTTCGGCTTCATTCTCAATTGTTTTAAGTGGGCGATCCAGATCAACATACCACAGCTTACCCACTTGAGCTGTGTGATACTGCTCTTTAAAATATTGCAAAGCTATGCTCCGGGTCGGAGCTTCCTCAAAGGTTCTGTCAATTGCTGTCTGTAGTTTAACTAACATAAATTTAATTTAGCAAAAAGTCGTGAAGCATTTTGGGCAACCTGTCAGTGGTTCGGTGTAAGCTCTTGGGTAGTCCACAAAATCAAATCCGCAAACACAGACGCAGCTCATTGGAAAACAAATGTAGGGTCTAAGCTGCACTGATAGAATGTCATTCCTTCGAGCTTTGTCTATGTTCCAGGAAACTCCAACTTTGGGGCTGTTGTCTTTGCCTCCGTTTTTTCTCTAGGAGATAAAAGCTCAACATCATCAGCATAAATCTTGGTCTTACTGCGCTTCTCACCTTCCTTCGTTTCCCACTGATCATGGATTATCTTTCCCTTCACACTGGCTTGTTTGTAATTACCACCAAAGTCACTTACAAACTTGGCTTGAGATCCCACCAGATTAATTGTGTGCCAATTAGTAACCTCACCTTTGGCTTTACCCATCCAATCATTTGTTGCCATCGAGAAGCTCAGTACAGGTGTGCCGTTGGCATCTCCAAGCTCTTCAATCTTTCCTATGTTTCCTGTTAGTGATACTAAATTCATCTAATACTCCTGATTTCATCTTCTATTGATTTAATTTCTTTTAAAAATTCTATTGTGTCGTTTTCTACTTCCACAATTTGTTTTTCCTCTGGCTCAAAATAAGCAATGCCAAGCTTCTGATCATCTCGTGGAAATGAATCATCGACAGAAAGAAACATGACTCGTTTAAAACCTTTGTGTCTCCAACAAGCCAGTTGAAGCAACATTTGAAATTGATATTTTTCTGGGATAATTCCCCTCAATCTTGTTTTACTATGCCTTCCCCCGGTTTGAGCTTTAACCTCAATCAGAAAGTCATCACAGATCCCATCTGGAGAGGCACCAAAAAAAGCAATTGCTGGATGTAGGTCAAAGCCAACATCTAAAATTTTTATGTCCAGAAGGTTCTCAGCTAAAGCTAAGGCAATAGGTTCCTGCCTTCTGCCATCTCGGACTATATAAGGTGCTCTTGGCAGATCAGACTCTTCATCATCGTCCTCTCTCCATTTCTGCGTTATTTTCCGCTTTACTCGCTCCTCAGCAAGTCTGAAGGCATAATCCTCTCTCGTAGAGGGGAACTTGCCTGATTTAGTTTTTAACAGTCCTGCAGCTCCCTCTGAGGCTGTCACACAGCCGATGCGTCTGGGGTCATTGCTTGGATCTTGCAGCTTGTTTGGAGGTCTTTTCTTCACATCAGCTCCTCTTGCTTCACTGCTGCTGGTTCCATGTTTTCACTAAGATAGTTTCTCGCTTCCAACATATCGTTTTCCAGATGCTGCTGAACTGCTTTAGATTCCTTTTTAAGTCTTGTCTCAACCTTTTTGAATGCACTGCGATCCTTCTTATTAATAATCGTTTGCACTTCTATGATGTATTTACTGGCTATCTCCTCCGTTGTGGGAGTTTTTTTCTTGGGAGCAGACTTCTTCTCTATCTGTGGCTTTTCATCCTTGTGGTCGCTCTCAGGGTCATCTCCTGCCCCGATACCGCAAACAGAGAAAAGGCTATATCTCCGCATATAAGTGGTTGCTTTACCGTACTCAAAAGCTCTTTGCTGATTTGTGTTGCAAGCGTTGTAATCAATAGGCACAGACATTGTTGACTCTTGCCACTGACCAGAAGAGTGCAGCAGTCGGGTAGTGCAGTTAAAAACCCACTCACCATCCTCTTTTTGATAGCAGGAAATAGGTTGTGTGTAGCTAATGCCTTGCTCAGATAGGATGGGTCTAATAGCTGCAGTTACAGCCTCTATTGAGGCAAAACTGCCATGATGTCCTTCTGACTCTCTTTCTGCATCTAGTAAGTTTTTTTGTGCCTTTGCAAACGCAGTAGCAAACTCATTCAGTTGCTCTGAACTCCTGATTATCTCGCTGCTCATGGTATTCCTCATTTGAGACAATTAAGAAGATTGCAATGACACACAAAAATAATATTTGTCTCGTAAATTTTTTAAAGAAATGCACTATCGGTGCATAACGTTTGTTGCTATGAGGTATACTCAAAATAGTTTTACTATAGTGTCTCATCAAATTTTTTTAGACTTGGTTAGACTGCATCCCGATTACTGTACCTATAAATAAATCGTCTTTTGTCAGCTTAAAGATTGGATCTGGGAAGTCTTTGTTTTCAAGCTTAAACAAACCACCACCCTGAGCTTCGGCTAGGATGAACTCGTCATCCTTTATGACTGCTGACACTTTGCCGATTGTCTCTGGCTCATCCTGATCTACGATAACGATTGCTCCTGCTTTAATTCTTGGTTCCATCCCTGTAGTTCTCACCTCAACTCCGTAAGTATTCTCACTGTGAGGATGTGGCCAGTGCATGAACTCGTCTATCTTGACCTTCTTGCCTTTGCTGATTGTCCTAAAAAAATCCACTACATCCGTTCCTATCAGAGCTACCTCTTTATATGCTGTGGCATCTGCTAGTTTTAAACCAGAAGCATTTGCCTTCAGCTCTGCTCCCCAACGGCTTGACAGATCTTCGACTTTACAACCAAAAATTTGAGCTAATTCAATAGTTTTGGCTAAAGATGGCTCATTTTTTCCAGTTAGCAGGTGGGAGATGAAACCAGCACTTACATCTAGGTCTTTTGCAAGATCTTGCTGTTCGTACTCGATTCCTTTCGCTGCCTGATCAGCAACGAATCTACTCCACTGCCTTTTCAATCGTTCTAAATCATTCATGCCGTAAGAATAGCACAGGTATTTTGAAATAACCTAAGCTATTTTAGGGGATAGTTAGTCTGTCAAAATTTTGACTAGACAAAAATACCTATAAATTGCATATTCGGTAGTTCGCAACATGAAAATGTGCATTTTTAGTGCATTTAATTATTTTTTAAAAATCTGTAAAGTAATCACAATGCAAATCAAAAAAATATATTTAAAAGCAAAAGAGATCGACAAGTTAAAAACTGAAGTCAATAAATTCTGTAAAAGGACAGGACTGTCTAAAAGGTTGTTAGCAGAGAATTTAAAAATGTCCCCAAGCGGTCTTGGAAATTATTTAAGTGGAAGAACAAAACTAGGCCAAGATATGGCCATTAAAATTTGTTCCGAAATTGGTTTGGCTCCTACGCACGTTGTTGGCCCATTAACCAAAAATATGCAAGTCCACCAACATCGCTTTAAAATGTCTGCACCAATAAATAAGCAAACAGAAACAACCTTGTTCATACAAAATCCTGGAATCTGGGAGCTTGTTGAAGTTGATGAACCTTTTAATTTTCATGGGCGAGAGTTTAGCGTCAATATAAGAGCAAACAGTAAGTTAATGATTGTTGGATTAGAGCACAATGATGATCTTCCTTTCGCATCTGATTATGTCCTTTATGCGGCTCATGAAAAAAGTGGATTTGAGTTTTTAACTGCTGAAGAATTTCAAAAAAAACCTAAAGGATACAAGACTTTACACGTTGCAGGGTTTACATGGAAACGTATATGACAGATCAATTTGACACAGGTAACAATGAACACGGCAAATTCTGTAAACCAGATGGAAGTGTCAGCGCATTTGATACCGACAGCTATAGTCGAGCTGTTAAAAGACGTATAAAAGAAGTTCGAAAAGAAAAAAAAGTTTCTCAGGAAGAGATGGCTTGTTTTTTAAATATCAGCTTACGGACTTATCAGGAAAAAGAAAACCCAAGATACCCCGAAAAATGTTTTGACATTAGACAGATGGGACAAATAGCAGATGCTATGGATATTCATATTGGCATCCTTGCAATTTCAGAAGCCAGTAAGCAAGCTCTTATCGAAACGGAAGCTTTAGCAACTTTAATTGAGACTGTTATACCTCAATTTGCCGATGAGTTAAAAATTCTTAGGTCAAGGTTGGCAACTTATGGATGGGTTAAGCGATAGGGTTTTTTTAGATAATCAATATAGTAGAGGTATATTGAGTATATGAAAGAGATTAATTTGGATGAACTAGATCCTCACAAAGTAGGGATGTCACTTGCTGAAATGATGAGGACAGAGGGTGTCAATCAGTACGAGCTTGCTGAAATGTTTGATGTATCTCAGGGAGCCATTCAGAAAATGCTTGCTGCTGAACAAAAGAAAAGCGATGACGAAAAGAAAAGAAACTTCATCGTTTACGAGGACGCAACAAAAGAACCACGCATATTCATAATGATGGAATGGAAAGTTATCCATGTCGGAAAAGATATTTGGCAAGTTCCAAAATATAAAACAGGTCGGTAAAAGACGGTGGAAAGCTCTGTGTCCTGCACACAATGACACTAATCCTTCTTTAAGCATTACCAAAGGAGATCGAGCTTGGCTTATCAAGTGTTGGTCTGGTTGTGACATAAAAGACATCTGTGACGCTGTGGATCTTAGAGTTCAAGATCTTTGGTTTGATGGATCTAAACCGAGTCAGATGGATAGAAAGCAACAGGAACATTTAGAGCTGCAGAGAACAATTATTTTCATCCATGAAAATTCGATTAACCCATTAACCGAGGCAGACAAAGCTGAGTATAAAAGAGCAAAAAGGATCTTAGGTGAGTGAGCAAGGATTTATTTATCTGCATCGAAAACTCAGAGGACACTGGATTTTTAAAGATGCTGAGTTTCTAAAAGCTTGGGTCACTTTCTTGTTTGCAGCAACTCACCAGGATTGCAAATTGCTTGTTGGCAAGCAGTTTGTGGATCTGAAAAGAGGTCAGTTTGTATACGGCAGAAAGGCATTTTCTACCAAGATTGGCATTTCAGAAAACAGACTCAGACGGTTTGTTAAATTGCTCGAAATTGAACAGATGATTAACCAGCAAAAAACAAATAAATATTCAATTATTTCAATAGCTAATTACGATGACTATCAAACGTATAACCAAGAAACCACCAACAAAGCACCAACAAACCACCAACAACGCACCACAAACAATAACAATAATAACAATAATAATAGTAAACCCACGCTAATTGAGTGTCAGGAATACTTCGATTCAAAAGGTTTTGTTTCGCTTGCTGAGGAATTCTTTGAACATTGGGAGGGACTGAATTGGGTTAGTCCAAAAACAAAAAAACCGTT
>MDSZ01034787.1_pt1 | contig 10173 bp, 10 predicted proteins | sample 811201 | NCBI WGS metagenome assembly MDSZ01 (sample SAMN05326647, study PRJNA326480) | marine metagenome | isolation source: seawater | place: Indian Ocean: North | collected 2010 | reverse complement strand
TTTCAGCCAAGTAACTAGCAGCAACACTATTCCTTTTTATTACTCCAGCTGGCGAAATATGATCTGTTGTGACGGAATCACCGAGTATTAAAAGGGGTCTAGCGGATTTTATTTTGTGGTTTTTATTAAGATTTGTTAATTCTAGGAAAGGTGGTTTTTTAATATAGGTTGAATTAAGGGACCATTTAAAATTACTTGATTGATACGCATTGATATTTTTCCAATTTTGGTCACCTAAGAAAATATTTTTGTACTTGCTTATAAAAAGTCTTCTATCTAAGACATTTTCTAAAATTTTGTTCACTTCTTTGGTAGATGGCCACAAATCTTTTAAAAATAAATTTTTATGTTCGCTGATTGGGTCTTCCTTTAGATTAATATTAACTGTACCTGCTAGAGCATAGAGAATTACTAAAGGTGGGGATGCTAAAAAATTTGATTTAATTAAAGGGTGAATTCTTCCTTCAAAGTTTCTATTCCCAGAAAGAACACTACAAACATTTAGAGAGTCTTCAACTATCTTATTTTCAACATCTGGATCAAGTGGTCCCGAGTTTCCAATACAAGTTGTACATCCATAACCCACAATATTGAAACCTAATGTTTCAAGTGAAGCTAATAAACCAGCTTTTTTCAGATATTCCTCAACAACTTGACTACCAGGGGCAAACGAAGTTTTAACCCAAGAAGGTACTTTTAACCCTTGACTTACTGCTTTATCTGCTATCAGTCCTGCAGTAATCAATACAGATGGGTTCGAAGTATTAGTGCAACTTGTTATAGAGGCAACACATACGCTTCCATGAGTTAAATTTTGTTTATTTTTAAATTTTTTCTCATGGGGTTCAAGATTGTCTAAAAATACTTTACTTAAATTTTCAATTGATACTCTATCTTGTGGTCTCTTGGGACCGGCAAGTGAACTTTCAATGAGTCCCAAATCAATTGAAATAACATTGTCGTATTCAATATTGAAGTTTTCTTTATCATGCCAGGTTCCCTGAATTCTAGAATATTTTTCTACTAATTTAATCTGCGATTTATTCCTACCTGTAAGTTCTAAATACTTAAGTGTTTCTCCATCAATCGGGAAAAGTCCACATGTTGCACCATACTCGGGTGCCATGTTTGATATAGTAGATCTTTCAGATAGAGAAAGATACTTTAGTGCATCACCGAAAAATTCAACAAATTTTCCTACAACTCCATATTTTCTCAATTTTTCAGTGATACTTAATACAAGATCTGTCGCCGTTACACCTTCCCTCAATTTGCCTGTAAGATTTACACCTACCACTTCTGGTATTTGCATAGAAATTGATTGTCCAAGAATTACAGATTCTGCTTCAATTCCTCCTACACCCCACCCTAATACACTCAAAGCATTAACCATTGTGGTATGACTATCTGTTCCAACAACTGTATCGAAGAAAATAAAATCATCTTTTCTTGATACAACTTGAGCAATATATTCCAAATTTATTTGGTGACAAATACCTGAACCCGGGGGGAAAACTTTAAAATTTTTGAAAGCTTTTTGTGCCCATTTCAAAAATTTGTATCTCTCCATATTATTTAAAAATTCATTTTTAACATTAAGATTTAGAGAATTTTGATTTCCGAAATTGTCAACACTTAAAGAATGATCAATCACTAGTGATACTGGGACCTGTGGATTTATTTTCATAGGGTCAAAATTTCGATCCTGCAAATAATCTCTCATAGCCGCTAGATCAGCTACAGCAGGCACTCCAGTATAATCCTGCATGAGTACTCGCGAGGGCTTAAATTGAATTTCTTGTCCTACTTTTCTTTTAATTATGTTCAAGATATCTTCCTCTTTCACTAAACTTCCATTCAAATTTCTAACTAAATTTTCTAATAATATTTTGTACGCGTAAGGTAATTTTTTTATGGTCTTAACAAGACTCATTTCAATATTATTAATATCAAAAAAATTTAATTTTTTTGAATTAAATTCAATTTTTTCCTGGCAAAATCTTTTTTGTTTTTTTTTATCCATTTTTTGTTAAAAAAGTTTGTATTTTATCATATAGATATAGGTATGCTTTTAAAAATTAACTCATTATTAATTAAAAGAGGTAATAAAATACTTATACGTGATTTTAATTTAATTATACAAAAATCACAAATCATTGCAATATCGGGTAGTAATGGAATAGGTAAATCCACGTTACTTGAAACAATTTCAGGGTTACAACAAAATTATGAGGGTGAAATTAATTTTTTCATTCAAGATAAGATAAATGAAGGTCTCAATAGATCTAGTTTTTTTTTTTTAGGTCATTTAAACGCATTAAAAGATGAACTGTCTGTATTAGATAATCTTAAAATTTGGACACAAATAAATTTATTAAGTTTTAAAGATTCTGAATTAAAAAAAAAATTATATTATTTTGGTCTAAATGATTTATCAAATATAAAGTTCAATAGACTATCATTTGGGCAAAAAAGAAAAGTTGCACTTACCAAGTTATTATTAACCCAATCAAAGTTTTGGATTCTTGACGAGCCATGTAATGGTTTAGACTTAATATCAGAACAAAAGTTTATTGAACTAATACTTAAACATAAATCTCAGGGAGGATCGATAATATTTACTTCTCACAAAAAATACAAAAATAAAAATTTCATACTAGTAGATCTTAATCTTTGGAAACCCAACAAAAAATTAAAAGTCAATTCTAATATTTGGGAAAATTTATGAAAAAATTTTTAATTTTGCTAAGTAGAGAATTAAACATAAACTTTAAAAATTTAAATGTTTTAATCACAAATTTAATATTTTTTTCTATGAGTATTTTTATTTTTGTAATGTCATTTAGCAATGACTTAGATAGTGTAAAATCTTATGTTCATTGTGTTATATGGGTAGTTTTACTTTTTAATATTATATTTAGTACAGAGCATTTTTTTGAATCTGACTTTAGTGATGGATCTATCAAAGAACTCTTAACAACAGGTTATAATTTTTTTGAAATTATTTTATCAAAGTTTTTGAGTATTTTAATAGTTGTACTTTTACCTATAATTTTGATTCTACCTTTCTTTGCTTACACTATAGATAATAATTACCTTTTCTATAATAGTTTAATCAAATCTGTAGTTTTTGGAGGTCCAAGTATTATCTTGATAACTCTCATTGGACAGATTTTATTATTATCTCTAAGGAAAAATAAAGTTCTTTTATTTATCTTATTGGTTCCATTTTACATCCCAACTTTGATATTTGCAATTGGTGCAGTTGAACTAGAAATGATTCAACAAAGTCCAGACAAAAATTTTTATATTTTAATTGGAATTTTTATGATAACGTTTTCAATTTCTCTTATCACTGGAAAGTTAGCAATGGAAGAATTAAATAACTAATATGTTTCATTTAGCTAACCCTGGAAAATTTCAAAAAATTACTGAGTCTTTGTATCCTTTTATAAATATTTTGGCTTTTTCTATTTTTTTAATTGGTATGTATTTTTCTTTTTTTGGATCACCTCCTGACTATTTGCAAGGACAAACTGTAAGGATTATGTATATTCATGTTCCATCTGCCTGGTTATCACTCTCAATATATTCAGTAATGGCAATATGTAGTTGCATTTCTATTGTTTGGAAACATACATTGTCAGATATAGTTGCTCGTTCTGCTGCCCCTATAGGAGCAACTTTTACTTTAGTTACACTTATTACTGGATCTATATGGGGTAAGCCTACATGGGGTACATGGTGGGTGTGGGACGCAAGGTTAACATCTGAATTAATTCTTTTTTTTATTTATTGTGGACATATTCTGATTTCAAACTCCTTTGATGATTATAGAAAAGGTGACAAAGCTGCCTCTATTTTGACATTAGTAGGTATTATTAATTTGCCAATTATTAAATGGTCAGTAGATTGGTGGAATACCCTGCATCAACCTGCCAGTATTTCGAAATTAAGTTCTCCCAATATAGATCCCCAGATGCTAGTACCACTATCTTTTATGACAATAGCTTTTTTTCTTTTCTTTATTTCAATTTTAATAATTAGAGTTCGGGGAGAAATTTATATTAGAAAAATTGAAGTTATCAAACTAAATAATTAAAATGGAATATTTTATTGAATTTTTAAAAAGTAAAGAAACTTTTGGATATGTAACATCATCTTACATTATAGCTTTTGTATTTATTTTTTTCCTAAAATTTTCTTCTACTATCAGAACAAAAAAATTTGAGAAAGAATATCTAGATATTGAGAAAAGGCATGAAAGCAAAACATAAAAGACTTTTTTTTTTATTTTTTATGATGACAACTTTTTTTTTAGGAAGCTTTTTGTTGTTTTATAATTTGAGAGATAATTTAGTTTTTTTTTACTCTCCAACCGATGTTTTAGAGAAAAAAGCTTTTTCTAACAAGATTATAAGAGTAGGTGGCTTAGTTATACCTGGCTCTGTAAAAAAAGAAATTATAAATTTAAATGGAAAAAATGTTGAAAAAATTCTCTTTGAAATTTCTGACAATAAAAACAACATATCAATTACTCATATTGGGATTCTTCCAGATTTATTCAAAGAAGGTCAAGGAGTAGTAGCGGAGGGTTTTTTTGATGACACTAAATATTTATTTGATGCGAAAAAGATTTTGGCTAAACATGATGAAAATTATATGCCACCCGAAGTTAAGGATTCTTTAAAATAAGAGGATAAATATTATGGTAGCCGAGTATGGTTTGTTTTTTCTAATTCTTTCTATAATTTTTTCGACTGTTCAGTTTCTTCGACCTCTTTACTGTAGTTTATCAAAATTCAATTTTTTTAAAAATGACCTAAACTTTGATATTAAGTTAACACATTTGATTTTCCTTTCTACTTCTCTTTCATTTGCCTGTTTAACAATTTGTTTTTTAAAATCAGATTTCTCTTTGAACGTAATTTCAACAAATTCTAACAGTCAACTCCCAGTGGTATATAAAATTACTGGAGTATGGGGAAACCACGAAGGTTCTATCCTGCTCTGGCTGTTAGTAATGACCTTTTTTGGTTTTTTATTCTCAAAACAGAATATAAAGGATGTCGAATTAAAAAGAAATGTATTAACACTCCAGGGTGGTTTATGTTTTTTAGTTGGAATTTTTATAATTTTTACATCTAATCCTTTTTGGAGGACCTTCCCCCCACCAATTGAAGGTAGAGATCTCAATCCATTATTACAGGACCCAGGTTTAGCTATTCACCCCCCAATTTTGTATCTAGGTTATGTTGGTTTCTCAATTGTATATTCTCTAGCCTTAGCTATCTTAATTAGGAAAAAAATTAATAAGGATATCATTATGATACTTAAACCATGGGTGTATATTTCCTGGAGTTGTTTAACTCTTGGAATTGGAATTGGAAGTTGGTGGGCTTATTATGAATTAGGATGGGGAGGCTTTTGGTTTTGGGACCCCGTTGAAAATGCTTCACTCTTACCGTGGCTTACAGGCACTGCACTATTGCATTCAATTGTCGTAGCTGAAAAAAGTGAAAAACTTATAACGTGGTCTATAATATTATCCATTTTGACTTTTAGTTTGAGTTTGCTAGGAACCTTCTTAGTAAGGTCTGGAGTTTTAACGTCAGTTCATGCTTTTGCTAATGATCCTCAAAGAGGCCTATTTATTCTTGTTTTGTTAATTCTTGTTATTGGATCTGGTTTAGTTCTTTATTGGAAAAATTCAAAAAAACTTTTAGATAATAAAAATATTGAAATTATTTCTAGGGAAGGAGCAATTTCCCTTAACAACATTTTCATGCTTACTATGGCTGGTACTGTTTTACTAGGGACAATTTACCCTCTTTTTACGGAAGCTTTCTTTAATAAAAAAATTTCAGTAGGTGCTCCTTTTTTTAATAAAACCATTATACCATTTATTCTGCCAATGGTTATAGGGATGGTTGTGGGACCATTTATGAGATGGGGAAAAGATGACTTACTAAATATTTACTCAAGATTGAAACCATTACTGATTATGATTTTTTTTATAGCAACTATCTTTTGGTTTTTTAATAATAAAGGACCCATTGTTGCCCTTTTATTTGTATTACTCGGTTGTTGTTTATCTGTTTCATCTATTTTTCAATTATTTGAGCTAATTTACCAAAACTTTAAAAAAGGCAAAAAGTCAATATTTAAAATACCTGCTAAAAATTTTTCTCAATCTATTGCTCACCTAGGATTAGCACTTTTTATTATTGGTTCGACGGGTACGTCAATATTGAAGAAAGAAAATATACAATTTCAACAAGCTGGAGAATCCATAAATATTAATGATTATGAAATAGTTTTTTCAGGTGTTGAAGATAAAGTGGGACCAAATTTTATTTCCAGTTATGCCACCTTTAATATTATGAAAGATGGTAAAATAAAGCATGTTCTTAACCCAGAAAAGAGACAATATAACATGAATAAGCAGATAACCACTGAAGCTGCTATTTATTCCACTTTGTTTGGAGATGTGTATATCGCAATTGGTGAAAGATCTATAAAAAATAAAAAAGAATATTGGACAACAAGGATTTGGTATAATCCATATACTATCTGGATTTGGATAGGAATAATCTTCATGTCTTTAGGAGGTATTATTTCAATTTCCAAATATCTAAAAAAATGAATAAATTTTTCTTTATTCTCTCTTTTCTTTTGGTAATACTTTATATTTTCATTAATGGTCTTAGGAATGACCCTAAAATAGTTCCATCTGCACTATTAAACAAATCCGTTCCAGAGTTTACAATTCAAAAAATTTTACCTGATTCCGATACTTTTAGTCGCAATGACATAATGAAGATACAAGATGTCAAATTAGTGAATGTCTTTGCCTCTTGGTGTCTTCCTTGTAGAATTGAACATCCTCAACTGAAAAAATTATCAAACAATATTCCAATATTTGGGATTAATAAAAAAGATAGGAAAGAAGACCTAAAAGCTTGGTTGTCTGAATTGGGCAATCCATTTTATGCAATTGGTGCTGACAAAGATGGGAATGCTAGCATACAATGGGGTGTTTACGGAATACCAGAAACATTTATTTTGGATAAAAATTCAAAAATAAGATATAAACACGTAGGACCCATACTTGAAAGAGATTTAGAAACAATCAATTCAATAATTACATCAATTAAATATGAATAAGATAATTTATATCATTGTAATTTCTCTTCCCTTTTTTTTGGTTGCAGTTGAACCCGATGAAATCTTAGATGATTACAAACTTGAGAAAAGGGCTAGAGATATCGGCAAACAATTAAGATGTATGGTTTGTCAAAATGAAGACATCGACAGTTCTACTGCAGATATTGCGAGAGATTTACGTATTGTTGTGAGAAATATGTTGAAAGATGGTAAAACTGATAAACAAATTTTAGATTTCATGCACGAAAAGTATGGAGATTTTATATTCTTTAACCCTCCAGTCAAATTCTACACAATACTATTGTGGGTTTGTCCATTCTTACTTTTTGTAATTTTTATACATTTATTTTTTAGAAAAAAGATTTAAAATGTTAAAAGTTTTCTTTTTTTTCTCTTTAATACTCATAATTATTTTTTTTCTATCCTATCTGATAAATCCCAAACTTTATCCAAAAAAGTTTTTCATTTCTTTAACAATATTGCTTAGCTTTTGTTTAGGAGCCTATATAAGTTTAGGTGATTACAAGTTTATAAATATCATTGACGTTCTTTACGATGATCTTAAAAAAGATCAAACGAATGATCCCAGAAAACTCGTCATCTTTTTAGAAACTAAACTTGCTAAAGATCCCTACGATATCGAAGGTTGGTTGATTCTTGCGAGAACTTGTCTAATAACAGGGCATATCCAAAAAGCCGAATTATACTATTCAAAAGCAAGGAAATATTTTCCAACTAACAGTGATTTATTATTCGAAACTGCTCTCTTAAAAATAAATGTTGGGCAGATTGATAAATCTCTCAAGTTTCTTCTTGAGGCCCATGAATTAGACAGTAAAAGCATAAAAATTAAAGAACAATTAATTAAAACATATCTAAAACTTGGAAAAAAGGATGATGCGTTCTTAATTTTTGAAGATCTAAGGAAAAATCAAAGCAGTTACGAAAAATCTGAATTTAAAAGAGTTGAAGGTCTCTTTAAATAAGTTAGTTTAACTCTAAAAAATTTTCATTTTTTAATTCATTATTTATTCTAGACATTAAGGAACTTACTCTATAATTATTCTTTTCAATTTTTTTTACAGGTATCACACCCATTATTGAATTTGAAATAAATACATTATCAAAATCAGCTAGGTTTCTTTTATTTATTGGTTCAACTATGATTTGATCAAATAGATTTGAAAATTTTTCCAGTATAATTTGACGCATAATTCCTTCAATTCCAAAAAAATTTATTTTTGGTGTGTATAAAATCTTTTTTTTTATAAAAAAAATATTCGACATCATTCCCTCAATTACATTATTATTTTCATCTATTACAACTCCTTCAAAATTCCCTTTATTATCAATTTCATCTGTTAATAATACTGAATCCATTCTATTTAGATGTTTGAGCCCTTTTAAAAAGAAATTTTTAGAAAGGAAATTGTTACAGATTTCAAGTTTAATTCCATTTCTATAAAATGAACTTGGATATGGTTTATATGGAAAGGATAAAAAAATAACAGTTGGTTGCATATTTCTTTCAAATCTGTAACCTCTTCCTCCAGATCCACGTGTAATGATAATTTTTAAAATACCATTTTTAAAATTATTTTTTTTTGCCCTTTTCAGTATTTTTGATTTGTAATTATTTAAGGTTGTTAAATCTGGAATATTAATTTTTGCAACCTTACAACTCTTTGTAATTCTGGATATGTGCCTATTCCAAAACTCTACCTTAGGTAAATTGTCATTTGAGACCTTCCATTTCATCGTCTCAAAAAAACCATCACCGTAGGAAACTCCTCTATCATATACAGATATATATTTGGTAAATTTATTATTTATAAGAGAAATGGAATCGTTTTTCATTGGAGTAATTTTAGAGCGTTTAACATTCCATTTGCTTTCGCCTCTGTTTCTAGTGTTTCCTTTTCTGGTATAGAATCAGCAACAATTCCTCCACCAGCTCTCAAAGAAATTTTTTTATTTTCAAGTACCATTGATCTGATCAAAATATTTAGGTCTAGATCCCCAGAATGAGTAACATAACCAAACGAACCTGTGTATGGTCCCCTTCCTATTTTTTCAAGTTCCCCCAATATTTCCATACATCTTACCTTTGGGCATCCGGTTATTGTTCCTCCTGGAAATATTGCTGAAATTATTTTTCCAGGATTAATTTTTTTTTTCAATTTTCCAACAATATTGGAAACAATATGATGAACATGAGCATATGATTCTACAATCATCATTTCATTAACCTTTACACTTCCCGGCTTACAAACCCTTGAAATATCATTTCTTTCAAGGTCTACTAACATTAAGTGTTCTGCTCTTTCTTTTGTTGAACTAATTAATTCATTTGATAAATGAATATCTGTTAAAGCACTAACACCTCTAGGTCTTGTTCCTGCTATTGGCCTGGTTTCTAGTTTTTCCTTATCTACCCTAACCAATCTTTCTGGTGAACTTGAAATAATAGATCCCTCAGGCAACATCACCAATCCACCAAAAGGAGATGGATTAGATTTTCTCAATATCTTATAAATATCAGTACTTTTTAAATCCTTATCAATTACAAATTCCCAAAGTCGTGATAAATTTGCTTGGAAAATTTCTCCATCAAAAATGAAATCAATACATTTTTTTACATCTTTGCAATGCTCATCTTTGGTCCCTTGGTTTACTAAGTTAACTGAGTAGTTTCTCTTCAAAAAACTTTCAGAAGTGCATTTCTTTTTTAAATTATAAAAATCATCCAACATTTCTTCAATACATGCTGGCTGATTATCTGTAATAAAAAAGAGTTTATTTAGTTTTTTATCATAGATTACAGCCGAAGGGGCCCTGGCGGCCAAAGCAGTTGGAATTTGATAAGGAGAATCGGGCAAAGTTATTGATGGCTCAATTTCTTTAACAAGTTCATACCCCAAATATAAAAACCACCCGCCAAGAAAAGGAAAGTGAGTTTGTTTATCGTGGAAATAATTACTTTGTGAAACTTTTGTTTTTTTCCAA
>MDSZ01256135.1_pt1 | contig 10175 bp, 14 predicted proteins | sample 811201 | NCBI WGS metagenome assembly MDSZ01 (sample SAMN05326647, study PRJNA326480) | marine metagenome | isolation source: seawater | place: Indian Ocean: North | collected 2010 | reverse complement strand
GGGCATGGTGTTCCTGCGTTCATCATTGCATCGAACACTCTCTCGTCCTGACACATCATTGAAACCGCTGCAACCTTCATACCCATATCATATAGAGTTTTGGCATTCTTCAGTCGTTCACAGTTTTCATCAGTAAATTGTGTACCTGTAGAAATACCTAGAATTTGTGTTTGTACTGCTCCAGCTACACCAAAAGTACAAAGATCAGAGTTCGATGTATTGATCGTTGGTGTAATCGCCGATGCAGGAGGCGACTTCAGTGTCGTGGTAGTATTACCGTTAGTTGTGATAGTACTTGTAGTTGTCGACTCAGTTCTTATCAGATTAGGATCAAGTGCTTCTTCCTCTTGTGCTACCGCAGAAGAACAAGCAAATCCTAATGAAACAATCACTAGACCGACGCACACAACCCTCATCAAGCTTGCGTCTAGTTTGTCCATTGTTATTTTTGCCTTCTTTTTATATGTACATCTTGTATGGCATGGTGTAGAATGGCTCATACTCACATGAGTATTTATACAACTACGACTCTTGCCTGTCAATTTATTGACAGGTGTCAAATAGTTATAAGAAATGTAATTATTTACTAAAAAAAGTCTAAGAAAATCTCTAATCAAATCAATAACTTGCAAGTGCCCAGAAAGTCTAATGAAATCAATAACTTAGAGATGTACAAACCCGGCCCCTGCTGTATAATGGCTCTTGTCAAATGAAAAAACAGCTGCTACTGGCGACCACACGGTCTAGATTAACTGAAAGCAGCTCAACTTGGAGACATATATGAAAGCGATCATTCAGACTCAACACCTCGAAAACTACGCAGCCCATGATTGGGACGGCGAAGGCGAGTGCCCGCAGTACTGGAAGCCCAAAGGTGGTAGCACCTACATCTTCAACTGCACCATCGAGGAGAACATGGACCCCGAGTGGTGGGCACGTGTTGAGGCTGCTTGCACCAGCAAGAGCGATTACTTTCAGGAGTACTCAGTTGGCGAGACTGTTGTCGATGATATCGACTTCCGTGTCTCTGACCACACCCCTGACTGGGACGCACCTTATTATGGTACGATCAAGGAAGATCGTATCTCTTTTCACCGCACGACTGAAAACCGACCGATGTCTGGTATGCGTGCTGAAATCGCTAAGGAGTTCTCCGCGCACGACGTGTTGGACAATGGCGAAGAAATACATCACGGCATTTCCTTTGAAATGGTAAATGGCGATATTATTTTATTCTCCGAGCTTCGCGCTTGGTTGGACACCTACGCACCACAGGAGGCAGCGTAATTATGGGTAGAAAAAGAAAGAACGATCCGTTTGCAGTCGAAGAAGTCGAAGCGTTTGATCCTGACTTCAAGCAACCACAAATGATCATTCAGCTTCGTAAGATCGTCGACTCTATCGGCAATCCGAAGCCGCTTCATTGGGTTCGCACTGACAATGGTCGTAATGTATGGGTTGCTCACAAGCATGCTCGTACTATCGTTGACGTCTACGACAAACTGACTAGTCGAGAGTCAACTTCGTTTGGTGATGTTGACAATCGTATGGATCCTGCTATCAATGCTACGCGCAATCGTATCAAGCAGCGGTTCATGCAGAATCTGCAAACTACTGACGGTCTGATGGACATTCTCGAAGGTTTGCGAGCATGAGCATGGGCATGACTAAACGCGAGTTAGCAGCTCGCGAGTTTGGTAATCTGATGGACTACCACTTTGCGCATGATGAACACAGCGGCGGTGTATTTCCTCTGATGCGGAGAACAAAGTATCGTTATGATGCAATTGACACCGATGCGTGGAATGAATTTGAAGCTAGACTTCTCGATCTTATATTGAAGCAAATACCACCGGAGTATCCAACAGAGCTATGAGAATCTTCAAAGAAATTACCGATTGGCCTGAGGTCGAGTATGACGTCAAGAACCACACTTATGCTGTCAACGATGCAGGCAAGTGTGTTGGCTACTGCAAGACTGGTACCACAGAGTGGATCTTCTTCAGCAAGCCAAGGTTCTTTGACCGTTCTCGTCGCAAGTTTATCCAGCTCAAGTCAGGAAATATATTTAATTTATTTCACAAAAACTATGTACAATACTAGTTTTTTTTGATAGAATGGTTCATGTAAGTTGAGTTGACCGACGAGTGTAGAGGTGGGGTTGCAACCCGAACCGGTCCAAATAGCAGATAAATGACAGCCTCTACACTCACCTTAATTAGCCTGTAGGAGGGCATATATTATGGCACACATGGTTGAAACAATGGCGTACGCTGGTGAAGTTCCTTGGCACGGTCTTGGTGTGAAGGTATCAGACGATCTGACGCCGAAAGAAATGATGAAGGTTGCTGGTCTCGATTGGTCAGTAGATCGTCATCCGATTACTACGCTGGTTGATGGTGAAGAGATCACTATCGAAGGCAAAAAAGCTTTGGTTCGTTCATCTGACAACAAAGTGCTCGACGTTGTAGGAGATCAGTGGATTCCAGTCCAAAATGCTGATGCATTCGAGTTCTTTGACGAGTATGTTAAGGCTGGCGGCATGACGATGCACACTGCTGGATCGTTGAAAGATGGCCAGATTGTTTGGGGACTCGCTAAGATCAACGAATCGTTTTCTCTCTTTGGCGGTAAGGATCAGGTAGACTCCTACCTCTTGCTGTCAAATCCACATAATTATGGTCGCGGTGTCGATGTTCGATTCACACCCATTCGGGTTGTTTGCAATAACACCCTGTCAATGTCTCTCGAAGGCAAAGCATCGCTCGGCATTTCTCTGAATCACAAATCAGAGTTTGACGCAGAGCGTGTCCGCCTTGCCCTTGATGAGGCATCTAAGAAGATGGAAACTTACCACAAAATGGCTGATTTTCTGTCGAAGAAGTACTACAAGCAAACTGAACTGTTCGAGTACTTCAACCAAGTGTTCCCTGTTACCACCAATCGTGCTGGTACAATGAACTTTGACGAGCTAATGAAGTCATTCCAAGAAGGTAAGAAAGCTGGTTCGCGTAATGCTCGAACTGCGATGGAAGTTATCAACTCTCAACCTGGTGCAGATCTTGCCGAAGGTACATGGTGGAATGCTTACAACGCAGTGACTTACATGACTAATCACACTCTCGGCAACAGTCAAGATACTCGACTGCAGTCGGCTTGGTTCGGTCATAACAAGAACACGAACATCAATGCTTTAGGTATGGCAATTGAATACGCTGAAGCAGCGTAAGGGTTTGGCGCCCGAAAGGGCGTCTTTTTTTCACATATAAATAATTATCCATACGGAGGAGAATTTGTTATGGAATGGATTATTGCAGTGGTGGTAGCGTTAGCATTGTCTGCTTTCGTTTTTTGGCCTCGAGTCAGTGAGAAGATCGATGATGTGCAAGAAGACATCACCGAAGCTCGCGAAAAGGTCGAAGACGCCTTTGAAGAGGTGATCGATGATGTTGAGGAAGCAGTACAGAATGCGTTGGATAATCTTCCTACTAAAGCGCAACTGATGAAGCTGACCAAAGCGAAGATTGATGAACTGGCCGCTGAGGTTGGTATCAAGCTTGATCGTCGCCAGACGAAAGAGAAGATGGTTGCTGAACTTCAAAAGCAAGCTAAACAAGCGAAAAAGTAATATGTCAGAAGTAATCGATGACGCCCCGAAAGAATTCGGGGCACAGTCTTTTTTGTTCGAAATAGAACGACTAAGAGAGAAAGATTCAGTCGATTATATGGATGCCATTTTACATTATTGCGAAAGGAACGATATTGAGATCGAGGCAGTGGCGCAGTACATTCGAAAGAATCTAGTGCTCAAAGCAAAGATCCAAGAAGAAGCTGAAGAGCTAAACTTCTTGCAAAAGACGGCAAGACTACCTATATAATGGAACCATTTGAGGCTTATCAGAAGTATCTTGCACTCAAACTACATTTCGATTCAGAATCCTACGACTACTTCAAGTATCGTGGTAAGACGAATGCGAAACGTGATAAGTTTGATGTAAGGCAAGATCGTTACTTCTTCCATCGCCTATCGAAAAAAGATGATCTGGAGTTGTATCTAGCCAGCAATCTGTTTGAAAATGCAGATCTGTGGGTTGGTCAACTCCTCGATCAAGAATGTATCGATAGGTTCAAAGAAACAAAGAAACGTCAACAGTCATTGAAGTATCTTTTTGAAAATGACATGTCACAGTTCGATAGCCTTGACGAAGCTTTAGTAGTAAAGAACGGTGATTACCCTAAAGTACTCAACATGTACAATCGTAAACAGATAATGCCTGAAACAATGGTAATTCTGAATGCAACATGTAGAGTATTTTGGTATTGGAAAGAAAACATCTCTGATACTATTATATGGCCTAAGACAATGACGAAGTTGCTGAAGTATCAGCCATTCGTTAAGTTTGATGTAGAAGATTATGTTGAACTCGTCAGCGGTTTATATAAATAAGGGGGAGGGGGGTGTACAAGCACTCTCTTTTGTAGTAAGATATACTTGTTATATTATGAATACTGTGAATAAACTGTTTATACATTCGCACATACAAGGAAATACACATGGATTTTGCAACGTTAAAATCAAACCGTAAGTCGTCATTCGACAAACTTACAGCCGCCGCAGAAAAAGTTGCTGGCAATCAATCACAAAACAACGGCCCCGACGAGCGCTTTTGGAAACCCACAGTCGACACAGCAGGTAATGGTTCTGCCATTATCCGATTCTTGCCTGCACCCTCAGGTGAAGATGTGCCTTTCGTTCGATATTGGGACCATGGCTTCCAAGGTCCTGGTGGTTGGTACATCGAGAAGTCACTGACTTCTATTGGCCTTGACGATCCTGTCGGTGAATACAACTCTAAGTTGTGGAACTCTGGTCTTGAATCAGACAAAGAGATTGCACGTAAGCAGAAGCGACGTCTTCACTACGTGTCAAACATTCAGGTCATCTCTGATCCTGCCAATCCTCAAAACGAAGGCAAAGTCTTCCTCTATGAGTATGGCAAAAAGATCTTTGACAAGATCAATGACTTGATGCATCCAGCATTTGAAGACGAAGATGCTGTAAACCCATTTGATCTATGGGAAGGTGCTAACTTCCGTCTTCGTATTCGTAAGGTCGAAGGTTATCGTAACTATGACAAGTCTGCATTCGATTCTCCGTCTGCACTGTCTAACGATGACTCAGAACTCGAAGCGATTTGGAAGCAAGAGCATGGACTTGCTGAGTTCCTCGATCAGAAGAACTTTAAGTCTTACGAAGAGCTTCAGCAGAAGTTGATGCGTGTACTTGGTGGTCTGCAACCTGATACGGTTGCTGAAGATGTACCAAATGCAGCGCCAGCAGCAGCTCCTGTTGAACCAGCGTGGACACCTCCCGCAGCTGAAGCAGAACCTGAGGTTGCAGCGACTACATCGTTCGATGACGATGATGAGTCACTCGACTTCTTTAGAAAGCTTGCTAACGAGTAATAGCTTGGGAAGCTAGGGCCGTAGATCTTCAAAAGCGCGCGGGCTTTCTGCAGAAGTCTTGAAAAGCGCGCGGGTCTACGGCCCTTTTTATTGAAGATTCATGCGAGTAATACCGGATCTCGCCATGATGGGTAGCTTACACCTACGGAAGATAAGCAGGAAAGGGCGACACCTAGGAAGGTCGCCCTTTTTTTATGTTTGATGTAATTGTCTGACGAATGAATCAGCAGAATGGTATTTAGGTCGAGCACTTTCAACTACTGACGATTGTTGAGAACCAGACGACAAATCTCTCGTTGCCTTTTTACGTTCGTTTGTTATCAGCGGCACAATCACACTCTGTATTTTCTCGTCAATTGTGGTATCGACAACTGTATCGACTTGTTCATTGAGTCCGTCAATCGCATTATTAATAGGCGTCTCAACGTTCTGTTCAATGATATCACCTACTTCGCCACGTATACCTTCTGGTACTTCTTCAAGTATTTCAGAGATAGGTATCACTTCTCCTACATGTGGCAATTCCATCTTTTGTGAAGCATTGCTCATAAGTGTTTCTACGCTATTATCAATATTAGCAAATCTACTGAGCATCTCTGTACCACTAATTTTTCCTGATCTGTAATCATCACGTAGCTGTCTTGTTTCGTCGTTATAAAATTCATCACCACCTGCAAGTTCAGCCATCATATCGCCTGTCAAGAACTCGCCTTCTTTTGCAGTTTCTAATGATTGCGCGTACACCTTTTGTTCTTCTTCTTTTGCTGCGATAGCATCTCTCTTTGCTTTCTCAGTAGCAAGAATCATATCCATGATATCGCTATAACCTTCTACACCAACAGCGTCTACGATTGCTTCTTGTAATGGTGTGCCGGTTTGTTCTTCGTAATCGTCTTCGAGTGCTCGATATGTGTCATGATCCATATCTACAAACGCAGCTTTGATTTCTTCTGGCTCTTCTTCCATGTCGAACATACCTTCACCTAAAAGATCTGCCATCAAATCAACACCTTCTTGACCCTCAAACTTCTCAGCCATTTCTTCTTGCGATGCAGCTTCTATCTCAGATAAATCTTCATCCATACCACCAAACATTGCATCGCCAATATACTCGTCTATCTCAGTGTTATCAGCAATGAATTTGCCAGCGGCATAACTGATACCTGCTACAGTCGCCGCAGTACCTACAGCGGCTAATACAGGAGCAGCAGCGACAGCGGCTGCACCGACCGCAGTAGCACCAGCCACAGCGCCAACTCCTGAAGCGATCATTCCGCCCACGCCTGCCACTAAACCTGCATTGAGGAGATCACCAGCGGGACCTTCACTTAACGCATCAGCAGCTGATTCTAATGTATCAGCGAGGCCGTCTTCAGGTATTGGTTCTTCTTCGACTGCATCTTCAGTACCACTAGGAGGATCGAGACCGAGTTCTGCCATTTGTTCATCAGTAAGGAACTCACCTTCTTGTGCACTTTCTAAAGAGTCAGCATATTGCTTTTCGGGATCGCGATAAGATTCATCAACTCCGTCGTTTGATTCAGTATCTACTTCTTCGTCATCATCAAACGCTGCAAATATATCGTCGCTGAACATCGCGAGCGCGCCCAACAATGCAATGTTTTGGGCTCTAGCAAATAAACCCATTGCCTTCATTGTTACATAACCGGCACCCAGCGTGGCAACAGCACCAGCGCCTTGCAATATTCGACTGCCCTTATTCTCAATAGCCTCTTCGTCGCGACGTCTTTCGTTGTCTCGTTGTGTTTGCTGATTCTCTGCGATCGATTCTTTGATACCGTCTTTGATCTGAGATAGGTTACTATTAGCAATAACCATTTGCTTATTGAGATCTGTGACCTGATCTCGTAAGCCATCGACAATTCTAAACAGTGTACCGATTTCTGCGATACGAGTAGGAATCATTGTACCAGCTTCGATAAATGGATAACCACCTTCTTCAGCAAGCTCGATATCTTCAGTGACAATTACATTTGACAGTGAATAAGCTCGTTCTTCTTCATCATCTCGTATGACTGGAATAGAAACTGCCATTGCAGCTGGTAGGAATGATAGATCGATTTGTGGATCGTCGGTAGAGCCAACTGCAGATTGGCTGGGATGTGGTGTATCGGGAGGTGTGACACCGTATTGAGCTGGAGTTGGTGGTTCTTGAGCGTCAGGACCACCGAACATGGAACCAATCAGTCCACCAATACCACCAGTGCCCAAAGCACCGGCTATCTTGCTCTTTATTCCGCCTTTTGCTTGTGCTCGCTTTTGGCGTTTAGCTGCTCTTGCTGCTTTTAGATCAGCGGCTTTTGAATCACGAGCTTTTTGCTGTGCTTTGGTTCGTTGTTTCTTTGGTACTTGTCTTGACTTTGCAACTTGACGACTTTGTTTGGCGTTTTTTGCAACATCTTTGCCTTTTTTTGCTACTTGCTTTGCACCACCCCTCGCAACTCTCGCTGCAAGTTTTAATGCTCCTCCTACAAGTCTGTCTATTATTGCCATTTAAACCATTTCCGCAAAGTCTACTTTGTCTTTTTGATTTTTCTTCTCTAATTTTTCACGTATCAAATCAATCCACAACTCTCTTTCGAAAGGTATCATGTTGTCCATCTCTGTGATTGATACGTTGTGATACTGAGTTATGTTAAACGTGAGTTTGTAGTGAGAATAAAGGTCGATATAACTCAGCCCAACGTAAAAAAATCGTTTAGATTCCTAAATACTGTTTTCTTCTTCTGTCCGTTACTGTTCTCGTATTCTACAACATGCTCAATCTTTGGCATGTTCTGGAAAAACTTACTGATCTCTTTGTAGCTCTCAACTGGTAGTGTTTCTAAAAAGAGATCTTGATCTGTCTTTGATTCTTGATCCCAAGGAAACACATCGTTCTCATCAAACACAGACTCGATACATTGTTTGATCAACTCATACGTCACATCATTAACATTTTCTGCATCCTTGATCTTCTCTGATACTTGAGGAGTAGGATACCTCATCATCAAACCGACATCATCATTCAACATTACTTTACGATTGACTTCTTTCGGATGAATGACTTCTACTTCATTGAGATCGAGTTGTAAATCATACTCAATTCCGTCATCACTGTCTTCTACTTTAAACTTGACGATGTTCCCTACTGATACTGCTCTAATCTTAATAAACAGATATTCTAAATCAAACGTAGCACACTTGTCGATATTGAATGAATCATGCATAACGCAGTTATTAATAACCTGCTTAATCGCATTGTATACTTCGTTCGTTTCGCCTGTTTCTTTTGCTACGAGAAGAATCTTTTCTTCTTTGACCAAAAATGGTCTGTAGTAAATCTTGTCTCCTGTCGAAGGTAGAGTAGTCTCAAACGTAGGAGTTTGAATTTTTGGTAAAGCCATTATGAAACCTCATTAAAATAATTGGAATCGCGTGAATCGATAACTAACCGAGAATCTTGCTATCTCGTCGTGATTGCCCCATGACAACGCCATGGGTTCTACTGAAATTGGAAACGCTTCGATGAATTGTACATCTCTAACTGCTTCTAACTTTCTGTTGTATATAGACAGCGTCATGTCTACTACAAAATCTTTTAAAAACTTTGCACCGTATAACCCGCTGCCGTCTAAGTCTACGATCTCATTTGCCCAGTCTCGATATGTCTTGTAGATGTTCGCGTTCTCATCTACGGTATGTGTCATCGATACTTCTTGTGGATTATACTTATATGGTACATTATACATAAGGCCGTTACCATACGGCGAGAAGTTATCGACTGACAAGAACGAAACACCCGGTGCGCTGACTGTTTCTGCTCTTATTCTGATCTCGTCTCCTCCACCAACAGGCGGATTGACAAATAGTTCGTACATGCTCGCAGGCATGCTATCTTTAGTTGAACCTTTCCAAGAGTCGATTGAAAATGGCATATTATTGTCTCTTACGTATTCTGCGTTTAGAATCTTGCCACACTACATTAGATTTAGACTTTCTGAAACGAGCAGTAGGTAACATCAGTGCGATGTCCCACTCTTCGTATGGAATCCAAAGGTAACGTGATCTGACCTGAGAATACAGATAGCGTTTTACGGTGGGCCTAAAGTATTTATATCTCGCCGCATTGTTAAGCAAACCATAATTTAATCGCAGTTTTTTAGACTCGCGTATGTTATCTTGTCTTTCTATTTGGTATAATTTATCCATCAGGCTTGCCCTGAATACTGGAGGCAAGTAGTGAAGGTTCATACCTAAAAATCCATCCTTATACTTCTCGAGGACAAAGATCAAGGGAAACTGATCATAGAAAGGTAGTTTGTCTTTGTGTTTAGGATCGTAGAAGAACATATACATTCTTCCGACATCCATATCAACAATCTTATTGACCGTACGAGCTCTACCTGTTTCGTCTGTTCTTCGACGCAATTCTCTTCGAGTATTGACAGTACGAATCGAACTAGCTCTGTCTCTGTACCAATCGCGAGCTTCTTCCGATCCAGATTCTAGTCCTTCTGCTCTGCCTTCATCTGCAATTTTCTGAAAGATATATGTTGCCATTAGAATTTGAGTCCTAGTTCTTTTTCAGTCAGGATCATAAAATCCCATCCTCGATCTTCGCAATATTTATTCGCGGCTTTCCATTTTGAAGAATTTACACCCCATGTCTTCACTTCGTATAAATACTTCTTAGTAAGTTTCTTTTG
>MDSZ01169823.1_pt1 | contig 10175 bp, 10 predicted proteins | sample 811201 | NCBI WGS metagenome assembly MDSZ01 (sample SAMN05326647, study PRJNA326480) | marine metagenome | isolation source: seawater | place: Indian Ocean: North | collected 2010 | reverse complement strand
TCAGACAAGCTATTTTTAAAATTTAAGAAAGTAATTGTAATAGGTGAAAAAAATAAAAAAATTAAACTATTAATTAAGCAATTAAAAAATTTGAAAAATTTTGAGTTTTTTATTGGTAATAAAAAGAATTTATACTCTTTTTTTTCTAATTCAAAATTAGTTGTAACAAGCCTTGGCACATCTATGTATGAACACTTAACGTTAGGCTTAAATTCTATTGTCATTGTGCAAAATAAATTACAGCAAAAAGTGATGAAAAATCTTTCTTTGATAAATTTAATTAAATTTATTAATGATAAAAAGAATTTGAATAAAAATTATATTAATAAAATTTTACACGAGAAAAATCTAAATAAAAAAAAGAACTATCTTAAAAGTTTATATAATTCGTATGGTGCTGATAGGGTAGTTGACTATTTTTTATCAAAAAATATTCTTCAAAATTCTAGATTAGAAGAAGCATCATATAATGATAAATTTTTTTTATTTAAATTAGTTAATGATACTCAGGTCATTAAAAATTCTTTAGGAAATAAATTTATTAATTTCAAGGAACATGAAAAATGGTTTGATAAAATTATGTATAAAAAAGATTCAAAAATTTTTATTTATAAAACTTCTAAACATAGATTTGGCCAAGTACGTTTAGATAAAATTTCAAAACAAAAAAATTTAATTACATACTCAATTGCTAATGAGTTTAGAGGCAGAAATATTGGATTTCTAATGCTTAATTCAGCATTAAAGAAAAAATTTTTTAAAGGACCATTATACGCTATTGTTAAAAAACACAATCATGCATCTAATAAAATCTTTAAAAAACTAGGCTTTGAATTGATAAAAACAGACAAGAAAAATAAAAATATTTATTATTTGAAAAATAATTAATTTTATCTATAAATAGCATAATATGTTCAATTATTGAACATAATAGAATTATTATTTATAAAAATACAAAAGATAAATTTAAAGTTTTATTTAATTAAAAATGAGGGAACAAGATGATCTTAAAAAAGAGTTAAATAATTTAAGATAATCCTTCATATGAAAGAATTAATTCTTACTAATTTAAGTAAAAATAAAAAGATAAATAAAAATTTTATTGCCATAGGTCACTGGGTAGATAATGAAAAAATTAAACATTTAAGTTATCATTGGGAAAATAAAACAAAATTAAATAAAGATTATAGATATCTTAAAAATCTATCAGAGGAATTAATTGTTTTTTTTATAAAAAAATTAAATTTTATCCATAACGAAAATAAAAGCTCTAAGTATTGGAGAATAATTTTATCTCCATGGCTATATGTTTATATTTCTTCAATGTATGATAGATGGGAAATTATAAATTCTCTAATTAGAAATAAAAATAATTTTAGTTGTGATTATTTTTATTCTGAAAAAGTTTTTAAGACCCTAGGTATCAACAGTTATATAAAGAATGTTACTACTAATGATTTGTGGAATCACTCAAATTTTATAAGAATTATAAAATATAAAAAAATAAATAAAATTAGATTTAAAAATAAAAATAAAGCTTTTAATATAAATATAAGTTTTAAAAAACAAAAAAATAATTCTTTTAAAGATTTTTTTGAAAATATTTTTTCTTATATATCAATATTTTTCAATTCAACAATAATTGAGAATTTTTATATTTCTAAAAAAGATTATTTGAATTTATGTATAAGATCTAGACTTTTTCCAGGATTGTTTAAAAATTTTTTTACATCAAAAATTTTATATAAAAATAAAACTAATTTTAAACTAAGAGATCAATTATTTAAAAATGATTCAAATAAAAAAAATTTTAAAAATTTCATATATGAATGTCTAAAATTAGATTTTCCGTTGACTTATCTTGAGAATTATAAATCTTTGAAATCTGAAATTAATTCCAAAGGATTTCAAAACAAAGATATAAAAAAGGTTTTCTCTATGACTTCTTTTATTGGTAATGAAATCTTTAAAATATGGCTAGCAAATAAAGTTGAGAATGGATCTAAGTTTATAATTGCATCTCATGGAGGATGTTTGACACCTAAATTAAATGGTTTTTTTGATTATTTTCCAAAAATTGCAGACAGAATAATTACAATAAAAAAATCTTTAAATAATAAAGAAATTCAAATGCCATTACTAAAAAATTCCATATCTTCAAATGAAAATAAAAATAATAACAATATATATATTTTTGATTGTGAACCAGCCAATTATCCTTGCAAGATACAATCTTGGCCATTTATAAATCAATATCAAAAAATACTAAAAAATACAGACAATTTAATTAATTTTTTTTCTGAAAAGGATAGAAAAAATATTTTTTATAGATCATTGAATAATGGAAAAAATTTAAGTCAAAAAATTAAAAAGAAAAATCCTTCTATAAAATTGAGTGACCTAAATAGAGAACAATTCAAAGACATTAAAAAAAATATCAAATTAGCAATATGCATGTACCCTGAGACCGTTATAGTTGATTTAATAACAAATGGAATTCCAACAATAATTTATATACCAAAGGAGTTATACTCTTTTGATAATGAAAGTAAAAAAATGATTAAATATTTAAAACTGAATCAAATATACTTTGATGATTTTGAAAAACTAAAATCTCATTTAAACAGAATTAAAGACTCACCTAGGGAATGGTGGATGAGTAAATCAAATCAACTAGTTATCAAAAAGTTTAAAGAGAATTTTTTCAAAGTGGACAAGAATTATATTTTAAAATGGGATCAATTAATAAAACAAATATAGATCGTAAAATTGTTAAAATTGCTCAAAGTATTTTTAACAAAAAAAAATTAGACATTAAAGGTAATGTTAAAAATACAAGTGAGTGGGACTCTCTTAATCATTTGAGATTAATGGTGTCTTTACAGAAAAATTTTAAAATAAAATTTGAATTATATGAAATAACTAATATTAACTCATTACAAAAATGGTCAAGATTAATAAAAAAAAAATTGAAAATAAAATAAATTTTTTTGTAAGAAATTTAAAATCAAAAAATTTTAATTTAATTAAATCAGAATTTAAAAAATTAAAGGATGATAAATATTTAAATAACCCACATTGGATCTTTAGAAAAAGATCTTTTGCACAAGGAAAAATCAAAAGTGGTAAAGTTTTTTGGTATAATAAAACGACTTTTTTTCAATCGAAAAAAATAAATAAATATGCGGGTGGAATAACACGAAAATTTCCAAAAATGTCTTTAAAGCTCAAAGATTTTGCAAAAAAAATAATAATTGAAAATCTTATACATAAAAAAGTTCTGGTTAGTAATTTTAATTTTGGTGTGCATGCTATAAGGATCATATGCAATAAACATAATAAAGGTTTTCCTGTTCCAGAAGGATTTCATACAGATGGAGTGAACTTGGTAGCTATAATTCCTATTAATCAAAAAAACTGTTTTGGTGGCGTTTCATACCTTAAAACACAGAAGTCGAAAAAAATAGTTTTAAAAAATAAAATTACGAATGGTAAATTTTTATTTTTTAACGATACCAAATTTTTACATTATGCAACTCCAATAACTCACAAAGATGGTAATATTGGATTTAGAGATATGCTTGTATTAACTTTTTTATATTAATTTATGTTAACTAGAATTGTAGAAAATTTTTTATCAAAAAAAAATTTAGTATTGGGAGATAAAAAAAAAACCTTAAATTGTGAAAAAACAAACCTGTTCATAAACAATATCTTAACAAATATTTCTCATGTAGAAAAAAATGTTATTGGGATTATTTTACCTAGAGACATAAATTATATTTTAGTTATTTTAGCAATATGGAAATCGGGTAGAAGTTTTGTTCCACTCAATTTTAATTGGCCTTTAAGCTTCATAAATTTAATTATTAAAAGATCAAAATTAAAATATGTAATTACAAATAAAAAAAATTTTAAAATAAAAGGCGTAAAAACAATTATTTTAAATAAAAATAAAATTAAAAATAATATTAAAAATAAAAAAATTAATAGTAAAGTTGCATATACAATATTTACCTCTGGATCAACTGGTGAGCCTAAAGGTGTTCAAATATCAAAAAAAGCATTTATTAATTATGTTAATTGGGTCAAGAAAAATCAAAAAAGTAAAAAAAAGATAAGACACTTAATTACTGGAGAAATAACCTTTGATATTATTTTGGCAGATTTAGCTTTTGCTCTCGCAAATAAAACTTCTATCTTTATTACTGACGATCCAAAAAATGTTTTTAATGTTCTCGAATTAATTAATAAACATAAGATTAACTCAATATATAGTGTACCATCTTTGATGGATAAAATAACTGACGCTGCCAAATCACTGTCTATAAAACCAATTAAATTTGAGTTTGTTTTTTGTGGAGGAGATATATTTAAAATTAAACTTTATAAAAAAGTAAAAAGTTTTTTTAGAGGAGCGAGGATTTTTAATATGTATGGACCAACAGAATGCACTATGAATTGTTTATCTATTGAACTTTCAAAAATTGATAACATAAATAAATTTAAGATATTGCCGACCGGAAAAAAATTTAAACACTTAAATTATAAACTAATTAAAAACAATAAAGTTTACAATTCAGAGGGAGAATTATTAGTAGGGGGTAACCAATTAATGGAAGGCTATTTAAATAGTAAAGAAAAAGTTTTTAAATTCGTAGATGGAATTAAATATTACCCAACAGGAGATTATTTTAGAAAAATTGGTAATATTTATTATTTTCAAGGTAGAATAAATGAGATAAAGAAAACTTCTGGTATCAGATTAAATTTAAATTTTATTGAAGAAATTGTTGAAAAATTAAAAACTGTAAATTCATGCAAAATGATGATTAAAGACAATAATATAATTTGTTTTGTGACTTCTAAATTAAATATTAGAAAATTACAAATTGTAATATCAAATTATTGTAAACAAAAACTACCAAACTATATGATACCTAAAAAAATAATTAAAATAAAAAAATTCAAATATAATGAGAGAGGTAAATTGAATTTAAAAGTTTTAAAAAAATTAATGTAAATATAATGCAAAAAAAAATTAATTTTGTTAATGATGGTTATTTTAAATTTAGTAGTTTATCTATAGAAAAAAAATGTAAAGATTTAAATGACTCTATTTTAAGAAATAAGAAAATAGATAAAAAAATTTTTTTATCAAAAAAAAACTATAAAAAAACAAAAGAAAAAAAGTATAAAAAAAAAGATATTTTAAATAAATTTAAAATCAATTTTTTATTAAATAATTCCAAGTTTAAAAAATTGTTAATTGAAATTCTTGGAAAAAATTACAAACTTTATGCACAAAGAGTTATCTGCAGTATACCAAAATCAATTTTTCCTAAGTGGATTAAGAAAGAACTTAGAGAAGATGTTCCAAATTTAACAAAATTTATAAAACCAGAGTACAGATATATGAGATACTTGATTGGCGCCGATTTTCATAATGATTTTATTGATTTTGAAGTTAATGATAAAGCTAATTTTATTACTGTTTATGTATACTTAAGCAAAGTTACAAAATCTATGTCACCATTAATTTTATTACCCAAAACTCATCTAGCTGGATACGATAAATATCCTCATAAAATAGTAAATTTTAAAAATAAAATTTCTTATTTTCCAAAAAACAAAAAAAAAATTAACACAAGAAAAATTAGTTTAATTGGTAAAGAAGGAGACACATGGGGTTGGCATGCACATTTAATTCATGGAACAAGGCCAGCTTACAGTAAAACTCCTAGATTGTCTTTAAGATTGATATTTAGGCAAGTTAAATCCTCTAATTTTAGTCAAATATCAATAGTAAACAATAGAATAAATAAAACTTCAAAATTTTAGAGAAAAGATAATGATAAATAGGATATTATAGTGAATATTGCCTTAATAGGAACGAGTCCAATAATGCTTTTATTAGCATCTAAATTATCAAATAAAAATAATGTAACTATTTTTGAAAATTCTAAAAATTATGGTGGTGCATGGGCATACACGAAGTTAGGTGATCAATTTATACCAGCCCAAACTAATATGATTATTCCAAAAGACAGGGAAGAACAAAGAAAAGTAAATAAAATAAATAATTATATGTTCAATAATTACGGAGTGAATGTATTTAAAGTCAAAAACTTTTCATTAATTCAACCATATAAACCTAAGACTATTTTTATATATGAGTTATTAAAATTATATAAAGTTATAGAAAAATTAAACGTCACTATTATTAAAAAAAAAATTAATAGTTTTTATATAAAAAAAAATAAAGTTTTTTTAAATAAAAATAAATTTGATAAAATATATTTACCTTATTTTTCTAGTATAAAAAATGTTAGGGTAAATAATAAAAAATTTTTTCTTAATCACAATTCATTTAAAAGTAAACATTTAATATTATTATTAAAAAATCAATCAGTAAAAAATATGAAAAAATACTATATTGAAAAATATGATAAAGTTTTTGATAGAATGTTGTTCACCCGAAAAAAAAAATTGTCATATATAATCGCAAGAATTAAAAAAGATTATAAAAACAAAATTTTTATGAAATTAGCTTATGATACTAAACTTAAAATTATAAAAAAAAAAAATAATATAATTTATAAAAAATACGCTTACTATGTAAATAATTCTAGAGATACTTTGCAAATAAATAAATTAAATGAATTAAATAAATACAAACAAATTGAGGTAGTTAATACTACTCAATTCGTTAAATCATTTTTAAAATTAAAACTATTATAGATAAAATAAATAATTATGAAAAATAATACCTTAACAGTATCAAAAAATTATTATAAAAATAATTAAAATACATATGAGTAAATTTTTATTCGACGGTAAATATTTTAAAATAAGAGAGACTTTAGATAGTGATGTAGATATTTGGTATAAATGGTTTAATGATCCTTTGGTTAACAAATACCTTATGCATGGAGCTTACCCTAACACTCTTGAAAAACAAAAAAAATTTAGAAAAGATAATGTTATTGGAAATAAAAAATTGATGTTTTCAGTTATGAATAATACTGGAAAAAAACTTATTGGAACCTGCAGTATAAATATTTTTGAACCTTTGAATTCTAGAAGGTGTGAAATTAGTCTGATTATAGGTGATAAAAAATTTCATAAAGGAAATATATATATCAATCTTAACATTTGGTTAATTAATCATGCCTTCAGAGAATTGGGAATGAATTCAATTTTGGCAGTTTTTTTTGAAAAAAATATTACTGTAAAAAAAACTGTAGAAATTTTAGGTTTTAAGAAAATTGGACTTGAAAGGGGAGTTTTTTTTAAAAATGGTAGTTTTCATAATGTTCTTAGATATGATCTTCTAAAAAAAGATTGGAAGTTTAAATGAGTAATTTAAGAAAATATTATGAAAAGAATTATTTAAAATATGGAATTAAATTTCAAAGACAATATCCAAATGAAGAACTTGTCAGATTTGTTTCAAGAAATTACTCTCACTTGGATAAAATAAAAAAAAAAAAAATTAAAATTTTAGAAACTGGTTGTGGGAGTGGAGGAAATATATGGATGTTAGCAGAACAAGGATTCAACTCTTTTGGAATTGACCTGTCGACACATTCAGTAAGAATTGCAAAAAATTTTTTAAAAAAAAAGAAGTTAAGTTCAAAAATTATTCATGGAGATATGCTTCAATTATCCTATAAAAATAATTTTTTTGATGCAATAGTAGATATATTTTCCTCTTGTCATTTAACTTCAAATCAAGGATTAGAATTTTTAGAAAATTGTAATAACAAATTAAAAAAAAATGGTTTATTTTTTTCATATTTTCCATCAAAAAAATCTAAGATGTATAAAAATAAAAAAAATGTTTATTTAGATAAAAATACTATCTATAACAATTTGAAAACTAAAACTGTTTATAAGATAAATAACTTCCCCTTAAGATTTTTGAGCAAAAAAGAATATTTAAAAATTTTGAAAAAAAAAAATTTTAAAGTTACTTATTTTGAGGAATTGACAAAAACTTATTTCAATGGACGTGATCATTTTACATTTAATGTGATTGAAGCTAAAAAACAATCAAATTAACGTATTTATTTGAAAAAAAGCTGGATTTAAAACTTTACTGTTCAATAAATGAACGATATATGTTCATAAATTGAACGACATGATTAAAAAAAATACAGAAAATAATTTTAAAGTTTTAAGAGGTATAAAAAATAATCCAAACTTTTCACAAAGAAGACTGGCAGAAGAGTTAGGCTTCAGCTTGGGAAAATTGAATTATTGTATTAATGCCCTTAAAGAAAAAGGTTTGGTTAAAATAGAAAATTTTAGAATGAACCCAAATAAAATTGGATATGTATACATTCTTACACCAAAAGGAATAAAAGAAAAAACTAAGCTTACGGTTAAATTCATGCAGAGGAAAATGGAAGAATATGATGAACTTAAAAAGGAACTAAAAAAATAAATTTATTATGAGCTATAATACAAAAGAAATGAAAATTCCTTGGGAATTTAATAAATTTAACAGCAACGTAAAGTTACAAAGAGCAGTAATCGAAGTTTTTGGTGGATGTAATTATACATGCCAAATGTGTCCCCAATCAGATCCAGGGAGAGGAAAAGATTTTACAAGAAAAATGCCTTTAGAAACATTTAAAAATGTTCTTGATAAAATAGTGCCAAAATTTGGTAAGCCACAAATTAATCTTGAAGGGAGTGGAGAGCCTACAATGGCCAAAGATTTACCAGAGTATATTAAAGAAGTAAAAAAAAGAGGTCTTAAATGTTTTATGTATTGTAATGGTGCAAGGCTCAAAGGACAATTTATGAAAGATGTGATTGATGCTGGTATTGATTTCGTAAGGTTTAGCATGATTGGTTATGATAAAGAGCAATATAAAAAATGGATGAATATAGATAATTTCGATTTAATAATGTCAAACATTGATGAAATGGCAGACTATATTAAGAAAAGTAAATCAAATTGTGAAATAAGCACTTACCATTTAGTTTTAGATAACAATAGAGAAAAAGAAATCATTGATTTATACAAAAAAAATATTGTAGAAAAAGTTAAAGCCCACAAATCATATATCTGGAGAATGCATAATTGGAGTGGAAATTATGATAATAAAAATCCGAGAGAAATTACAAAAAAAACATCTTGCGGAAGACCCTTCGCTCCAGAGATTACAGTTAGAGCTGGTGGTCTAGATGGCAAAACAGCCTCAGTTGTTCCGTGTTGTCAAACTTTAGGGCCACCCAATGAAGCAAAAAGTGTTTTAGGTCATTTGGACACCCAATCTTTTGAGGATGTTTACTTTGGAGAGAAATATACAAAATTGAGAGAAGCACACTCTTTAAATAAATATGATGACGTTGATTACTGTAAAAGTTGTGATTTTTTATATCAATCCGAGGAAGTACTTGCGTGGACAAATGATAAAGATGCAAGAATAAATAACATGCTTGGAACAGGAGAGGACTTTATATTAACAGACTATAGCAAAGATAGAATGGTTAAATAATTAAACTTTTTTTATCACAAAAAGTTTTTAATTTAACATAGAGTTTATGAAAATACTTGCCTTACAATTAGAAAAAAGTTCTGGATGTGCTTTGATGATTGATGGAAAAATTATATTTTCATCAAGTGAGGAAAGATTTTCAAGAATAAAGTCAGACTCTTTATTTCCAAAAAAATCAATAAAAGCAGCATTAAATTTTGCTAAAATAAAAGCTAAAGATTTAGATAAAGTTTTGATTTGTTCTACTGAAGTAACTTTATATGCATCACTGGTAAATTTATATTCATCATTAAATGTAAAAGATCAATTAAGAATGATGAAAGAATATTGGGAGCCAAAACTGATCGAAAAAAAAAGGGTATCTTTTCTTTATTTTTTGAAAGATAAAATTCAAATTAATAATTACCCCTTTAATACAAAATATGCAAAAATATTTCCATTTCTAAAAAAAGGTTTTGTCCATAAAATTGATCAAAATGACCAAAAAAAACCTTTTCAAAGTTCCAAAGATGCAAAAATAGTTTCAGACTTTTTTAAGAAAATTATAAGTAATTATTTAGGAATTGACAAAAGCATTATTGATCATGTTGATCACCACACTTGCCATGCAGCTTATGCTTTTTTTGGAAGTCCTATAAGACACAAAAATTCTACTGTTTTTAC
>MDSZ01145097.1_pt1 | contig 10175 bp, 17 predicted proteins | sample 811201 | NCBI WGS metagenome assembly MDSZ01 (sample SAMN05326647, study PRJNA326480) | marine metagenome | isolation source: seawater | place: Indian Ocean: North | collected 2010 | reverse complement strand
TTTAAACTCTTTATTCATATCCAACCATTCTTTGAGTTGCTTCTCATCTTTAAAATTCATATCAAGTACAGAGCACGTGTTACGATTGATAATTGCATATCTCATAAATTGTTTCCTCATCTAATTTTACCATCAGGCAGGTGGCACATTGGCAGTGTTTACTTCCCAATCCTCTACTAGTTGTGACCACTTAGCTAATTTAGTACGTTTTTCTAGAACACGTTTTTCGATATCATTCCAACTAACCAAATCAAAACTATGCATAATTTCAATCATAGTATATACATCACCGACTTCCTCTATAAGATTTCGATTATCTTCAAATTCATTTTTTCTTAAAGCTTTACTACATGCTTGAATAAGTTCACCACATTCTTCCATCATAATAACTAAAAGTTCTGTTCTAGCATCCATCAGTATATATATCCTTTTTTAAATATTATTACCATAATACACTATATTAATGCACTTGTCAAGACCTTTTTTTATAAATAATTAAAATATTTGAGAAGAGAAAATTTTATCATGTAATATGTAGAAAGGAATAACAGTATGATTGATCCAGTAAGCGCGATTGGCATTGCTACAGCTGCATACAAGGGCATCAAGAGCGCTGTGTCAACAGGGAAAGAATTACATGATATGGCAGGCACCTTGGCCAATTGGGCTGGTGCGATGTCTGATTTAGATTTTGCTCATAAGCAAGCACAAAACCCTCCTATGTTTAAAAAATTATTTGGCTCTAGTCAAATTGAACAAAATGCTCTTGAAGTATGGGGTCACAAGCAAAAGGCCAAGGAAATGCGCGAAGAAATGAAAACGCATATCAGCTTTTATTACGGGCCCTCCGCATGGGATGAAATTGTAAAAATAGAAGGTGACATGAGAAAGAAACGAAAAGAAGCTGTGTATGCGGCCGAGGAACGTAGACAAAAGATCATGGAAATTATTTTTGCTGGGGTTACAGTTGTGGTTGGATCACTTGTCTTAGGTTTAATAGTTTACATTATTGGTCTTTCAAACGGTTCTTGGTAATTGATATACAAACATGAAAATTTTACATTCATATATGATGGTCGTAAAGGTAGTAAACTTTATAAAGACCGTCGCTTAATATTTGTAGGTAATTCATGGAGTGGAATACTTTTGTTTCTATCTGAAACAAATAATGCTCCAGAAGTTAGAGAAATGTTTAAAGCTCAATTAAAACATAGGGAAAATCCTAAAAAGACAGTTGAACGTAAATCAAAGTATGAAGAGACTAAAAAACCTAAAAAAGAAGAACCTAAACCAGAGCCAGTTAAAAAACCTAAAAGAAAGCCAAAAACGCCTTGGGATGATTAGTCTTTGTATATTTCAAATAGATCAACTTTTTCTCTATTATCTAAATGTTCTTGTGCAATTTCATCTTTTGATTGTCCATGATAAGCAACCGCAAGATGATGATCAATTAATAGTTGATTGATATTATGTTCTCCATAATACCAAATTTCACCAAGTATTCTACCATACTTACCTTTACTATCTTTAAAGGTTTTTATTGTTAGGTGGCCAGAGGAAGTCCACCTAGTTAAGAAATCTTTTGAAAGTAAACCAAATCTTTTTTCTTCTGTATCTGATGTTCTTGATTCTGGTGCGTCAACTCCATACAATCTAATTCTTTGATTTCTCATCCACACACCAAATCCCAGATCAATATCTACATCTATTGTGTCACCATCAACAACTTTAACTAATTCACATCTATACTCATGCATAGTATTCTCCTATATCGCAAAACTTTCACCACATCCACATGATGCTTTAGCATTTGGATTTATTATCTTTAGATATGATCCACCAAGTTCTTGTACAAAATCTACTGTACATCCAATCACAAACATTTCAGCCATACTATCCAAAACTAATATGTCATCTATAAGTATGCCATCATTTGCACTGTCAGTATATTTCCAATCATACTGAAAACCAGAACAGCCTCCGCCAGACACACTTAGATGTACATAGTTTTTACTATTTTGTTCTGTCATTATAGACAGATACTCTTTAGCAGAGTTTGTTAGTTTAACTGGTATTTTCATGTTTTATTTAGGTTTGTTTTTCCCAACCAACATTAGCACAAAGATATTTTGTATCACCAATGACAACTTGATCACCAACACTTGTAGACCTACAGCCATCTTTTGTAAATGTAGGGATAACATTTTCATTTAACCACCAAGCATCATGTATTGAGTTTGTCAACATAAATGCTTGTTCACATTTTTGTATATCTGTTAAATTTTTATCAACAGAAACTACTGCAACCTGTTCTCCTTCAGAGCCAAATGCATAGTGAATTACCTTAACTTCATCTTTTAAAACCATTTTTTCATAGTTTTGCATCAGTGCATTATTCATAACATATTCTTTCCTCACATTACTTTTGAATCTAACATGATTCGTTTGTGATGTCAAGAGCTTATCTACGTTTTTTTGCCAGTTCTCCAGCTATCCACTGTTGGCCAATACTATTTTGAACTTTACTTTTGGCTAAGTGCATGACTTGTTTATATACTTTACTAAATACATCCTCACCTGCATCATTATTATCAACAACAATAAAATTTCGTCTAAAAAACTGACTAAATTTACCTATGTTTCTTTGAACATCATTCCAAGACTTAACAACGAGTGATTCTGGAACACTACGTGCACGTTGTGCATTTCTTTGCAAAGCAGTATCCAAAGAGGTATTAACAAATATCATATGTGTATCATAACCTAATTGTTGTAGTTCTCTAGCTTGTTTTGCTATCTTTTCATAATCTTTCCCTGTGCCATCAATGATAAGTCCAAGTCTACCTTCAATGTAATTAGCTTTACGAGCTTTAGTTAAAGACTTGGCTCTAGCTCTTACGACATCTCTTGGTTTTTCTTCTTCTGGGGGCATCTTTAAGGAAAGGCCAGCATCTTTGAGAAGCTTCTCAAATGCATCATCAGAATTTACAATTTTCATTCCCAAACCACCTGTGGTACGTCTAACAACGTATGACTTACCGCTGCCAGGGCCACCTGCTAGAAAGAATGCTTTAAGGATGTTGGGATCGTAAACCCCTTCCTGTAGTTCGTTGAATGTTTTCATGTTTGATACCTTCTATAGTTCTGAGTAAGTATTTATCATTTACTGTCATTGGTTCAATTCTCCGCTCTCTATTTGTAAAGTTTAATTTTTTCAATTTTTGTGAGGTTTTACTTTTTGCCATTGATTGACTATCCTTCTATGAGATTTTGTTGACATAACGAAAATTATATAACTACAGAAGCTCCCCCCCTTTCTTATGCTCTATACGCAGTTCCATGACTGCGTGTTGGTTCTTGACCAGATGCAACACTTGGTATGTCAATTGGACTTGAGTCTTTAGTTGCCTGTAAATGACACAAATGAAGTCTAGTCGTTTGTGAAAATGTGTGTCTAAGTTTACTAATTAAATATCTACCTGTTTGTAATTTTGAGTCACCTGTTCCTTCGTGATCTATTCCAGGCACTGGTATTCGTACTTCAATTATCTGACCTGCCTGTACGGTTGTATTGCCGTGTATAGTCATATTTAATATAGAACCGACTTTTAGTTCATGCATTCTTTGTTGTCTTTGTAATAACCATTTATCTGCATTGTTTGCCGCATAATTTGGATTAGTTTTTTGTTGTCCTCTTTCCTGTTGTCTTCGTGCAATTTCAGCTTGAGCTAAACGACTATCTACACCCTGTTCCACTAAGTCTGATACTGTCTCTGGATCTTCCTCCATATATTGTGCATCAAGACCAGCCTCTGTTGTGCTTGTTGGATGCACATGCATTTTTGCATTTGAAAAACTACCAACTGTATTACCCAAGTCGTCTATTGCAACATAATTATATTTTGTTGGAGCATAACTTTGTGTATCACCTTCTAGTCTCTCAAAAATGTTGTGATCTCTAAAATATGCAAAATCTGATTTAAGATACTTTTTGTTATAAATGTCATGCATAATTAACGTAGAACCCAACATTCCACCACTAACATCCAATAATTGATTTTGTTTTTGAGGAATATCTAAAGTTAAAATTCTTTTGTATGCTTGAACAATACTACCCCCATCAGCAGTTCCATCAGTTGCACCCTCAAAACCTTTATCACCATAATGATACTGACCACCAATACCCTGTTTAAATAAACTTTGTAAACTTCTGAAATTAAACCCACTTGTGTTTTCAAAAAACAAATAATGTGGAGAATTATTTTCTTCTGCTATGGCCTCTTGAGTGAGATTTTTAATTAAAGAAAAGGGATGAAAATTTGGAGATAATATTTTTCTTACGCCTACTGATGGTTCTATAAATATATCTTTTTTTGTATTTATATATTTTTCATCTTGTAGTATAGACAATACTGTTTCACTTACAGTTCCCTCAAAAGCTTTTGAAACTCTTGTTCTTTCATTTCTTAGAAGTTCTGGTGAACACAATTTAAGCTCTACCACATCAGAAGTGCCATCGTGTATTCTTGATCCCATTTCATATACAGCAAAAACATTTTCAGTATAATCAAAAGATAACTTTCCATAGTCAAGGCCTGGAGTGGATATTTTAAATGCAACAAACTCTTGACCTATGATAGGCATCATGTCAGTTAAATTATTTGTATCCACAAAAATAATACTACCTGTCATTGTAGATTTAAATATATCTTCAAACAAATTAATTTCTACAATAATGTTAGTAATGTCTGCCTGTAATCCAGAGGAAGATATTAACTCACATCTTTGTAAATAAAATTCGCCAGCAAATGCTACTTCATTTTTCTGCATTAAATACTCGTTTCATTCATCAAAATTGTATACTCTTCCACCACTGATGGTATATATTTTGGATCTAGTAATCTTATTTGTCTTTTTTTATCTTGTAATCTTTGTTCATATTCATAGTTAGTTACAGTTGCTGCACCTATGTTTGCCCCTGTATTATTAGGAACTTCAATTGTTACTGAAGTATCTCCAGAAGTTTGTGAAATTTCATAATGATGTACACCACTCGAATTTGGATTACCATCTGAATCAACATATTTTTGATTTATGTATGAATTAAATTGTGGTGTTGACATAGGCCAATCATGGTAACGATCAACAATATTATTTACTAACATGATAACCCAATGTAACTGAGAATCTCCATATAATTTATGTGCTATTACTTCTGGTGTCTCACCTTCTCTTACAGAGTAAGTATCAAATAAAAGTGTGTTTGTACTAACTTTATTTCTAAGACCAACTCTACGCAAAAGGTTCGTAACTATTTTTGGATTCTTGTTGCCATAAGAATCGTAGTATATTTTAGGAATAACATCAAAATACATGATTAGAATCCTTCGTGTATTTTTTCTCTGGTTATAAGTTCTAGTTCAGAGAATGATAAAGATATGGTAGTTTCAATCGGTGGTGCACCATCTCCATCAATACCCTCATGTGTTTTATATCTATCCCCACCATATGAAACACTCATATTTGTTAAAACACATTCAGATATTCTATTAATAAATTGATTTTCAGCACCATTCCACATATATTCTATATCAAAAGTATTAGGAACAATTAGTCTTCTACCTGAGAAATTTCCACCCTCAAACTCAGGCATCATAGAAGATTTAAATGCAAAAATAATATTTCTAATTGCCTCTGCCTCTGCTTGACTTTTTGGAATCATTTTAAATTCATATTCAAATTTTCTTTTATCAATCCCTTTGAACGCAAGTTCTAAACGATCAGCTAGTATCACACCACTTCTCATTTCAGATGCTTCTTTTACTCCACCGAAGCCAGGCATAGCACCGATTGTATTTAACATTAGTGCACCTAAACTATCTGCTAAGTCTCCAGACATTTTTTGTATTTCTTCTAAGCCGCCTCTCATATTACCTCTTGCAAATTGTTCATATGCTGCAATTGCTTCCTCAGTTACAGCACCAATTTCTGTATCTGTATATTGTGCACCATAACTGGTGGTAACACTTGCTGGCATAAACATAGCAATAGCGGTATCTAATCGTTTTGTTGGAGCACGTTTGATTGCAACTGTTTGTCTATTTTTTCTGTACCAGTTTGTTAAACTATCCTGACCAGAACTTTGACGTGCACCAGCATTACCACCTCTTCCAAACTCAGTGGTGAGTTCGGGGGCATAGCTAATATTTTGAGGATTATCTTTATTTAATTGATTTTGAACTCCTGACGTATTTGGAACTTTAACAAATCTATTGTTAATTGCAAGATTTATAAAAGCAGGAATATCAATATTAACATTTACCCCACCTATTCTAGCTCCTGCACCTTTACCATATGATAATGTTGCATTTTGTTGTTCGTTTATGTAGAACATCATATAGTGGCCTTGGTTACCTAGGCCTGGGCCAGCCTCTACATCTAATGGAAAAGTATAATTTTTACTCTGAGAAACTGGTTGAAGTCTAAAAAAATCAGATGTATCAGAACCACCAGAACCGCGGCCAGGATTGTATGACAAATTAACGCCTGGCAATTTATTGGATGCTGATCGTAATGCGTTTGAAGCTATTTGGGTTGCAACACCCCTGATAAAATTATTGAATGGCATATAAATAGTCCTGTAATTTTTAATTATTTATAAGAAAAGTTCATGGCATATAGTGGAAAATATCATCCTATCAACCCTAAAAAATATAAGGGAAATCCATCTCAAGTGATATACAGATCATTATGGGAACGTAAACTTATGGTATATTGTGATAGAAATGATAAAGTTTTAGAGTGGGGAAGTGAAGAAATTATTATACCATATGTTTCGCCGTGGGATAACAAAATTCACAGATACTTTCCAGATTTTTATATGAAAGTCAAACAAGCAGATGGAAAAACTAAGAAGTTTATCATTGAGGTAAAACCAAAATATCAATGTAAATCTCCACCAGCAAATCCAAAAAGAAAAACAAAAAAATGGTTCAATGAGGTTAAAACTTATACTATAAATCAAGCTAAATGGAAGTCTGCAAATGAGTTTTGTTTAGATAATGGTATGGAATTTAAAATTTTAACTGAAGACCATCTAAATCCAAAGTATAAATAATACATGGCAAAAAGTAAATTCATACAAAGCGTAGTAAAGGCAGCTGGTGGTAGACCAAAGTCTACTCAGTGGTATCGTAATAAAATTAAAGAGTTCGGTCAGCCTGGAGCTATGGATTTAATTCGTGACGGTAAACAATCTAATACACCACATTATGGAAGAATGAATATGTTTTTCTATGATCCTAAAGGAAAAAAAACATTACCATATTATGATACATTTCCATTAGTAATACCAATAGAAAGATATCCAGACGGATTTTTAGGTATTAATTTTCACTACTTACCGATGGCTCTAAGATTAAGATTATTAGATCGTATAGTAGACTTCAGTAATAATACTAAGTTTGATGAAACTACTGTCATTGATGCTGATTATCCAAAACTTAAAAATCTAAAAGAAATTAAACCAACACTTAAAAGGTATCTGGCTGGAAGAGTTAAAACTAGATTTCGTAGAGTGGATGCGGATGAATTTACAGTTGCTGCACTTTTACCGATTGCAAGATGGAAAAAAGGCACTCAAGAACAAGTTTACAGAGATAGTAGAAGGATGATCTGATGGCATTCCAATTAAAATCAATTTTAGAAACTACAGCATATACGTTTTTAAATCAGGCGATTGCAAGATATCATTCTGACGAGGGCCTAGCAAGAAACAATCGTTGGGAGATACTCATAACTCCACCTCAAAGTGGTAATTTTAGAAATGTTTTTACTCCAGTGATGAATGCCAACACTGGTGCAGGAATTACAGAAAGTCTTGGAGTAATGTGTGAACAGTTTGCATTTCCTGGCCGTAATTTAGATAGTTCACCAGACACAAACTTATACGGCCCAGAACGAGAAGTTGTAAATGGATACAGTTTTGGAGATATAACTTCCGTTTGGAGATTATCTACAGATCAAAGGGAAAGACAATTTTTTGATACATGGCAAAGACTTGCATATAACCCCACTGATTTTTCGATAGGATACTATAATGATTATGTTGGTGAAATTCGTATTTTTCAATTAGATGAAAAAGATAGAAGAAGATATGGAATAAAATTACTTGAGTGTTTTCCAAAAACAGTGGATCAGATGGGAACAACTCAAGGCGCAGGCGACTTACAAAGACTTACTGTAACTTGGGCTTACAGATATTGGTTGTCTCTTGCAGATGAGGCAGATCACCCAAGAGAACCAGAAAATTCATTAGGAGATATACTTTTAAATACTTTTGCTAGAAACCTAATAGGGAATATACCATCAGTATTAAATAAACTATTTTAACTATTTTAATAGTGAAACTTATAATATTATAAAGGATGAAAATATTATGGCGTTACCAAAGCTTAATACACCCACACACCAGTTAGAGTTACCATCTACTGGACAAAAAATTAAATTCAGACCATTTTTAGTAAAAGAACAAAAACTTTTGATGTTTGCTCAAGAGAGTAATGACGATGATACTATTGCAGATACTATTTTAAATATCATTGATTCATGCACTGAAGGTGAACTTGATGTAAAAATGTTACCTGTGTTTGATATTGAATACATATTTTTACAACTGAGAAGTAAATCTGTTGGTGAAACTGCAAACATAAAAGTCAAGTGTCCAGATGATGATACAACTTATGTTGACAAAAAAATAAAACTAGATGACATTCAAGTTCAAATGACTGCAGGTCATACAAATGTCGTTAAATTGACAGATAAAATTAAAATGGTTCTAACTTATCCTATCATGTCTGACATGAAAGGTGTAAATTTTAATGATGGTATCAGTGGTACGTTTAGTTTAATATCAAAATGTATACATGAAATACATGATGGTGATACTGTTCACACTAGGATTGACATGGATGAAAAAGATATAGATGAGTTTATTGATACTTTAGACACTCAGCAGTTTGAGAGAATCATGGAGTTTTTTAACACTATGCCAAAACTTAGACATATCATCTCTGTAACTAATCCCAAAACAAAGAAAAAAGGTGAGGTAGTTTTGGAGGGCCTCGACAGTTTTTTAGTATAGGCCTTTCACATGATAACTTATATAATTACTATAAAACTAATTTTGCAATGATGCAACATCATAAATATTCATTAACAGAATTAGAGAATATGTTACCGTTTGAAAGGGAAGTTTATTTAGGATTATTGGAGCAATTTATTCGTGAGGAAAATGAAAGATTAGAAAAACAAAAGAACCAGATGTAGGAGACTGTTATGGCTGCACAGAAAAAATTAGCTATAGATTCTAAATATGCACATTTAGATAAAGATGGTGATGGTATAGTGAGTGATGAGGAAATGATGATGGAACAAAGAATGATTGAACTAGAAGATATGCGCAGTGACATGGAAAATGAGGATAAGAAACAAGATGCTCAAAGAAACATGGCTTGGTTCGCATTGGCAGGAATGTTACTATACCCATTTGCTGTTGTACTTGCAGTTTTACTAGGTCTAGAAGTAGCTGCAAAAATACTTGGAGACATGGCTGCAGTTTATTTTGTTTCTGTTGCGGCAATCGTTGCAGCATTTTATGGTAAAGAAGCAATTACACAGAAGAAAAAAGTTACCCCTCCTCCAGTAACAGACAATAGGTAAGAAATATGGCTGAAGAACCTGTAAATAATAGAACCTTTAGAGAGTTAATTGCTGAGCAAAAAAAGACCACCATTGCCATTGAAAAATCAATGATGGATGCTGAACAACGTGCAGAATTTGAAGCTAGAGAACAAGAAAAGTTTGAGGCACGTAGTGAAGCTGCAAGGAGAGGACATGAAACTAGACAAGCAAACTTGTTGAAACAACTTAGCCCAGATAGTGCAAAAGGAAAAGAAACCGAAAACGAACGAAATAGTTATTTGAGAGACACATTTAAAACATTTTTAGGAAAAGGTTCATCATTAGCTAAAGGTCTTAGTAGTATTGGTGATGGACTGAAGGCAAAAGTCAAAGGTGGTTTAGAAAATTTATTTAAAGTCATAAAAACTGGTGCATTTGTTGCAGCATTGTTTGCGTTACAAAAATTCTTACAAAGTGAATTTTTTCAAGATCTG
>MDSZ01069149.1_pt1 | contig 10175 bp, 14 predicted proteins | sample 811201 | NCBI WGS metagenome assembly MDSZ01 (sample SAMN05326647, study PRJNA326480) | marine metagenome | isolation source: seawater | place: Indian Ocean: North | collected 2010 | reverse complement strand
TTAACCACACCACCATCAGATTTATCTATCAACTTACTTGGTAGTAAATAAGTTATATGTAATTGTTTGTTGATCTTACATAAGGTGTCAATTATATATGGGAGTAATACCACATAACTATCCTTAAAGATCTCTTTGGATCTTGTTATGTTGGGATAGATCAACATTCTGTATTTGTATTCTCTAGCCATAGTTTCTTATTCCTCTAGCTGACAACCACCTATTAAATGTCTCCGTTTGTTTTTCATAATCACCATACCAAAGTAGTTCGGTGTCATATCTATTTTCATCATATAACTTACTAAATCTTTTTATAGCCTTGTCTTTCCACCAATCCAATATATATGGTTTCCCCTTAGCCACACGATCATCCAAGATCAAGTCTTCCTCCCCAATTTTACTATTTAGAAAGTCTTTAGTATTTTTATAGAAGCTAGACCAATACACTCCACGAACTTGATTAACCATGTAGTCTTTAGTTTTTAATCCGTTGATCTGAAAAATCTTATTTAGAAACTTTTGTTTCATCCCACTTGTTCTAGCCTTAACCATCCGTTTATAGTCTTCGGAAAAAGTTTCTTTGATCTCTTCTAACCAATACTGATAATGTTTAGTAGTTGGTTTCATTAACACCTTACCACTTGTTCTACCACACTTTTTCCAAAGTGGAATACCATTATATAAACTATAAGATCCAAAGAGACTTGTTGTTGTAGATCCTACCAACGGATCTCCATATTGTCGTTTCCAATCCTCACGAACAACCTTATCAGTAATCATGGATGCTATAAGTTTTCCACCCAACATATTATATCCAAAGGGTTGGGTAGGAACAATACTACTAGCGATAGCAGTAGATCTGAGTTTACCATTTTTGATCTTGTCATTTTGATCCCATCCTAAATACTGATCTCTTGGTTCTATACTAATCAGATCACTAGCTAATGTGATTAACCCTAAAATCTTATCATCAACTTTATTTCTAACCTCATATCGTAGGATCCTACCGATCCCAACCTCAAACTCAAAAGAGTGGATAAGAACTCTCAGGCGATCAAATCTTTTCTGATCTGTGGTAAGTGTTATGTATGGATCTAATGCTTCGATATAATCAAGCACAGACCCTTTGTCAGCAAAATCTATGGGTAGTGTTATGTCTTCTTTTAGTGATTCAGTATCCTTTAGAAAGTCAGACTTGGTTTTAACCTCTTCTAACTTTCTAAATAATACTAGCTCTCTTGGATCTAAACTTTTAAGAAAGTTGAGGTTGTCGATCAGTTCGACAGATCTTTTTTTTTACTACCTCTGACAGATTTGTCAGAGGTAGAATAATCTTCTAAACTATAGGGGTGTGTTTGTGATAATACCTTAAAGATCTGATCTTTCGTAGGCTTATAGTCATTTAATAGATCCTTAAACTTTTGATCAAATTGGTCTTTATCTGCTTTAGGTTTTGTGGAAGGGAAGAACTCTTTTTTAATTATCTCTTCAGCTTTGTTGATGGATATTTCTTTTTTGTCAATAAGGTCTAATAGTTCGGGCTTATATTTCTCAATCCTTATGATCTTTTTAAGATTGGTGGATCCTATATTTAATTTTTTAGCAACCTCATTTACGACAACATATCTGTTAGTTTTACCACCCTTATCATTTCTTCTACCTTGACCGCCAAACTCTTTTTTCAGTTCGTTCTGTAATACCCTTGCCTCATTAAGAATATCATGCACACTTTTAATTCGTGATCTATTACTCTCAATTAATGCTATGGTTTTATTGACACCTTCCTTATCAAAATCAACTACTCTTACATCTGCTTTTTCTTTACCAAGCTGAACCAAACTATAGTATCTACGATGACCGCTAATAATCATCAAATCCTTATCACAAGTGATGGGTTCTAATAGACCAAACGACTTGATGCTATCTTTGAGATCATCAAGGTTCGTGGGTTCGTAGATGGTGTCGTTAATTGGGTTGGGGCGAATACTTTTGAGTGATAATTCCATGAAAGAATATAGCGAAAAAAACAAATAAAACGCAAGAAAAAACCCATCAAAATTAGATGGGTTTTTCAGAGCCTCTGGTCGGAATCAAACCGACATACTTTCGATTACGAATCGAATGCTTGAATCAATATCAGCTACAGAGGCATTTTAAAAGTTAATCATTCCCAAAATTATCAAGAAACTGATTTATCATCACATCTTCTTGTGATTCGTTTGGAACCTTACCATCAAGGGTAATGTTGATAGCGACTTTATCACCTTTTCTTGGTGGTGTCTTTACCCAAGTTTTACTTTCCTTAAATAACATAGGATACATAAGTGTGATCTCATGCTCGTTTCTTAAAAAATCCAAAAAGGATCTTAACATTTCTTTATCTGTATCTCTGTTTCCCATTTTAATCTCCTTGTAATACCTCACCCAAGTTTATGGTTGTTCTTTCTTTTGATGGAATATGTCTAGCGTATCTCATAACCATGTCTAATGAAGAATGCCCAAGTAAGTTCATAACCTTATATACATCACCATTAGTTTGTTCTAACATATAAGTTGCAAATCCTCTACGACAACTATGTGGTGTCAGTTTAGGATTTAAACCCAAATCTAAAACTACTTTCTTAAACTTACTACCGACACCACTTGTAGTAATATGTTTATCTAAATCCATCTTAACACCACCACCTCTACCATCTTTATTAGGTTTTCTCCAATACTCTAAATGGAAGACCCACTCTTTATCTTTTCTGAGTCTACCACGATCATCATAGATCCAATACTTTAGATCTTCCCATAATGTTTTGCTGTCAAGATTTATGGTTCTCCATTTACTCTTCGTTCTGAAACTCCATATCTTTTTCTTTGTGTCAATATCCTTCATCCTCATACTACAAGCCTCACTAATACGAACGCCAGTAATCAAGAGGATCCGTAAGATTGGAATAAAGTGTCTTTCATACTTGTTGTCTCTGTTCTGATCCATCCACTTAATCAACACTTTCATATCCTCTGTAGAGACATGAGGTGGTAGTTTATTTTTATCTCGCTCTTGACCCCAACCTCTTAACCGAAGCATGTTGTATTGGAATGACTTGGGGTCTTTATCACTTAACCAATTAAAGAAACTTTTTATTCTGACATAATATCCGCTTAGAGTGTTTTTAGCAGTTGGTTTTCCAAATCTTGTTTTCTTATTAGCGTGGTAAAGTAAAAACTCTTCCAAGATCTTTCTGCCCCCATCATCGTGTCTGTATATATCAAGATACTTGGGGTGGTTAATCTTTAACCACTCTTCATAAAGTTTTAGAATTCTAAGATCAGACCTTTTAGATGAATCACTAAGTTCTCTACCGTTTCTAATTTTGAGACTGCAATACTCCTCAATCCAATAACCAAAGTTTTCAGATTTATCCCTAGCCTCTTTAGTTGATTTCTGTAGATCCTTTTTAATTTGGTTCTGTATGGATCTAACATTTATTAGTTCGTATTGGTCTAACGGAACTTGAGTGTATCCGTTTTTCTTTTTTCGTTTCGTTATTGGTTCGTCAGCATCTTTGTCATAACCAACAACCTCAATAACAGAATATCTATAAAGTATCTTTTTAGTTTTATTATCTACACCGAAGCTAAACTTAGGATTTGTGGTTAATCTGTAGCGTCGTCTCTGACCCTTGACCCACTTACGAAAGTCTTTTAATTTCTTCTGTTCTGATTTTGATAATGACATAACCGAATGAGATTTAATTGACTACTACCATCTACCAAAAATTAACACCACCCTGTATTAAAGTCAAGGAAAATAGTGATGTATAGAGTGATGTATGTTTTGTATCACATTAGTTTCTCGTCGTGAAAAATAATACTTGACTAGTAGATGGAAACATTCGTAATTTTACTATGTAATGTGTTTCACGAAGATCTCAAAGACAAAAATGATGGTGATGTAATGGTGATGTCAGATCTTCAGAAACCCAAATTAAACCTCACTTTTTTTGATGAAAAGTGATGTAGAAAGGTGATGTAAAATTATGAGTGATGTAATCCTAAATGCTGTGTCTCTTTTAAGGGTCTCAACCCAGCAACAATCAGACAACGGAACAAGTCTTCAGTTCCAAGAAGACAAACTAAAACAATACTCTGACCTCAACGACTTTAACCACTATAAAACTATTTCTGATGTGGCTAGTGGTGGTCTTGAGACAAGGGATGGTCTCAAAGAACTTGAGTATGAAATCGAAAATGGGAATGTAGATGTGGTTTTGATATGGAATGTTAGTCGTGCTTTTAGATCCATGATCTACTTTGCAAAGTTCTATGAATATCTACAGAAAAATAATGTAGAACTGATCTCTGTTAGTGAGGGTATTAGATCCTCAAGGAAAGAAGGATCCATGATGTTTGGGATCATGGTTAGCATAGCGACTTATGAAAAAGACCTCATAGCCGATCGTATGAAATCGGGCAAGACAACAAGAGCAAGGGAAGGAAAGTTTTGTCATGGTAGGATCCCATATGGATATAAGAAAGTTGGATCGGATCTCAAGTTAGATAAAGAACAATCGCCAGTAGTAAAATACATTTTTAAGAAATATAACTCTCTGATCAAGAGAGGATATAAACCGAATCAAAGAACCAAACATATCCTCAAACTATTAAAGAAAAATGGTATGACATTTAAGGGTAAAGATTTTAAGGCGTGGAACATAAGAGATATTATCAACAATAGATTTTATGTTGGTGAAATCAAGTTTGCTGATGTTAAAACTAATCATGTATATCCACCGATAATTAGCAAGAGAATGTTTAATCAAGTTCAGTTGGGTCTCTAATGAAATCTAAACTTTGTGAGATCTGTAATAAGATCCATAAGGAGTTTACAGATCCATACGAATGGTATAATCATTATCTAAAGTATAACCCCAAGAATACTGAAAAAGAGATATGGGATATGGTTAAGAAAAAATGGATAAAGGTTCTGGCTATCCTATGTCTAATGTTTGTTGGATGTGAGGATTTATATGAAGATAAATCTGATGTCTTTTTAGAACTATCAACAGATTTAACGATGGTTGATGAAGGTGTCTATGCGTTCGCATATCCGCTTAACATTCCTCATACTTATATTCGTATCAAAGTGAGGTCAAACCCTCTTAATCGTGTCAGTTTTTACAGCCCTAATACTTTCACGATAGTTCATCAAGGTAGAGATATTATCTCACCTATTATCAACTATAGTGTCTATACTAAATCTGATTCTACATCAAGACAGTTTGTATATGTTTATAGAGACCATATCGGTGAGACATTTAAGATATATGGTCTTGCTTCTGATGGTAATGGTAATACCATAACCGATAGTTTATATATACAGATATATTAGACCACTTAACTACCTTCGGTAGTAATACACTCTAATCACTTATATAATTTTAGATATGCTATAGCTTATAGCATTTACCGCTCCCCGCTCAGATATAATTAGTATGAAAGTCAGATTTTTAATCAAACTTTTTGTAAAAAAATTAAAATAAAAAAATATTGGCAAATTTTTCAGACGCCAGATATGTATTAGTAGAACTAATTAAATGGAGTAAAAAATATGACATACAAAACCAAACTTGATTTCATTAAAAACGAAGATAGAGGTATTAAGAGGATTGGTAGAATCGAATATGTAGCTAACCTAAAGAAACAAGGTATGGATGATAAACAGATCCAAGCGCAAATGATTTTAGATAATGTTTCCAAACCCAATATGATTTTTAAGGATCTCAAAGACTACAAATTAGTCGAAGACAAAATTGGTTGGATGTAGTGTCAGAACTCCACAAAGAATATAGTAGCACAACATTTGGTAGTAGATCTGATTGGATCCGTTTTGATCCATTTAGAAAAGCACTTGAGGATGTGAGATCTGAAAAGTTTTCTCAAAATAGTTGGAGAAGGGTTCAGAACACTTGGGAAAGAAAGTTTAATGATGCTTTCATGGATAATGATATGACATCAAATGAAGAAGACTGGCTACTAAAAACTAATGAGGGAAGATCTTTCATAACGAAAGTCAATAGGTGGATCTCTAAAAATAGAGATTGGGTCTTTGACATTTAGGAGAACAATATGCGAGAACGCAGAAAATCAGAAATGAACCAAATTAAAAACATCATGAGAGCAAAGGCTCTTAAGAAAAAAAAGATAGCAGATGAAACTGCTGATAGAATGTTTAAGAGGGCAGTTTCATCCCAACCAATTTCACCTACCGCTGGCGTCGAAAAGACTTTCTCAAATAAGAAGAAGAAGGAATTTAGATTTTGACTGATTAACTCCTCCGCATGACCCCAAACCAATCTCAATCAGTTAGGAAAGGTGGTTGATAGATCTTTCGTTTTTTCAGTAGTTAGGTATGTCGCATGACTTATGACAATTGTTAAGTATGTCTTCCTTCTCTGATTTTTTCAGTATCTATCAACCACAACTTTTTGGAGACAATTATGGAAATAAAATACATCACCCCATCATCCATCAAAAAAGTATTGGAAGACATATCCAATACTCTGTCTGATGTGCTTGAGTTCACAGATAGAGACCTTACCTATGATCTTATGAAATCTGATAAAGACCTTACAGATTGGATGGAACTGAAATCAACCAAAGCTGAAGATTTAGAATCCGTATATGCTCAAGATCTATGGTTAATCGGTAAACTCATAGCACAACTAATTTTGTTTAGAAGAGTGGTTAGACAAAATGATGTTGATGAAAGGGATTTTGGATTTCCCAAAAATCATATTCCAATAGCATTTCGATTTACAGAGGATTGGGATAGATCAAGTGGTAAAGATCTGAAAGAATGGATCAAGAATAATCATGATGAAATAAATAATCTCCGAGCAAGTGGTTGGAAAGATTTTTTTAGATCTGCAAGGATCTACAATTCTTTATCAGCTAGTGGTAAGATGAAACTGAAAAGGATGTTTTCATGAATAAAAAACTAAAAAGAAAAATTAAAACTGAAAGATCCCACATAGAAAACCTCTCAAAAGATTTAGGGTTAATCTTTAATCGCAAGATCACAGATGAAATGGTAGACTCACTAATAGAACTAATCAGTAGGATCAACAGATATATTGACTACCAGCAACTAATCAACCAATACAGACTTGATGAAGCATTTACGGAACGGATGAAAATAATGTTAAGTCAAAAAATGAAGGATGAAGAAAATGAGTTGGAGTAGAGATCCAAAGAACCTTACAAAAGGTCAGATCCTAAATGCTATCAAATCAACCCCATCATTAACCAAAGCATCAGCTTACTTAAATGTATGTTATGACACCTTCCGTAAGTATGCCGTCATACATGGTATAAACATTTCAGAACATTCCAACCAACAAGGTCGTGGTATTATGAAACCAAAAAGAGTTTCAGTAAAAAAGAAAATGGATTGGAGTTATGGTTGGAAAGGTGATTTCCACGAAAAGTGGGAAGGAACTATGGGGTAGTCTATCTATCAAAGACACATCCATATAAAATATTTTGATTTCTCAATAAATATACGATGACACTTGTGTCTCCTTTAGATCACACAGATTTTTAATAAAACCTTTTTTGCTATGCCAAAATGTATGAGCGACTTTTTAGAATCAAAAAGATCTGCGTTTCCCTAACAAATGCCTCTACTCAAATGAAAGGTTTATAGAGGAAGAAAGTTGTATTAACTAAAGTCAAAACAACTTTGGGTTCTGTAGAACTTAAGGTTGGATCCACTCAATCGTGGGTTTCCCTTTGTATCCTTTCTCAAAAACATACCAAGCAAACCCAATCATACTATTAGTTCGATTTGGTAGTTTATTTTTTATGAAGGCTACTCTACCACTAAACTGATACATAGTCTTTAGTGGGAAATCTTTATCCATCCACATATTATATCTGGCTACACCCTCAAGTAGTTGTGTCTTACCTATTATAGCAATCTTCTTTCTAGCCACCTTTTTCGCCTGTAGAATGAAAGGTAAGATATTATCAAAGGGTGGATTAGTAATCACATTATCAAACTTACCATATTGTTTTATGTGATCGTCGTTTGTGAAATCAACATGACCTATACCATAACCTCTGTCAATTAGGTCAGAACTAAAAACATCCAATCCATTTTGTTTTAACACCTCTGACATATGACCCTCACCACACGCTGGTTCCCAAACGGATCCACTAAACTTTTCTAAATCTAAAATCGGTTGGGTATATTTTGGATGAGTAGGGTAGTAATCCTCAAAATGTCTTACATTAGCAGGCGTTGTCATTCCCCTTAATCTCTTAAATTGAGTTCTACTTTTTATCATATCTACAGCAGTAGAAACAGAGATCTCACCTTTATCTATAAACTCAAATAGATGTGGTGCTTCATTATTTATTTTTCTCAACCTCTTTAGATGTGATACTGATATACCTAACCCATTAGCAACATTATTTATCGTGTGATTTTTTCCGCCGCCATTTAGATCATTTCTTTTACCTTGATATGAATGTTTGGAATACTCTTTCTGTATGATCTCTGATTCGTTTAGTAGTTCCCTTGATGTCTTAATCCTACTTTTGTTAAATAAGATCAAGGATAGTAATGGGTTCGTAAAATCTTCCACTCTACAATCAACAAGATCCCAACCCAACTCTTTAACTACTTTCAGTCTTCGGTGCCCACTAACCACAACATTTTCATTAGTGATGACTAGCGGTTCCAATAATCCGTTTTGAGATATACTAACCTTTAGGTCATTATCTTGGAAATTATCAGATCCATAGATTTTTTGGTTCATGGGGTGAGGTGCTAATGAGTCTACAGATCTTTTTTCTATCATCTAACCAACCCACTCATATCCATTTGCAAGAAACTTAATTTTTTTATTTAATCTCAATCTGTTTCGTGTTCTACCAAATGAAGATTGACCGCCCAATCTCATTTCCCTTATTAGTTGAGTATTGGATACTACTTTATGTTGTTTAATTAACTTGGTAGCTAACTTTACTTTTTTAGTATCCTTACCATCCATCTTGTATTTTGACGGATCAAACATATCGTTCCAATCCAACCAACTACGGATCTGTTTTCCCCAAACCATTTTCTTGATTCGTGGTTCTAATTTTTTTAGAACTTGGGATCTAAACTTTGGGCTATCCAATACCATCTCAACCTTACTGATAAAATCATCCATATCACCTTTTTTATATAGTAGGGGATAATCACTACCAACCATTTCTTCATAACATAATCCATTAGGTGCAACAGTTGGTATTCCTAACGCTAGACAATCAGTTGTTGAGATACTCCACGCTGAGTAAGTCTTAAAAGTATTTATATGTAGATAGACATTATCCTTTAGATACTTTTTATATTCATCTTGTGTTGGGTAGTTCATGTTCTTACCCCATTTATATCTACTGACATTAGCATCATCAAAGGTGGTATGAACCTCAAAGTCTTGTCTCTTCTTGTATAACTTTGACATAGCCTCACACATACCCTTAAAGTTTGTGTATCCTTTACCACGATGGTTAAACAATATAATTTTTTTACCCTTGTATCTCTTGGGTGTAAAATCAACTTTATCAACACCTAACTGATGTGGTTGTATTATTCTATCCAGGTCCGCTAGGATTTCATCACTAAACCATCGTTTAGATTGTTTGGTGACATAATTTTTTAACCAATTTGAGTTCACACCTAAAGTCTCACATTCCAAAATACCTACCATATTCATCAACAACATTTTCTTGGTAAATGAAACCGATGCTGATGTCTCAAACCAATGCGAATACCCAAATGTTCTGATCCCATCACTATGACTGTCATTCATTAAGAGGTTAGTTAGTTGTAGCGTGTGTTCGGGCAGATGGGTATATAAAATATCATAAGGTGTATTTCTATAATCACTAATGTCTTTTAATGTTTGAGCATCAAAAAAGAAATTGGTTCTCATGGTGTTGTTGTTTGTTGGAACCTCATAGTATTTCCATTCTACTTGGGATCCATGTTTAACCACACCACCATCAGATTTATCTATCAACTTACTTGGTAGTAAATAAGTTATATGTAGTTGTTTGTTTATCTTACATAAAGTGTCAATTATATATGGGAGTAATACCACATAACTATCCTTAAAGATCTCTTTGGATCTTGT
>MDSZ01005023.1_pt1 | contig 10175 bp, 9 predicted proteins | sample 811201 | NCBI WGS metagenome assembly MDSZ01 (sample SAMN05326647, study PRJNA326480) | marine metagenome | isolation source: seawater | place: Indian Ocean: North | collected 2010 | reverse complement strand
TAAGTGAGCAATTAATATTTCGTTTTTATTTTTATAGGATAATCTTAATAGAGGGAAAAATGAAATTAAAAAAATAAACAAATAGGAAAACCTGCTAGCTAAATATCCTTTTTTTGGTAAAAAATTAAAAAAATTTTTTCTATAAAAATTTTCTATCTTTATATCGTATTTATTAAATAACTCAGTATAATTATCCCATTCTCCGCATGAATTTATGATTATTGGCTCAAAGTTTTTGGAATATTTTTTAACTGAAATTGCAGAATTAATTGTAGAATATAAAGTGCCAACCCTATTTAAACAAGGAGACCAGTAAAATATTTTTTTCATTTTAGGATATTAATTGTTAATATAATTAAACTAATATATTTAATTTTTTTATTATTATAAATATCATTTGTAAATGAAAATATGGAAACAAAAAAATTAATAATTTTTATGCCTTCTATTGAGGGGGGAGGTGCTGATAAAAACCTATTTATTATAAGCAATTATTTAGTTAATAAATTCAAAAATGTTCATTTAATAACATCTTCTTTAAATTATAAAAAAAAATTTGATAGTAGAGTTAACTTCATAACTCCTAAAATGAATATATGGAGTGGGTTTGGAAGAAATTTAAAATACTTAATTTCAGTAATAATTTTGATTAAAACAATAATAAATAATAGAAATTTAATAGTTTTAAGTTTTCAAGCTAATTTATATGCGATCTTGATATGTAAAATTTTATCGGTAAAAATAATAACAAGATCAAATAGTTTTCCTGGTGATTGGTCAAAATCAGTTATAATGAAATTTTTGTTCAAGTATGTTTACAAAATGGCAGATGCAAGAATTGTAAATAGTATTGGCTCTCAAAAAAAATTTCTTGAAATCTATAATTTAAAATCAAAATGTATATATAATCCACTTAACTTAAAAGAAATAATAAAATTATCAAAAAACAAAACTAAAAATTACTTTGATAAAACAGCTTCTCTAAAGTTAATTTCTGTAGGCCGTTTGTCTAGGGAAAAAGATCACTTAACTCTTTTAAGAAGTGCTTTATATTTAAAAAATAAATTAAAAATAAGTGTCTTGATTTTGGGAGAAGGGTTGCAAAAACAAAATTTGATAAAATTTATTAATAATAATAAATTAACAGATGTAGTTAAACTGATAGGTTATAAAAAAAATCCTTATCCATTCATAAAAAAAACTAATTTTTTGATTTTAACATCTTTACATGAAGGTTTGCCAAATATTTTGTTAGAGGCAACAGCATTAAAAAAATTTGTGATTTCAAGTGATTGTGAAACTGGACCAAGAGAGATACTTTTAAATGGTAAGGCTGGTGGATTATTTAAAGTAAGTGATTATTTAGATTTATCGCGTAAAATATTATTTTTTAATAAAAATAAAAAAATTACTCAAAATAAAGTCATGTATGGATATAGTAGGATTAATAGATTTAACATCAAAAGTAATTTGGAAAAATATTTTGATACAATTTATAATGTAATAAAAAATTAATAAAATTTTATATTTTTAAGAATTTTTGTGCTCTTTTTTTATAACTATATTTTTTTGATAAATTAAATGCATTTAATTTTATTTTGTTTATTTTCTCTATATTAAATTTTATTTGATTTATTGTATTTAACCAATTAATTTTATTTAGGTTTTTGATCATAATACAATTTTTATTATCTGTTAATATTTCTTTATAAACTTTTAGGTCACTTGTAATAATTATTTTACCTGATGCCAGATAATCAAATAGTTTCATGGGAGACGTATATTTAGATATATTTCCGACACCACCCAATGATTTTATAATAAATTTATTTGAGGGAATAACCAATACGTCCATTTCAGATATATATTTACTTAATTTACTATATTCTACGGTTTGATGAATTTTTAGATTTGAAGATTTATATTTATTATATAATTTTTTTGCATCTAGTTTATTCCCGCCATAGATGAAATAATTGTTATTTTTATCTAGTTTTGATAACTCTACTAAAAATTGAGATCCTTTGCTTTTTTCTAAACTGCCAAAATATCCTACATTATAGCACTTTTTTTTAACCAACTTTTTGAATTTAAACTTAAGACCCGATACACTTGATAATATTTGAATTTTATTTGGATTAACATTTAATTCATTAATTAAAAAATTTTCAACTCCTTTTGAAATAGCAACAATTTTTATTATGTTTCTATTATTAAAAATATCAAAATTTTTAAAAATAAATTGAATAATTCTGCCTTCTGATGATAGGTCATCATGAATTTCAATTATTGTTTTTTTTCTTAGTAATGTTAATAGATATAATGTAAAATAATTTCTTGTGATGTATAAATCAGTTTTAATAAAAATTGCGTAAATAATTGATATTATTGAAAACAAATAATAATTTATACCTAAAGGAAATTTTTTAAAAAAATTAATTTGTTTAATTTTAGGAGTTTTTTTTAATCCATAAAATTTTGAAATTGAAATATCCAATCCTGTTTTAGGCACAATTATATTAACATCATGTGAAAGTTCAGTCATTGCAGAACACATATTGGCAACTTGAATGCTGCCTGGATTAGAAGATGGTAATGATGAGTTAAATAAATACGAAATGCGCATTTTTATATCATTTCATTTTGATACCAATTCACGACTTTATTTAAACTTTCTTTCCAATTACTAAAATTTTTGAATTTTGTTATTTTTATAATTTTTGAATTATCTCCATGCGTTTTTAATATATCTGCCTTTTGAAGAGATATTTTTTTAATTTTTGGATTAATATTTTGACTTTTTAAATGCAATATAATTTTATTTAAATTGATAGGTTTATTTGAACAAATATTTAAGATATCATTTGAACTTAGATAACGATTTTTTTTTAATAATTGGCTTAATATTTCAACTACATCACCAACGTAAGTAAAATCTCTTGTGTGATTTCCAAAATTATATAACTTAAAAGTACTCTTATTAAAAAAAGAACTAATAAACTTTACAATCATCATATCTGGCCTGCCCCATTCACCGTAAACGGTAAAAAACCTTAAGCCAGTTAATTTTAAATTATAAAATTTATTAAAAATGTAGCTAATTTCCTCGTTTACTTTCTTCGAAAGTCCATAAATATTTTTTGGATATATTTTTTCATTTTCCTTTAAAGGAAAATTTTTATTTTCACCATAAACTGAGCTTGATGATGCGTAAAATAATCTTTTTACTTGATATTTTTTTGAGTTTTCTATTATGTTAAAAAATCCAACAACATTGCTATCTATATATTTTCTTGGAAAATCAATTGAGTATCTTACTCCTGCTTGTGCGGCTAGATGAAAAACAAAATCAAACTTATATTTTTTAAATAATTTTTCTATTTTATGACTCTCAACTATATCTAATTTATTAAAGATAAAATTTTTATTTTTTTTTAAAATATTATTTCTTTTTTTTTTTATTTTAACGTCATAATAATTGTTTAAGTTATCTATACCTACGATTTTATTTTTTTTATTCTTCAATAATTTTTCTGCTAAATGATAACCAATAAATCCTGCTGAACCTGTAATTAAAATTTTCATTTAAAAAGTTGTATTATAATTAATCATTTTTTGAAAGCTTGATATATGATTTTGTTATTATTTCTGCTCTAGAGTACCAAGTAAATTTCGTAGCTGTTTTTAGTGAATTTTTTCTAATGCTGCTTAAATTATATTTTTTTTTTATTATATCTTCCATATATTTTATCCAACTTTTTGGATCATATTTATTGACAATAATTGAGTTATTTTTATGTTTTAATACCTCACATATACCATCTAACTTAGATGACATTATAATTTTACCAGCCGCTAAATAATCAAACATTTTTAATGGAGAACAATAATTTGCTGTATTTATATTATCTGCTCTCACATAAACTTTTTTTGAGTATGGCATGAGTAATACATCTGAGTCTGAAAGTACCTTAGGAACTTCATTATAATTAATATAACCTAAAAATTTTACATTCTTTAATTTGACCTTGGTAAATTTATTTTTTTCACCATAAAGATTAAATTTAATTTTTTTGAATTTTTTAGCTAATTCTAGAATAATATCTATTCCTCTTCCTTTATAAAAACTTCCAACATAGGTAACAGTCTTAATTTCTTTTGTTTCTTTAGAATATTTAAAATTTTTTATATCAACTCCATCGTGTAAAATAAGAATGTCTTTTGCTTTAAATTTATAGATTTTATTAAGAGCTTTAGAAATTAAAATTTTTTTTAAAATGTATTTTGAATTTATATAATTTAAATTTATCATTAAAAATTTGGTAATTGATTGAAGTTCAGAGTGAATTTCTAATATGTGATTTATTTTAAACAATGTAAGAAAAATACTTGAAATAAAACTTCTTGTTAAAATAATATTTGGTTTGTTTTTTTTTATAAATTTAGATACTTTAAAAGCAAATATCGCTCTTAAAACAAAATTTGTAAGTTTTCTATTTTGTATTGTTTTTATTTTAAAACCTTTTCCACCATTTAATAAAAAATTTTTTCTAATCTTATTAAAGTGTATCTTCTTTTCAAAATTTGGAATTAACAAAATTAAATCATGATTTAATTGAGAAAACGCATCACACATTTTCATTACATGATGAGTATAGGCACTTTTGTTAGTAATTGATGTTTCGGCTATATATATAATTTTCATTCAAAATTATATTGGAGAAATTATTATTTTATTTTTTTTTAATTTTTTTAATAAATTTAACAATACTCTATGTTTGGTTAAAACAACATAAATATCAAAATTAAAAAAACTTTTTATATCGTAAATTAATTTATTTTTTTTTGCATGCTCTTTATCTATAAGAGGATCAAACCCTTTGATGTTGCTATTATTTTTATTTAGTTGTTTAAAAATTTTTAATGGCAGAGAATTTCTGAGGTCAGCAACATTTTTTTTGTAAGTAATTCCACATATTAAAATTTTTTTTTTATTTTTTGGATTAATTTTATTTATCTCTTTTTTTATTTGATTTCTGATTATTTTTGCCATTGAGTCGTTTATAAACCTTCCTGCTAATGTTATACGTGTATTAATTTTATTTTTTTTACTTATATAAGAAAAATAATATGGATCTACTGGAAGACAGTGGCCTCCTACAAGTCCTGGGTCAAATTTTAAAAAATTCCATTTTGAACTAGCTAAATTCATAACCTCATTAAAATTTATTTTCATTTTTTTGCATACCAAATATATCTCATTAATGAGCCCAATATTTACATCTCTTTGAATATTTTCAATTACTTTTGCTGTCTCGGCTTCTTTTATATTTTTTGAAAAGACTAATTTTTTAGAAATTAAAGTATATATCGAGACAATATCTTTTTTTTTAAATTTGTAAGGGTATGCTAGAATTTTATTAATTTTTTTTAAATCATGATTTTTATCACCTGGATTCACTCTTTCAGGACTATATCCAACAAAAAAATCTTCCCCTTCTTTGAGCTTATTTGATTTTTCAAGAATAGGTATGCAATAATCATTTGTTAACCCTGGATAAACTGTAGACTCAAATATTATAATATCATCTTTTTTAATTATTTTAGAAAGATTTAAACAAACATCTTTTAAATGTGATAAGTCTGGTTTTTTATTTTGATAAATAGGTGTTGGGACAGTTACAATATAGATGTTAGAATTCATTACATCCTCAATTAAATTTGAGAATTTAACAGATTTTTTCTTTAAATCTTTTTTTTGAAATTCATTAAAAATATCTTTTCCTTTTTTTAAATCTTTTATTCTTTTTGTATTATTATCAAAACCAATACAATTGTACTTTGTAGATAATCTTAATAATATAGGTAGGCCTACGTAGCCTAAACCTATAACACAAACTTTTATCATAATTATATTTAGATAGTTTTTTTTTCGTGTTCTTTTATAATTTTTTTTAACTCGATTAAAGAGAGAAAATCTCCATTTTTATCACTAGAATATTCAAAACCTGTGGTTACATTTTTTGATTTATTTTTTTTTTTGAAATTGTTTATTAACTTAGAATTACCTTGTGGAAGAATTGCAAAAAAGTTATCTAATTCAACTGTGCTGAAGCTATCACTTGATGATATCATTTGCTCATGAATTTTTTCTCCTGGTCTTATTCCAGTGACTTTTAATCTAAGTTTTGGATTAATTGCTTTTGCCAAATCTGTTATTTTAAAACTCTTTAATTTAGGAACAAATATTTCTCCACCTTCAGCTTTCTTTAGAACTTTTAAAACCATGCTAGTTGCTTCATTTAATGTTATATTAAATCTTGTCATTCTTTTATCTGTGATCGGAAAAAAACCTTTATTATTATATGATTTAAAAATATTATAAACAGAACCTCTGCTTCCAAAAACATTGCCATATCTTACTACAGAAAATCTAGTATGAGATTTGCCAACAATATTATTTGCAGATACAAATAATTTGTCAGAGCATAGTTTTGTAGCACCATATAAATTGATTGGTGCACATGCTTTATCAGTTGATAATGCGACTATTTTTCTAACATTATTATTTATTGAGGCTAAAATTAAATTTTGTGCACCAATAATATTTGTTTTAATTGCTTCAAATGGATTGTATTCAGCTGCAGGGACTTGTTTCAAAGCTGCAGCATGAATAATATTTTCAATATTTCTTGTTGCAAACGTGACTCTATCTAAGTCACGAACATCTCCTAAAAAGAATCTCATAAAAGGATATTTATTTTTTGGGTACTTTTCTTGTAATAAGGATTGTTTTAATTCATCTCTGCTAAATATAACCAACCTTTCAATTTTTGTTTTTGAATTTATAAGTTTCTCTAAAAAAGCACTACCAAAGCTTCCGGTTCCTCCAGTAATCAAATATGTGTTTTTCATTTAATTTTAATCTATCTTTCTAAATTTTTTTGAACTTTTTACACAATTCCATTTAATAGGACTAGCAAAGCTTATACTTTTTTTAGACTTTTTTCCTAGTAAATAATTGTAATAAGTTGGTTCTAAACCAAATGATGGTCTAACAATTTTAATATTTTCTTTTGTAAATTTTTCGCCTTTTTTTATAGTTTTAGAAGCATAGATTGATCTTCTAAATTTGACAAAGGGTAATTCATTTTTGGTAGGTCCGTAAAAAATTTTACCTTTTGATTCATGAGCTTTAACGATTTCATGTTTTAATTTATTTATTTCAGTGACTTTAAGAGAAAACTTTGCATCAATACCTAATTTATTGTTTAAACATATATGTTTCTCAATAAAACTAGCTCCTTGATGAATTGATCCAATAGCACTGCTTAAACCTAATGAGTGATCTGAAAAACCAACTTCGCACTTATACCTTGATATCATATCGCTTATAGTGCTCAAATTTAAATCTGCTGAATTTGCTGGATATGTACTTGTGCATTTTAAAATAGCGAAGTTTTTGCAATTTTTTTTTCTAAAAAATTTTATTAATTTATCTAACTCCTTTAATGTGTTCAAACCTGTTGATATAAGAATTGGCTTTTTGGTTCTCAATACTTTTTCAATTAACGGATAATGTGTACTCTCAAAAGAAGATATTTTATAAGCTGGTACTTTAAATTTTTCTAGAAATTCAATGTCCTTTTCATCAAATACTGATGAAAAGCATTCAACTTTATTTTTTTTTGCTTCCTGAAATATTTTATAATGCCATTCTCTTAAAGTTTGTCCTTTTGAGTAAAGATCGTATAATTTTTTTTTTCTCCATAAGTTTTTTTTGTCTTTAATAATAAACTGTGACTTATTTGAATTTAAAGTTAAACTATTAGGATCGTAAGTTTGAAGTTTAATTAAATCGGTACCATTTTTAGCAGCAAGTTTTACTAATTTTATTGCATTAGATAAATAACCCCCATGATTTCCTGAAACCTCTGAAATTAAAACAGGTTTATTTTTTCTACTAATTTTTATTTTTCCGATTTTAATCATCTAAAAATTATATAAAAAGCTTTTTAATTTATCCTCTATTTTAAAAATTTCTTTTTTATTTAACTCTTTTTTATATAAATTAATATTATTTTCACATCTAATAAAATTATAATTAACTTTTTTATAATCAATTTTTTCATATTCTATATGCTCAAAAATTTTATTAATTGTTGCTTGTCTATTTATTACAAAATCCTCAAAGTTGATAAATAATACTTTTTTATTTAATTTTTCATTAGAATCAATTTTATTAAAAATATGTTGGTACCATTTACAAAATACTTCCACATCATATCCTGGAAATTTATTAGCTTTTCTTTTTAATTCGGTAAATATATCTCTTGGGTCTCTGATTACGCAAATACAGTATGGATTTGAAAAATACTTTATCGAGGAAACAGGATTAAAAATAGTTCCTGCGTGTTCTAAAATTACATCTTTATTTTCTATATTATTTTTTTGAAAAAGTTCAAAAATTAATTTATTTACCTCTTTCTTAAAATTTTCGTAATCACAAAATATAAATAATAATTCTCTATTTGATCTTTTTTTCTTCGCAATTTTATAAAAATAATCGATGATTTTAAATTTTAGTTTTTTTAACAAGCCTCTTTTATAATTTGAAAAAGCTGTTTCTCCATGATAATTAAAAATTATTATATTATTTAAAAAATTTGAAAGTATATAATTTAAATTTTTGTTAAATTTTGTAAAATTTTTTCCAACTTTAATTCCTTTTTTATCTTTGCAGTAATAATCAATTAATTCGATAAAGTCATTATATGCTTGCTTTGATTTATTTATTGTAAATTGGTTTTTTACAATATTTTCTAAATCAAGTAATCCGCCTGGATCGTAAGAAATAGAAAACTGATTATTTGGGAAAGGATCGTAGAATATATCTGTCTTTTGTAAAAATTCATAAATTGCAGATGCTCCACTGTACCCAGTTCCTACTGTATTGATTGTTTTATAATTCATTCAAAAATTTGATAATAATATTTTATTTCTACTAGGATATATTTTCATTATTGTTAAGATCAATATTTTAGAAATTAGAACTAAGTAAATAATAAGTCAAATCTTTGGCAAAAAAATTATAAAATTTTTAATTTTGATTTATATTCAATAATTACTTGATTTTTGATCTAATTAAAGAGGATATATAATCAATAACAAATATTGTAATAAAAATTAAAATAATTATTGCTGAAACTCTCTCGTATTCAAACATCCTAAATGAAGATTGAAGTTCATATCCTATTCCACCGGCACCAACAATGCCTAACATTGTGGCCATTCTTACATTTCGATCTAAAATATATAAGTTGTTTGCAACAAATGCTGGTAATATTTGAGGGATAACACCAAATGAAATAATTTGACTTTTATTTGCGCCAGATGATTTAAGAGCATCTATTGGACCTTTATTAATGTGCTCAATATCCTCTGCATAAAATTTTGCTAAAAATCCCATTGTGTGTAATCCTAGAGCAAGTACTCCTGGCATCGCTCCAAACCCGATTGCAATAACAAGAATCATTGCAATAATGAATTCAGGTATAGCTCTAAAAAATATAACTATTGTTTTACACATAAGATATATAAAATAATTAGGAGCCAAATTTCTTGCAGAAAATAATCCCAAAGGAATTGATAAAACTATTGCAATAAATGTGCCTAAAACAGCTATTTCTACAGTTTCAAACATCGCAAAAATTAATTCACTTAAATTGCTAAAATCAGGAGGTAGCATTCTTGATAAAATATCCCCAAAATATTTCGAAGAGTCAGATATCAGTTTAATAAAATCAATTTCTAAGTCCTTAATAATAAATGTCAAAATTGAAAAAAATAATACTATAGAAATAAGAGTTTTCCAGGACCACTGGGGTTTCAAAAACTTCTTTAGTTCATTGTCTTTATAATTTTTATTGATTTTAAGTTCTAAAATTTTATTTTTCATATTAAACGTATATTTTTTCTAAGTTTGATTTATTAATATTTTCAGATCTTTCATTAAATACGATTTTACCATCTAAAAGACCTATTAATCTATCTGAGTATTTTTTTGCTAAATCAACTTGATGAAGGTTGCATAAAATTGTTGTACCAAATTCTTTGTTGATTTTTCTTAACAATGATAAAATTAAATTAGCTGCTTTTGGATCTAAACTGGCAAC
>MDSZ01201737.1_pt1 | contig 10176 bp, 8 predicted proteins | sample 811201 | NCBI WGS metagenome assembly MDSZ01 (sample SAMN05326647, study PRJNA326480) | marine metagenome | isolation source: seawater | place: Indian Ocean: North | collected 2010 | reverse complement strand
TTAATATTATTGTATTTAATTTTATCCTTTTTATCAAATGTTGTGGATGAGGTAAAGGACCAGAATTCAGTAATTTTATGATTATAATTAATAGAATATTGATTTTTCCCCTCAATTTGTGTGGCTCCGTTATCATTTAAAACAACAGGTGAATGAATGTTGCTTATAGATAAAGAGTTTTTAGAAAAGTTAAAATTTAAATCAGTATATGCGTTTTTTAGTGAAAACTTTTTTTGGTCTAGTGAGAAAGTTGATGAAAGATTAATAACACTTGCTGGTTTTATTTTAACATTACCAACAAGGTCCGAAAACTTATGAGATATCCCAGAATTTTCCTGCATATATGCTTGTTTTTCTATTTGGTAACTTTGAGCAATAGAGATTTCACTAATAAACTCATCTTGTTTAGATTTTTTTCTAAATTTTATCCCATAATCAACTCTTGATTGAGAATCAACTCTGTCAAATCCTGATAATCTATTTATATTGAAAATATCAAAATAATCTAATTCAAAATTATTAATATTATTTTCATCAGGTAAAGATCTATTAAATGCATTTTTATTTGATTTTATGAACATTATGTTTGGTTCAAATATAGTTGTATATTTTTTACTATTTTTAAAATATGGTTTATTTAGTTTTATAGAGAATATTGGGTAGGCATTTACTATATTCTTTTCATATTCAAAATTCCCATTATTTGGATTGTCATATTTATTTATATTATAAAAACCAGCGTTTAAATGAACTCCTGCTTCTACTGCTGTTCCATCGGCTAAAATAGTAGGATAAAAAAAATTTTGGTTAATAAAAAATTTTGTTGTCTCCACCCCCTCACTTCTATGAAGACTTACAAATTCCCCTCTGGTATTAAGATTAATTTTGTTACTTTTACTTTCAGAATTTAAATCAAATGTTAGAAGAGGAAATATTTTAGGTTTATTCTCTCTTTTAACGTTAGCTCTTAGATCTTGCATCAAATATGATCCAATAGAGTAAAAATTTCTTTTACGATGTGTTCCTAATTTGAATGATGTTTCAAGTATATCACTATGTTTATAATTATAGGTATTTAAATAATTTCTGTCTGTTGATCTTTGAAGTTTAAGATCAAGATATGTGTCTTCATTAATATCAAATTTTCCATACGATCTAATATGCCCTCTTTTTTTATCATTTTTATTTATATTAATTTTTTGATTTTCTATAGTTCCACTAAAATCAGTGAAAATTTCTCCATTTTTAAAGTTTTTTCTATGCTCTAAATATAATGCAGGATTTTTCTTTTGTGAAAATTTTGGCTGAATTGTAATATCATGATAATCATTAAGAGGCAAATAGTAAGGAATATCAGCTGAAAACCCAAAATAATAATTTTGTTTATAACTTGGTGCTAGAAACCCAGCTTTTCTTTTTACAACAGGGGATGCAATAGAAAAATAAGGCAAATAAAAAATACTTTGTCCTTTTACATCAAGATATGAATCGTAAAATTTAACTATTTTTTCATTTTTATCATGAATTATTTTCTTAGCTTTGACCTGTACTAATGGACTACCAAATTTATTTGATCCTTCTTTTTTACATATATCACATGATGTGAAAACTCCACTATCTAATTTTTCCCAATATTGATTCCTTCTCTCAACTTTTTTCGCAGCAATTCTTATGTAGTTTTGTTTAACAAAATTTTCAGATGTTGGAATGTATAAATATTTTTGGTGAATGATTGCATTATCTAGGCTCTTATCAGCAACAATTTTTTTTGCTCTCAAAAAAGTACCATCACCTTTATTGAAAATTTTTACATTATCACTGGCCGATATAATATTAGTATCATTATTTAAAAAAACTTTATCGGCGTTCAATTTGAAAAGTTGATCAATGATCTCGACATTACCAGTAGCAAAAATCCTTGAGTTATTTTTATCGTATGTGAATTGATCCGCATTAATTTCTATTTCATCCCCGGAGATAGCATGATTATAAATAAAAATGAAAATTAAAAAGATTATTTTATCCATCTTCAATATGAATCAATATACTTATTAAGAATAAATTGAAAATAATTGGAGCTGCCCAAACAGAAAAAAAGATATTCAGATTACCAGTTTGTCCTAAAGTTTTAACAATATCTCCAATAAAATGAAAAATTACTCCAATAATAATACCAATTATTATCATTAAAAAGTTTTTTTTAATTCTATTTTTTTTTATTGATAACAAGCAACCCAGTAAAACCATTGATAAAAGAATTAGTGGATAGGAATATAAATAATTTTTGTAAACTATATGTTTTCTAACTGAAAAACCTGATTCTTCAAGGTTTTCAATATAATCATTTAATTCCCAAAAACTAATTGATTCTGGTGGTCTAAAATTTCTTTCAATTTTTTTTGCATCAAGATTGATTAGGAGTTCTAATTTATCAAATTTCATAGGAAGTTTATTTATTTCTAAACGATACCCATCGTTGAGTTCCCATATCTCATTACTTAACATTATTACATTTTCAACATTAATTCTTTCCAAAAATTTATTATTTAAATCAAATTTAAAAATTTTAACATTTTCAAGTTTTTGATTTTCAGAAATATATAATTTAGCATTTATAACATATTCAAATTCATCATTTTTTTCACGTAACCAAAGACCAGTTTGTGAAATTGAATACAACCCAGAAGAACCCTTAAAGAAAGTATTTTCAAGACTCTTAAATTTAAGATTCATATATGAAAATAAAGGATTAAAAATAAATAAAAAAAGGATACTTACAATACCAACATTTATAACTGAAGGAAATATCAAGGACCAAATTGAAAAACCAGATGCTCTCAAGACACTTAATTCATTATTCTTGTTTAATTTCATATAAGTATTCATAGAACTTAGTAAAAAAACTGTTGGTAATATAATTGGAAAAAGTGTTGGTATATGAAGTAAAGCCATTTTAAATAAAATACTAAACTCTATATTCTTACTTGAACTCCTTCTTATTAGTTCAATAAGATCAATAGAAATAAAAAAAATACATGCAAATGCGAAAATTATAATAAACGAGAATAAATTCTCTTTAATTAAATACCTCAAAACAATTGTATTCTTAAAAATCATATCTTTTTTGATTTATTTAATAGTAGTGGAATAAGAAAAAAACATAAAATTGTAGGAGTGAAATTAAAAAGTTGCATATTTTCAAATTTAATAGAAAAGTTTGAAAATATAATAGAAATGATTTGTAAAACAATTATTGAAATGAAAACTACTATAGTTCTATTTAAACTTTCAACTCTCTTGTAACTAAATGATAAGAGTAGTACTGCTATTAAAGAGCTAAATCCTATGATATTCAGTGGCATAGAGTATCGCAATGTTAATTCAGCTTTAAAGGCTTGTAAATTATTTTGATCATCTAATGATTTTAAATTAGGGTCCCTTAATTCATTTAAAGTTCTTTCAGAGGGCGATTTCCATCTTACAGCCCAATTTTCATCATCATTCTGATTAATATCTAATAGATACTTATCAAAATAAAGCACTGAAAGCTTTTTATCTTTAGATTGAAATTGCTGTGAACCATTTTCTAATAAAATTTTTGTTGCAAAATCATCTGAAATGATTTTCCCTTTTTTAGCAATTAGTGTTGAGGTTTGTTTATCATTTCTTGTATCGTGGATAAAAACATTGTGAAGACCATCTGCCTTTCTTTCCTTAACGAATATTGTAAAATTTTTACCTATGGTATTAAATGCACCCTCTTGAAGTAGGGTTGTAGAATAGTCATTTTTAAGAGTATAGAATAGTCTTTTAAAGTCAGAATTTGAATGAGGAGCAAGATAAAGAGTGAAATAATAGCTCAAAATACAAAGAATTATAGAAAATAAAATTACAGGTCTTAAAATATCTATTAAAGTATAGCTTGCTGACTGGAGGATGATTAATTCACGATCTGTTTGCATTCTTGAAAAAACAAAGTAAATGGATAAGCAAACTATTATTGGAAGGATTACTGGAATTATTTGGGGCATTGAAAGGGTTATAAGTTTTACAAAAATATAAAATGGCAGACCTCTTCCAACCATCAATTCAATAAGTTGAACACTTTTTGCTAGGCAAAAAAGAGAAATGATTAGTAAAAGAATTAGTAGTGAGTTATAGCAGAGTTGTTTAAATATATATTTGTCGATTAATTTCATTGAATAATTTAAAAAAAACAATATACATTATTTATTACAAATTTTAATCTTAATTAATATATAAAATGAAAATAAGTTTTTCCAATAAAGTTAAAGATAATAATCTAGTATTAATCTACTGTAATAAAAGTGATCTATTTAAAACTGTTAATCTAAATCCATCAGAAAAGATTCTTTTAGAACAAATAGAAAAGATAAATAAAACAAAAAAAATATTTACTGATTCTTTAAGTTTTTCAGAGGGGAATAAACTAAAAAATATTATTATCTCAAAGATAAAGTTAACATCTAAAACTTATGAAATCGAGTCATTAGCAGGAAGAATTCTTAGTCAATTAGAAAGAAAAAAAATTGAAAAAGCTACAATAGTTGTTGAATCAACCTCAGATCGAAAAGAAACTTTAAATTTAATAAAAGCTCTTGTATTTGGATTTCTTATGAAAGATTATAGATTCGAAAAATACAAAACAATTACAAAAAAAGATTTTAAAGTTGAGTCGCTATCATTTGTTATTGACTTGAGTCAGTCTGAAAGAAAATCTTTACAAAATCATATTGATATGGTGGATGGTATATATCTAACTAGGGACCTAGTTTCAGAGCCAGCTAATGTTCTTTATCCTGAAAAATTTGTTCAATTATGTAATGTTTTAAAAAAAGTTGGAATAAAAACGGAAGTTCTTGATGAAAAAAAAATAAAAAAACTTGAAATGAATGCTTTGATGGGTGTTGCACAAGGATCTGTTAAACCGCCAAGAGTCTTAGTTATGAAATGGAACGGTAAAAAAGATAGAAACTTTGCAAATCCTATTGGATTTATAGGTAAGGGTGTTACCTTCGACACAGGCGGAATCTCAATTAAACCTTCAGGTGGTATGGAAGATATGAAGTGGGATATGGGCGGTGCTGCTGTGGTCGCAGGACTTATGCATACACTTGCTATTAGAAAGTCTAAAGCTAATGTAGTCGGAATTGTAGGTTTAGTTGAAAATATGCCAGATGGAAACGCTCAAAGACCAGGAGATATTGTAAAATCAATGTCTGGTCAAACAATTGAGGTTTTAAACACGGATGCTGAAGGAAGGCTGGTTTTAGCTGATGTAATCACTTATCTTAGAAAACAGTACAAACCATCTTTAATGATTGATTTAGCAACACTTACAGGTGCTATAATTGTAGCGCTTGGGGATAGATATGCTGGTCTTTTTTCCAACTCAGATAGTTTAGCTGAAAAAATTTATAAATCCTCAATTGAGACAAAAGAACTTGTTTGGAGACTACCTTTGGATAATCAGTTTGATAAGCTGCTTGATTGTTCCGTAGCTGATATGAAAAATATTACTGGCACAAGAGGTGCGGGAAGCATCACTGCAGCTCAATTCATAAAACGTTTTGTTGGTGATGTCAATTGGGCACACTTAGATATTGCTGGAGTAACATGGTCAAAAAGAGGAACGGATTTTTCCCGACCTGGCGGAACCGGTTTTGGTGTAAGATTACTAGATAATTTTGTTAAAGAAAACTATGAATAATGGTTATATCGAATCTCAGATAGATTTCTATTATATATCTTCAAACTTTTCAGATATTATTATTAAGTTAAGTGAAAAGCTGCTAAAACGTGAAAATAAAACTTTGATTTTGTTTGAAAAACATAAAGAATTAAACGAAATAGATAGACAAATGTGGGTTAAAGACAAAAATAGCTTCATACCCCATAAGTTAATAGACCAAAAGATTTTTGATCGAGATAAAATTGTAATGTCACAAAACACCGAAATACCTAAGAATTTAGAGAATAAATTTGACACATTGATTATTTCACCTGAAAAAAGTATAAATTCATTTAAATTATTTAAAAGATTCTTAGTTTTTTGTTATAAAGGTAGTTATCAAAACTTCGAATCTTATAGAAAAAAATTGAGATCGTTGGGTTTTAAGATAAATGGTTTTGAAGAGTTAGAAGCATTTAAATGGAAATCCATGTAATTAGTAAGGAGAAACAATGAAGCTTACGCTATCAATAATTAAACCAGACGCTGTAAAAAGAAATCTAATAGGTGAAATCAATAAGATGATTGAGAATAGATCTATAAAGATAGTTGGTCAAAAAATGATAAAGCTGTCTCTTGAAGACGCTCAAATGTTTTATTCAGTTCATAAAGATCGAGCTTTTTATCAGGACCTATGTAGCTATATGATATCTGGACCTATTGTTGTTCAGGTATTATCAGGCAAAGATGTGATTACTCAGTATAGAGATCTTATGGGTGCCACTAATCCAGCTAATGCTGAAGAAAATACAATAAGAAAATCGTTTGGTGTTACCGTGGAAGAGAATTCTGTTCATGGATCTGATAGTGAAGAAAATGCGAAAATTGAGATAGACTTTTTTTTTAGTAAAAGGGAAATTTTTAACACTTAGTAAATTAAAAAAAACCACAACAAAGCTAGCAGTATGGTAACAATTATCGATGAGATTATGCTAAACTTTATAAATTTATTATAGAATGTTTCATGTTGTTTACTGTTTAACTTTTCCATAATTTTTCTCCAATTTTTTTAATACCTTTATATATAATTTATGCTCTTCCATCAATATTTTTTTTGATAATGAAATCACATCATCATCAATCGAAATATTTACAACCTTCTGATCAATAATTGTACCACCATCTATCTTTTCATTCACATAATGTACAGTACAACCAGAAAACTTCGCACGATTTTCTAATGCTTGTTTTTGGGGATTTAAACCCTTAAAAGCAGGTAATAACGATGGGTGTATATTTAAAATTTGATTTGGCCATTTTTTTATAAAATCTTTGCTTAAAATTTTCATGAAACCTGCAAGACAAATTAAATTGATATTTTTTTTTTTTAATACCTTGTTGAGTTGTTCTTCAAACTTTTTGGTAGATTGGCTATCGCTATCTAGAACATAAGTATCTGTATCATATTTATCAGCGATCTTTAAGCCCAGCGCATTTGATTGATTTGAGATTACTAGGTTAACTGAAGAATTCAACTTTTTATCGATACAAGCTTTGATAATATTCTGCATATTACTTCCCCGACCAGAAATCAATATGGCTATTCTAAAACCCATTTACCAAAATTATTAATTATTATTGGGTTGTAATTCTTTTTCTCTGTTATCTGCCCCATAATCCAAAAATTACACTTATTTTTTTTTAGATGACTTAAAACTTTTTCTTTATTATTTTTTGAAATAATTAGAATCAATCCAATTCCACAATTAAATGTTTTAAGCATTTCTTTATTATCTACTGATCCTTTTTGTTTAAGCCATAAAAATATATCTGGGATATTATAATCTTTGAAATTAACTACTGCGCTATATTTCTCTGGAATAGCTCTGGCTAAATTTTCATATATTCCACCTCCAGTAATATGTGCAATTGATTTAATTAGTTTTTTTTTTATTAATGGTAGGATATGTTTGACATAAATTTTAGTTGGTTTTAATAGTTCATCACCAACCTTTTTTTTTTTACCAAAAGGCAATCTATCTGTAAGTGATATACGATTAATTTCCAGTATTTTTCTTACCATAGAAAATCCGTTGGAATGGATTCCATTAGACTGAATCCCTATAATTACATCGTCCTCATCTACATTTTCTTTATTTAAGATATTTGTTCTTTCAACTGCTCCAACAGAAAATCCGGCTATATCAAAATCATTATTTTTATATAAACCAGGCATTTCAGCTGTTTCGCCTCCGACAAGTGAGCAGTTTGAATCTTCACATGCTTTGTTAATACTTTTTATAAGTTTTAAAAAATTATTTTTATTTATTTTTGAGGATGAAATATAATCTAAAAAAAATAGAGGTTCACCTCCATTAGCTAAAATATCGTTGACACACATTGCAACTAAATCAAAACCTAAAAACTCTAATTTATTATAGTCAGTTGCTATTACTAACTTTGTTCCTACACCATCAGTGCTGCTGAGTAGAATAGGATCCTTATAATTTAGTTTTCGCAAATCAAAAAGAGAGCAAAATCCTCCCTTATTTTCAATAACTTCTCTTCGTTTGTTTTTAGCAGTTATACTTTCAATATTATTTACTAGTTTAGCTGCTTTATTGGTGTCAACACCAGAGGATTTATAAGTTAATTTTATTGCTCGCTCCTTAATTTTCTTAATTAATTACTTTAGAAAAAAATAAATGCTATAAATCAAATAAAACTTTACAATTTTTGATTTGTTGAAAAATTTTATTAAATATTTATTCATTATAATATTTATTAATTTTCATGTATATGGAAATGATGCATTATATTCTATTCAAGACAACCAAGTATTTCTCCAAAATGATAATAATATATTAGATCTTAGAGAAAAAGCAAAAGATATTGCTTTTGAGAATGCATTTAAAATTTTAATCAAAAAAATAATTGATACTAAAGACTTAAGAAGTATTAATAAGCTAGATAATATTGAAATTGAAAAACTAATAAATGATTATAAGATATCGGATGAACAAATTTCAGAAATTAGTTATGCAGCTAATATCTCTGTTAACTTTAATCCAAAATCAATTTTAGAGTTTTTCAGAAAAAATAAAATTAGAGTTCAAACATTAGTTTCAGAGGAATACTTAGTATTTCCAATTTTGGATAAATTTAACACCCTTTATTTATGGGAAATAAATAATACTTGGTATGATAATCTTAAATCAGATTATGATGAGTTAGGATTGTTAAAGTTATACTTTCCAGAGAGAAACCATTTAAATAAATTAAAAATATCTGCACGTCAAATTATTAAAAGAGATGTGCAAGCTATAAAAAGTTTTTTAAATGTACATGAGAAAAAGAACGCTATTATTATTTTTTTAAAAGAAGATTTTGATAAAAAGGCTCTTGGATTTAAATCTAATTTATATTTAACAACCTTCAGTAATAATACTTTTGAGGATATACAAATTTTTGATAAAGATAAATTTGATGAATTAGCTCCAACATCCCAAATAAAATTGATTTCCAAAACTGTTATTAATGAACTTCAAATTTGGTGGAAAACTAAAGCTAACAGTTTGGACCTAGCCTCGGAAACAATCAAAGAAATTTTTATTGAACATTATTATGATGGCTTAAAGAAAAGTATACTTGTAGAAAATACGTTGAGGGATATCTTTAATAATAATGAAATAACAGTCCATCAAATAAAAGGAAATTCAATTATCTATAAAGTTATATCAAATTTTTCACAAGATAAAATTAACTTATCTCTTAGTAAATTCGGCTTGAGAATTAATATGAATGAACAAAATATTTTTCAAATAGATGAAATAAATTAATGAAACAAGAAGTAATTAAATTTAATTTCAAGTTTAAAAATAATGAATTTTTTGTTAGTAATAAAAATGAATTAGCTTACAAATTTATAAAAAAATGGCCAGAATGGCCAACTCCAATTGTTTATATTTATGGATCTGAAAAGTGTGGCAAGTCTTTAATTTGTGAATTATGGAATGAGTTATCAGCGGGCATATATGTAAGCAAAAAAAACTTTCTTAAAAAGCTGATAAGCCAAAATAACCTAGAGTTTATAAAAAATCATAATTGGATTATTGACGATGTTGATCAAATCATTAGCTTTGAAGAAAACAAGTATGAGGAAAAGATTTTAAACTTAATAAATATAATTAAGACAAGTGGAAAAAATAATTTATTAATGACTTCTAGAAAAATGCCAAGATTCTTAGATTCAAGTTTAAAAGATTTAATATCTAGAATCTCATCTGCTACAGTTATTGAGATGAGAGATCCAGATGAAATTTTATTAAAAAAAATTATTGAAAAATATTTAAATGAGAGGAATATAAAAATTAATAATGAGAGTCTAGATTATTTGATTAATAGGATTGAGAGATCTTATAAATCAGCATTAAAATTTGCAAAACAGATAGATATTATCTCGATGGAAAAAAAAACTAAAATCA
>MDSZ01134695.1_pt1 | contig 10176 bp, 8 predicted proteins | sample 811201 | NCBI WGS metagenome assembly MDSZ01 (sample SAMN05326647, study PRJNA326480) | marine metagenome | isolation source: seawater | place: Indian Ocean: North | collected 2010 | reverse complement strand
CTTCTACACACCTCAATTTGTAAACTCGCTCCTCAACTTCCCCTATATCACCAATTAATTCTCTAACATCAATATTTATAGGGTTTTTAACTAGTCCATCGATGGTTATATTCCAAGGGTTAACTTGTAATTTTTGTGCTGCTCTCCAAATATTCTTTGACGATCCAAATTCATAAAAGTTATTGTAAGTAGTTACAAATTTTTCATTAGTGATTTCTCTATCAACGGGATATTTGGAATTTATATCACTGGTAATTAAATCCTGATCTTTTGAAAAAGAAAAAGTAGGAAATTGAACCAAGCCCAAACAGCTAAAACCAATACCCTTTAAAACTTTTCTTCTGTTAAACCAAAATTTTTCTGGGGTAATATTAGTTTCTTTATTATAGATTTTATTATATTTAATTAACACCACATTTTCTACGTTAAATTATTTACTGCAACGGCTATTCTTTTAATTGCACTGTTTAAATTCTCGTCAGAGGTTGCATAAGATATTCGAAAGTATGGGGAAAGACCAAAGGCAACTCCTGGGACAACAGCAACCAAGGCCTCTTCAAGTAAATAATCTGTAAAATCTTTATCACTTTTAATTATTTCACCATCTGGTTTTTTACTCCCCATAATACCATTGCAACTAGGATAAACATAAAAGGCTCCATTTGGATTTGAACATTCAATCCCCTGAATATCATTTAATCCATTCACTATGAGATCTCTTCTTCTTTTAAATGCTTCAATATTAGATTTAAGAAACTCCTTTGATCCATTTAAGGCTTCAACAGATGCCCATTGAGCGATAGAGTTTGGATTTGAGGTTGATTGAGATTGTATTTTTGATATAGATTTAATCAGCCAATCTGGACCTCCAGCATATCCAATTCTCCAGCCAGTCATACAGAAAGATTTAGAAACACCATTACATGTTAGCACTCTATCTTTTAGACTCTGATCCACCTCTACTAAAGTTGAAAATTTAAATTTATCATAAACTAGATACTCATACATATCATCCATCATAACTAAAATGTTCTTATTAGAACGGACAATTTCAGCTATCTCAATTAATTCATCTTTTGAATAACAATTGCCAGAAGGGTTTGAAGGACTGTTGAGAATCAACCATTTTGTTTTAGAAGTAATACTATTAGATAATTTTTCAGGAGTGATTTTAAAATTTTCTTTGGAATCACACTGTACAAACACTGGCTTACCTTCTGCTAAAAGCACCATATCAGGATAAGAAACCCAGTAGGGTGCAGGTATTATAACTTCATCCCCTTTATTGAGAGTGGCCATCAAAGCATTGTATAGTACTTGCTTACCACCGGTTCCAACTGTAATTTCTTTTGTTGAATATGATATATTATTATCTTTTTCAAATTTTTTAACTATAGCTTTTTTTAATTCTATTATTCCATCTACAGAAGTGTATTTTGTTTTACCTGAATTTATTGCATTTATTGCTGCTTGTTTTACATGATTGGGAGTGTCAAAATCAGGTTCCCCAGCACCTAAACTAATTACATCGTGACCTAATGATTTTAATTCTGCTGCTTTTGCAGTAGCTTCAATAGTTGGTGAAGGTTTTATAAGAGAAAGCCTGTCAGAAAGAAATGTCATTTTATTTTCCTTATTCAATTTGATAATTATCATGTTTAATTTAGAGATAATAAAATTTTATAGCATATATTGTTAAAATAATTTATGAAATTTAATTATTATTCAAAATTATGATATTCAAGAATTAAACTAATCAGTAATTTATATACATGTTTGAACTAAAATCTATTTTACAGCCAGCTGGAGATCAACCAACTGCCATAAATGAATTATTAAAAGGTTTAAAGAATCAAGAAAAAGATCAAGTTTTACTTGGAGTTACAGGATCAGGTAAAACATTCACTATGGCACATGTTATAAATTCAGTTAAACTTCCAACCTTAATCTTAGCTCCAAATAAAACTCTAGCAGCACAATTGTATGGAGAAATGAAAGATCTTTTTCCCAATAATGCCGTTGAATACTTTGTTTCCTATTATGATTACTATCAACCGGAAGCCTATGTTCCCAGAACTGATACTTATATCGAAAAAGATGCAAGCATTAATGAACAAATTGATAGAATGAGACATAGTGCCACACGATCATTACTTGAAAGAAAAGATGTAATAATTGTTGCGTCTGTCAGCTGTATATATGGAATAGGTTCTGTTGAAACATATAGTGAAATGACTATGAAAGTTACAAAAGGCAACCACGTAAAACAACGTTTTATAATGGATAGACTTGTTGAGCTTCAATACAAAAGAAATGATCTTAATTTTGTTAGAGGTACATTTAGAGTTAGAGGGGATACACTAGAAATCTTCCCTTCACATTTAGAAACAAGTGCTTGGAGGATATCTTTTTTTGGAGATGAAATTGAAAATATTGTTGAATTTGACTCCTTAACTGGTTCAAAAATTAAAAATCTAGAATTAATTAAAGTTTTCGCTAACTCTCATTATGTTACTTCTAAACCAACACTAAGAAATGCAATTAAAAATATTAAGAAAGACTTGAAAATACGATTAAATGAACTTAACTCTCAAAACAAACTTATAGAGGCCCAAAGGCTAGAACAACGAACAATTTTCGATTTAGAGATGATTGAAGCGACTGGGGCATGTTCTGGGATAGAAAATTACTCGAGGTATTTATCCGGTCGAAAGCCTGGGGAACCACCACCAACCTTATTTGAGTATTTGCCTCAACAATCTTTATTAATTATTGATGAAAGCCATGTAGCAATTCCTCAACTTGGTGCAATGTATAAAGGAGATGCATCAAGAAAAACAACATTATCAGAGTTTGGTTTCCGACTACCATCATGTTTAGATAATAGGCCACTCAAATTTGAAGAATGGGAATACTTTAGGCCACAAACAATTTATGTTTCAGCAACACCAGGCAATTGGGAGTTGGAAAAAACCAAAGGTCATTTTATTGAACAACTAGTTAGACCAACCGGTCTTATTGATCCAGAAACAATAATTAGAAAAACTGAAACTCAAGTTGATGATGTAATTTCTGAGTGTCATAAAGTTATAGCTAAAGGTCACAGAGTCCTTATAACAACTTTAACAAAAAAAATGGCTGAGTCTTTAACCGAATTTATGAAAGAAGCAAACTTAAAAGTTAGATACCTTCATTCTGATATTGACACGTTAGAAAGAATTGAAATTTTAAGAGACTTAAGATTAGGCCAATTTGATATCTTGATTGGAATCAACTTGTTAAGAGAGGGGCTGGATATACCTGAATGCGCTTTAGTTGCTATCTTAGATGCCGATAAAGAGGGTTATTTAAGGTCTAAAACTTCTTTAATCCAAACCATTGGAAGAGCTGCAAGAAACATAGATGGGAAGGTTATATTATATGCTGATAAGATTACTCAAAGTATAAATTATGCAATTACTGAAACCAAACGAAGAAGAGATAAACAAAATCTTTACAATATAGAAAATAATATAACCCCTGAAAGTATTAGAAAAAATATTTCAGATATAATTGATAATGTTTTTGATAGAGCTGATAGAGTCAATATTGATATAAAACAAGATGAATTTAATGATGATAATATAATTAACTTTGAAAAAATGATCAAAAAACTAACTAAACAAATGAAGCTTGCTGCAATAAATTTAGAATTTGAGGAAGCTGCCCAAATAAGAGATAAAATCAGAATTCTTGAATCAAAACATCTTGAATTACATGAATGTAAATCAAATGGATAGAACTTTTTATAAATATGTTTTCATAAGAGTTATAGATTAGATGCAATCAATATCATTGTTTTACTTTATTGGTTTTATCGGGTTTATTGGTCTCTTTTTCGGAGGCGACAAACTTGTTGAAGGGTCAATAATTACTGCTAAAAGGTTTAGGATTTCTCCTCACCTAATTGCCGTTACAATAATTGCACTAGGCACATCTGCACCTGAACTAGTAGTTTCTGTCAACTCAGTTTTAAAAGATTCGCCAGATTTGGCTTGGGGAAATGTAGTAGGAAGTAATATTGCAAATTTATTTTTAGTTATTGGAGGAGCATGCATAGTAACTTTATATCAAAATAAAGATTTAGCAGATAATGATAGTTCTCTCCAACGAGATATATTATTTATGACTTTAGCAACTTTTGCTGTAGTATTTTTTGGTTATTTCTTTAATGGCATTTCAACTTTAGTAGGTATAATTTTTATATCTTTCCTTTTACTAATAATACTTTATATGAGTTTAAAAAGTTCTAAAAGTTCAAAACATAGTGAGCAGATATCAGAAACCAGTTCTCAACTATTCAACTTAATTGAATATTATTTTTCAAAAAATTTGGCAGGTTTATTTTTAACTATACTAGGCATAGTTATAGTTCTAATTTCATCTGAATGTTTAATATTTAGTGCTGTAAATATCTCGAAAATATACGGAATACAAGAATCATTAATTGGGGTTACCATTCTAGCACTAGGAACTTCTTTGCCAGAAATTTCCACTTCCATTTCTGCTGTAAAAAAAGGACATGCAGATATCGCTATTGGCAATGTTCTTGGATCAAATCTTTTTAATTCTTTAGGGATATTAGGTGCATCAGCATTAGCCTCATATCCAAAAACATTATCAACTCCACAAAATTTTTATTACTTTGATTTACCAATCATGTTATCAATCACTCTTATATTAGGAGGTTCATTATATTTTTTCAGAAAAATCAATAAATATTTTGGTCCTATTTTACTAGTTTTCTATTTAATTTATATTTACTTAGGTTACTCATAATTGATAATCTTCAACATTTATACACAAGACTATAATTTAAATAAAAAAATTTTTGTTATAAATTTATAATTTTTTTAATATAATAATTCTTTATAGTTTAACTACCAACCAATTGATTTTATGTATATTTTTGTTAAAAAAAAATATCTACAAAATAACAAAACAATCTATAGAAAATGAAAATAACGTTTTTTTAAAAAAGTTTTCCACAAACTTATCCACAACTAATTATTAATGTATATTCTACTAAAAATTGATAAAGTATAACTGTAATTTGTAAAAATATAGCGAAAATAAAAACTTGAAAAATACATCTTTAAATCTTCCTAATGGCATTCATAGGGGAATAAATTTTATAAAAAATAAAATAAAATCGTTTCCTCAAAAACCTGGAGTGTACAAAATGTCTAATAATTTGGGAGAAATGCTATATATAGGCAAAGCAAAAAATTTGAAAAAGAGAGTAATAAGTTATACTAAAGTTGAAAACTTGTCTATACGTCATCTTAGGATGGTTTCAGAAATTTTTACATTAGATTACACTTTGACAGACACTGAGGTAGAAGCATTATTATTAGAATCAAATCTTATTAAAACATTCAAACCAAAATATAATATTTTATTAAAAGATGATAAATCTTTTCCAAATATATTAATTACAAAGATTCATGATTTTCCCCAGCTAAAAAAACACAGGGGAAGAAAAGATTTTTCAGTTGGAGACTATTATGGTCCTTTTGCTTCTGCTAGTTCAGTTAATAAGACTATTGATGCTATGCAACGTGCGTTCCTAATACGAAATTGCAGTGATAATTATTTTAAGTCCAGAACTAGGCCATGCCTTCAATATCAAATTAAAAGATGTACAGCACCATGCGTAGGACTAATATCTGAAAAAGATTACAACATCCAAGTTCAACAAACAAAAAAATTTTTTGCAGGCAAGTCAATTCAAATACAAAAATCCTTTGCAAAAAAGATGGAATTCTCTGCGAAGACTTTAGATTTTGAAACAGCTGCTCTCTGGAGAAATAGAATACGTGCAATTACAAGCATCCAATCTAATCTAAACAACAATATAAATGTTCAAGGAATAAATAATGCAGATATAATTGTTATATATAAAAAAAGTAACAAAACATCTATAAATATTACATTTATGAGAAGTGGTTCTAATTTTGGCAATCACACTTTCTTTCCTAGACATAATGAAGAAGAAACTGAAGAAAATATTCTAAGCGCTTTTATAGGACAATTTTATTCCAATAAAAATGCACCTGAAGAAATAATTCTTTCTCATAAAATAAAGAATGTTGAATTAATTTCCGATGCTTTAAAAAAAATCTCAAAGTCTAAAGTAAAAATTACATGTCCACAAAAAGGAACCAAAAAAAATTTGATAAAATCCTCTATTAACAACTTAATTGATATTACAAATAGAAAAATAATAGAAGATCAAAACATAAAACTTAATTTTCTTGAATTATCAAAGACTTTAGAAATAGTAGAAACGATAAAAAGGATTGAAGTATATGACAATTCTCATATTCAAGGGAATTTTGCTATTGGTGCCATGATAGTATCCAATGAAGATGGTTTCCAAAAAAATGAATATAGAAAATTCAATTTTGAAGTTCAAAAAAATTTTATTGGTGGTGATGATTTTTTCATGATGAAAGAAATGATTTCCAGACGTTTCAAAAGAATGCTGAAAGATAAAAATGATGTTAGTTTTCAAAAAAAACCAAGTTTAATTTTAATTGATGGTGGGCGAGGACATTTAAATGCTGTAAAAGACGTTCTAAATGAGTTAAAAATTGAAGATATATGTGTGTGTGCAATTTCCAAAGGAAAAAATAGAAACAAAGGAGAAGAAAAAATCCACTTACTAAATAAAAAATCCTTTTACTTACCTATTAATAGTAAAATTTTATATTTTCTTCAAAATCTTAGAGATGAGGCTCATAGATTTGCTATCGTCAACCATAGGGAAAAAAGAAAAAAGAAAATTACATTTAATCCTTTAGATGAAATTGAAGGCATAGGTAGAATTAAAAAACAGGGCTTACTTAAATTCTTTGGTTCAGCCAAAGAGGTGTCTAAAGCTAGCATCAATGGTCTACAAAACGTAGAAGGAATTTCAGCAACAATAGCAAAACGTGTTTATAATTATTTTCATAGCTAGTTTAAATAATCAATTTATGAGCTTAGATATATGTTTCCAAATTTACTTACATCGATAAGAATTATTGTAGCCCCAATACTAATCATTTTACTTATATTCAATACCTATAAAATGATGTTGTTTGGTTTGTTTCTTTTTATCATTGCTTCTATAACAGATTTTCTAGATGGTTATTTAGCAAGATTATTTAACCAAAAATCAAAAATTGGCAAAATCCTTGATCCAATTGCAGATAAATTATTAGTGACTTCTGCACTTATAGGATTGATATCTATTAATATTATTTCCGAAATACATACTTTAGCTGCTACTATAATTATTCTTAGAGAAATTTTTGTATCAGGATTAAGAGAGTTTTCAAATAATAAAAACTTAAATGTAAATTGGATGACAAAGTGCAAAACAACTTTCCAAATGTTGTCAATTATAATTTTAATTCCTTCTGGTTATTTTGAATATTTTAACATTGATTTTTTGTTTTTTGGTCTGACTTTATTATGGTTATCCGCTCTGTTATCATTAATTACTGGATATAAATATTTTCTTTTATTAATTTCTGACCAAGAATAAAGACATGAAAAAAATAGACCATCACCATAAAGCAATAATTGGATTAGCTGGTTTTTCTGGGTCCGGAAAAACAACATTAGCCGAAAAGCTAATCAAGCTTCTGAGTTATGAGAATATAAATATTGGTTCAATTAAACATGCACACCATAATTTTGAAGTTGACAAACCAGGGAAGGATAGTTGGAGACATAGAAAAGCAGGATCTAATGAAGTCATAATTTCTTCAAGCAAAAGAATAGTTCATATAAAAGAGAAGTCTCAATCTGAAGAATCAGAATTAGAAGAAATTTTAAAAAAAATATCTCCAAAAGATCTAGTTATAATTGAGGGTTTTAAAAAAGAAAATTTCCCTAAGATTGAAGTTTTTAGGGATAAAAATACAAAAAAACTTTTATTAAATAGAGATCAAAATATTATTGCCTTAGCAACTGATAAAAAAATTACTGATGATTTGTTAAAAAATAAAAACATTCCAATTTTGCATTTAAATAATGTCAAAAAAATTAAGGACTTCATTTTGCAAAACTGTTTATCAAAAAATAAATTAAGACAGGGTATCAATTCTAATAAAAAATATGTGAGTTTTTTAAGCGCAATTGAAAAAATTAAGAAAATTATCAAGCCTATTAGGAAATCATCTAATCTACCTTTAGTTCAATGCTCAAATAAAGTTTTGGCAAAGTCAATATTTTCAAAACACAATCTTCCTAGTAAAGATAATGCAGCTGTAGACGGATTTGGGTTTGCATTTAAAGACTATAATTCTAAATCTGGTTCATTATTTCCAATTTTCTGTACGTTAAAAGCTGGACTATCAGAAAGTATATCAGTCCCAAAAGGTTATGCCATAAGAATATTTACTGGGGCTGTTCTGCCAAAAAATATTGATACTATAGCCATGCAAGAAAATTGCAAAACCTCAAAAAATAAAGTTTTCATCCCTCCAAATTTAGATAAGGGCTTGAATCATAGACCTGTTGGTGAAAATCTTAAGAAAGGTGAATTGATTATTTCTTCAGGCAAGAAACTGAATTCATCAGATCTTGGCTTGCTTGCCTCATCAGGCTATAAAGTTGCACCTGTTATAAATAATCTCAATATTGGTATAATCTCAACTGGCAACGAAATTATAAAACCCGGCGAAAAACTAAAAGATGGGCTCGTATACGATAGTAATGGTTTAATGCTATATGATTTAGTGGCAAAAACCAATAATAGACCAAAATTTTTAGGAATTTTGAAAGACAAGCCTGCCAAAATTATCAATAAAATTCAAAACTCTTTAGGCTTGTTTGATATAATAATTATTTCAGCAGGAGCATCTGAAGGTGAGGAAGATCATATTAAAAATGTAATTCAACATCTCAAAGGTAAGATACATTTTTGGGGAATATCAATAAAACCAGGCCGTCCAATGGGTTTTGCAACGATAAAAGACATTCCCATTTTCTGCCTTCCAGGCAATCCTGTTGCTGCTTTTGTTTGTTTCAAACTTTTTGTTGAACCAAGCATTCAAAAAAGGTCCTTTTCCTATTTTAAAGAGCCATTAAGAATAAATACATTTGCAAATTTCAACCACAAAAGCAAATTTGGTAGAAGAGAATTTTTAAGGGGTAAATTAATACAACAGAAAAATCAAATATGCGCAGATATTAATGGAAAACCTGGTGCTGGTGTCTTATCCTCTTTGTCTGGAGCAGATGGATTAATTGAAATTTCAGAAAATACTGATAGTATCATGTCTGGAGATCCAATTTCATTTATTCCGTTTAATGAGGTAGTTTTATGAAAATATTATATTTTTCTTGGATAAGAGAAAAAATAGGTAAAAATTCTGAAGAAATTGATAAACCAAAAGAAATAATAAATGTTGCTGACCTTGTAAATCATTTAAAAAATTCCTCAAAACATCATAGCGATGCATTAAATAATATGAAAATTGTAAGGATTGCAGTAAATCAAAATTTCTCAGATTTGAAAACAAAAATTAATAATGAGGATGAAGTAGCCTTTTTCCCACCTGTCACTGGTGGGTAATAAATGTTAGTTCGTGTTCAAACTGAAGACTTTGACATTTCTAAGGAAGAGGAACATTTTCTATCAAAATGTAAAATTATCCCTGGAGCAGTATCAATATTTATTGGATATGTTAGAGATTTTTCAGATAGAAAGAATATTTCATCAATGACTATAGAACATTACCCTGGAATGACAGAAAAAAATCTAAATCAAATCTCAGAGAAAGCATTCACAAAATGGCCTTTAATTCAAACTCTAATCATTCATCGTTATGGCACTTTGGAGCCTAGGGATAGAATAGTTTTATCAATATGTGCCTCTTTGCATAGAAAAGCAGCGTTTGAAGCAAATGAATTTATTATGGATCACTTAAAAACAAAAGCAACTTTTTGGAAATCTGAACAATCAAATGAACAAAAATTTTGGGTAAAAGAAAAGTTGTCTGATAAAAATGAATTAAATAGGTGGGAAAATATCAAGACCTGACAAATTCTGAATATTTATTCAAAATTTCATTACACAAATTGCCTGGCTTGAAATGATATTCTCCAATTTGGCGAACAGGTGTAACTTCCGCAGCTGTT
>MDSZ01119247.1_pt1 | contig 10176 bp, 17 predicted proteins | sample 811201 | NCBI WGS metagenome assembly MDSZ01 (sample SAMN05326647, study PRJNA326480) | marine metagenome | isolation source: seawater | place: Indian Ocean: North | collected 2010 | reverse complement strand
GGTGGCAGATTCAAACCAATGCCAAGGGTAACAAGTTTCCCAAACATGGGTTACAAGAGCATGTACACCAGTGGACCAATATCAATTAGGTCAACGTGTGCCCATCACCTACAGAACATTGTGGGTAACGCATGGGTGGGTATTATTCCAAACGGTGAAGTGATCGGATTAAGCAAATTCAATAGGATAGTACATCACATAGTTGAGAGACCACAGATACAGGAAGAGATGACTACACAGATTGCTGAAGAACTTAAAAAATATGCAAAGACAGAAAACATAGCAGTTGTGGTCAAAGCGGAACATCACTGCATGACGCACAGGGGCGTCAGGGAACACGAATCTGACATGACAACAGCAATCATGCTAGGTGCATTCAAAGAGGATCCAGCGACAAGGGATGAATTCTACAAAATTTGTATGAGCATGAAGGGTCATGGCTAAAACAAAAAAGCAAATTAAAATAGAACAAGCAAACATGCAATCAGATGCCAAGGAAATGGGTTATTCTGATGGCATTCAATACACTGGAGATTCGAGTGAGAGTTTTACATATTCATTTGCCGACCTTGATGATGATTTTGATATGAATACCGGTACCGTGTCAACAGGGTTTACAGTCGACGGTTTGTCTTTTGACAACGAAGAGGACTTGAGAAAGAAATATCCTGCACTGCAAGACGCTTGGGACCATTACAAGAATGTTAAACATATGTGTGAACAGAAAGAAAAAGAAAATGAGGATTAAAGAAGATATCAAATTAAACTTCGACGATGTCTTGATGGAACCAAAGCGTTCAACACTCAGTTCAAGGCGTGATGTTGATATGACAAGGAAATTCACATTTCGTAATTCAGGCAAGGTGATGAACTTTACTCCTGTATTTGCCAGTAATATGGACGGTGTTGGCACATTCAGTATGGCAAAAGTGCTACAGGAATACAAGATGATGACTGTTATTACAAAAAGCACAACGGTTGAGCAATGGCGAGAAGCAGTTGGCACAGGTCTTAGATTGCAAAGTGTAAGTGTATGCACAGGAACAAATAAGATGTGGGATCCAGAAGCAGAAGACTATAAAAACATGCAAGACGTTTTGAAAAGTTTTCCAGATGTTAAGATGATCACAGTAGATGTTGCAAACGCCTATCATCAAAATTTTGTTGAATTTATAAAACAAGTCAGAGAAGATTATCCTGATAAGGTTATTGTTGCTGGTAATGTGGTTACCCCAGAAATGGTTGAAGAATTAATAATAAATGGAGCAGACATGGTCAAGATAGGCATAGGACCTGGATCTGTTTGTACAACAAGAACAATGACCGGAGTTGGAGTACCACAGTTTTCTGCAATATTAGAGTGTGCAGATGCGGCCAACGGCGTTGATGGACATATAATGGCTGACGGTGGCTGTGTTTGGCCAGGGGATATAGCAAAAGCATTTGGCGGAGGTGCACATGCAGTGATGATAGGCGGTATGTTAGCAGGTCATGACGAGTCGGAACAGCCAGTAGTAGATGGCAAAGTAGAATTTTACGGAATGAGTTCGGATCGTGCAAGAGAAAAAAATGGCAAAAGAAAAGATGGATATCGTGGTAACGAGGGAAGATGGATCAGCCTACCTTATAGAGGTCGCGTACAGGACACAGTAGAGGACATACTAGGTGGTGTACGATCGGCGGCCACATACATTGGCGCTAGGAGATTGAAAGACATGCCTAAGTGCGCCACATTTGTAAGAGTTGAAAACAACATTAATAAGGTTTATGAAAGATACACAAAATAAAATAGAACCAATAAAAGAGAAACTAGATGACAAAATAAAAGCATTGAATTCTTCTAGGGTCTATAAAAAAGTTACCCCTAGGGGAGACTTGTCATGGTATATCAAATGGGGTAGTAGTATAACACTTATCATTGCTATGATGTTTACCGCAGTGGACATGTTTCCTATCAACATGTGGATTGCAAATATAGGTTTTATTGGTTGGCTTACAGTTGGTATGCTATGGCATGATAGATCATTAATTGTCCTAAATGCAGTATCACTTGCGATTTATTCACTAGGTATTCTGAATCATTATTATGGAAGTTAAAAAAAATTATTTTACTACTGGTCAAATGCGAAATGCATTGATACAGATAGAGGACAAAATGGTGCATTCAAACTGGATGCCAAATATCATACTTGGCATTAATCGAGGCGGTTGTATTCCTGGTGTGTATCTATCACACAGAATAAACACACCACATGAGGTGCTTGACATTAGACTTCGAGATCATACTACTAAACCAGATCTACGTGTTTTGGAAAAAGCATTCGCTTGGCAGAAAAAAATTTTAGTCATGGATGATATCAATGACACAGGAGAAACATTCCAATACATACTAGACAACTTTGGTAAGCGTGAGGACCGAATAAGGTTTGCGGCTTTGATCAATAATAAGCCTAGCAAGGTCAAAGTAGATTACCATGGATACGAAATCAACAAGGACGAAGCACCCGCATGGATAGTATTTCCTTGGGAAGAATGGGACAAATAGCGTCAAGGTTGTATTGACATATCCTACAAAATAAAAGTAAAATTACGTATAACAAAAACAAAGGAGAAAATAACATGTTAGATAAACTCTTTGGTTTGACAAAAGCCAAGACTTCAGTAAAAACTGAGATCATGGCCGGAGTCGCCACTTTCCTAACAATGGCCTACATTACGGTAGTCAATCCTGCCATACTTTCTACAGAAGGTTCAGGCATGGATTTTGGTGCTGTCTTCACAGCAACTATTATTGCCGCAGTGGTTGGAACATTGATCATGGGACTATGGGCCAACTGGCCGGTAGCGTTGGCACCAGGTATGGGACTTAATGCGTTCTTTACATTTGGTGTAATCTTTGGAATGGGATATACTTTCCAACAGGCACTTGCCGCGGTATTTGTGGCAGGAATAGTGTTCATTGTTTTATCAGTGACGCCTGCTAGAAAGTACATCATAAACTCAATTCCAAGAAGTATGAAATTAGGTGTAGGAGCCGGCATAGGATTATTCCTAGCAATTATAGGTTTCAAAAACGCAGGCATTGTTGTTGATAATCCTGCTACCCTAGTTGGACTTGGAGATATTTCTAGTTGGCCTGTATTATTGGCAGGCTTAGGCTTTGCAATAATGGCAATACTTGACAAAAGAAAAATCCCAGGAGCAATTATAATCGGAATCCTAGCAACAAGTATTATTGCTTGGGTATTTGGTGTATCCGATCTAAATGGGTTTGCAGGAGCAATACCGAATCCAGCACATGCTTTCAGTTTAGACTTTAGTCTAATAGCAACGGCAGGATTCATTGGTACAGCGTTTGCATTCTTGTTTGTGGACTTTATGGACACGGCAGGAACTTTGACTTCGGTTGCTAACCTTACAGGTAAGGTAAACAAAAACGGAGAAGTTGAAGGCATTGACAGGGCCTTATTATCAGACTCTGTGGCTACATCAGTTGGTGCATTGGCTGGTACATCGAATACCACATCATACATAGAGAGTGGTGCTGGTATCAAAGAAGGTGGAAAAACTGGACTTACGGCAGTGACGGTGGCAGTGCTATTCCTAGCATGTCTGTTCTTTGCTCCTTTGGCTCAGAGTATCCCGGCCTTCGCAACGGCACCTGCGTTAGTTTTCATTGCAACGTACTTCCTTAGAAACCTTAAGGACATCGATTGGGATGATGTAAGTGAATACGCACCTGCTGTGTTGGCGGCAATTATAATGCCTCTTACATTCAGCATCGCTTATGGTATCGCACTAGGTTTCATAGCCTATGTGGTGATCAAAGCGGCGAGTGGTAAACATGCGGAACTTAACGGCGGCAGTCTGGCTATTGCGGCAGTGAGTTTATTATACTTCATAGTATAACCTTTTTGGGGGAGTTTTTTTCTCCCCCAATTATTCCCAATTAAATATTTTCATGAATTCTTTTTTAATAGTCCCAAACCGTATTAGGTACGAAAGCCATTCAGTAGGAATGGACTCCGTCGACAAATGTTTTGATCTTGCCCATTTCAAATCCTACAAAAAAGAGATATCATATGAATACAATTTAAATGGATTTAGAGACGAAGAATGGCCAGACGATTTATCAGATGTTGTATGGTGTGTTGGTGACAGTTATACTGTAGGTATTGGGCAACCATACAATGAGACTTGGCCAAAAATACTAGAAGGACTCATTGGAAAGAGATGCCTTAATGTAGGCGAGGATGGTTGTTCAAACGATACAATATTATTGCGGGTAAAGGAAATATATAATACGTATAAGCCAAAAAATATTGTTATCATGTGGAGTTTTTTATCAAGAAGAAGGGTCAAAGGAGAAAACGTTCACCATGATAAAGCACAGTTTGGACCGCAATCCGATCTTGAAAACTTTGCAAAAAACTTTAATGAGTGCAACAAGTTTTCAACAAATATAGTAAACTTACTAATACCACATGCTTTCCTCGATTCCAATGTGCTTGACAATGAATTCATAGTTAATACACTGAAGCGAAGTGGATTGTTTACCAGTGAACAAATTGGAGCACTACACACGTTTAAGCAACTGGATTTTGCCAGAGATTATTATCATTTTGATATAATGACCAGTAAATTTGTAGCGGAAATAGTTGCAAAAAAAATATTAGATTTGACTAATGAACCTAAATAAAGTAAAATAACATTATGACAAACAAAGCAGGAAAAATTTGGGGTGAAACAGAACTTATTCTAGCAAATAATTCTCTTGAATTTCACAGAATAGATTATAAAAAAGGTGGTGTTTGCAGTAAACACAAACACGAATGGAAATGGAATGGCTTCTATGTTGTTTCCGGACAGATGAAAATTCGAGTCTGGGCCAAGGACTATGATCTGATTGATGAGACTATACTGAACCCTGGAGATTTTACAGCAGTGAAACCAGGATTATTCCACACCTTTGAGGGACTCGAGGATGGCGTTGCATTTGAACTATATTGGGCAAACTTCTCACACAATGACATTGTAAGAGAAAACACAGGTTACATGAAAGAGCCCGATAACAAAATAGTGAGACTAGACAAAAGCAAGAAAAAATAGTGAACGTCTACACAATATACGCTGACCATAAGGAAAACATAACAGCACATGATTTTGTGACCAAGATGAAGATGTTCCTAAACAAGTTGGTTCAGCACAATCAAATGGTTACATACCGAATTACTAGAATGAAATTAGGATTTAGGTCAATGGATCTACCAGAATTTCGTATAGACATGGAGTTCAATTCAATGCAACAACTTGATGACGCAATGGATATTACCATATCAGACAAAGGGGTCGATAAGACTCATGTTGGTTTTAACCAATATGTTGACAAAAACACAATACAACATTTTCTATATAGAGATTTTCCAGATGATCTAAATAAACCAAAGTTGACAGGAATGCAAGATCAATATACAATTAAAGATATTGTTGACGCAACAAAAAATATTGATCCGGAAATATGGAAAAACAAGTAGAAAAAAAATATTACTATTCAGAGATATTCCACAGCATACAAGGTGAGGGAGAATACACAGGCACACCTACTGCTTGGATAAGATTCTTCCTTTGCAATCTACAGTGTAATGGCTTTGGTCAGAAAGACCCAACTGACCCAAGCACATATGAACTTCCATTCCAAGACTTCGACGTCGACAGTGTTAAAAGAGTAGAGGACCTACCAGTTTGGGAAAAAGGTTGTGATTCTAGTTACACATGGGCAAAGAAGTTTAAAAAGTTGATGGGATATGAGACTCCAACAGTGCTGGCAAACAAGATAGTAGATATTTTGAAAACAGACACAAATGCAAATGGTCTGTTCCTACACCCTAATTCAAGACAACATCAACACTTGTGTTTCACAGGTGGGGAACCTCTAATGATTACAGGACAAGCCGCCAGTATGGGAATTTACAAAGCACTTGAGAGAAGAGCAAACTTGCCAAGTTCAATGACCTTTGAAACTAACGGCACACAGAAATTGACAGAGCCATTCAAGCAATGGGTCAAAAACATACCAGAGGAGATATTCTTTAGTGTAAGTCCAAAACTGTTTACAGTATCTGGTGAGAAGCCGGAGAAAGCAATCAAACCCGAAAATGTCAAAGAGTACGCAGAGTGTTCCAACAGGGGACAACTGAAGTTCGTTGTAGGTGCGAGTAGGAGAGAATGGGAAGAACTAGAAAACACAGTCAGGAAATTCAGAGAGGCAGGCATAGACTGGCCAGTGTGGATCATGCCAACAGGAGCAAGGGAAGAAGAGCAGACTGCAACTGCTGGACAAGTGGCGGAAGAAGCATTCAAGAGAGGATATAATGTAGCGGCAAGAGTACACGTATATCTATTTGGTAATGCAATCGGTACATAATACTAGACTAATTACTATAAAGAAAGTATAATAATACTATGAAGGTAAAGAAAACAGCAAAAAGCACATTGAAGAAAAAGAAGTCTAAAAAGAGTGAAGAGCCAATGGTTAAGGTTTTGAACTTGAATGTCAATCCAGAGAATCCGAGAAATGGTTTCTTTGAACTAGATTGGAATAATGAGTTTGTAAACATGTTGACGCAGTCAGGCTATCAAGGACAAAGTGAAGAAGAAATCGTTGATAGATGGTTCCAAACACTTTGTAGAACTATTGGAAACGAACAAGGCATCGATGTCACTGGATCAGGTTACGTACAGATCAACAGGAGAGACGATGGCAAGACCGAAGTCAGTTAATTTATCAAGATTAATCAAATCTAGTTCATGCATTAGTAAGGATAAATCTAACTTTATCCACTGGGCTAAAGATCACAGTAATGTAAAGTATGATAGATCACGTGAAGAGGATCTTGAAAACTATGATATTGCCTGTGTAGGACCTTGCGTACAAGATAACACTTGGCCATCCTATCTAGAAAAAGAGACAAATCTTACCTGTGGAAATTTTTCACAATACGGAATTGATCATTTTACTGTGGTACACAATGCTCACTATATTTTAAAAAATTATAAAATTAATGTTCTAATTTTACAACTTGGGCCATATGATTTTTTACTTCCTAAAAGAGATAAAATTAATGGTTATTTTGTGCACCGTATCGTAACGCCCGAGGACAATCTTGTTGCATATAGGGAATGGTGTATAAAAAATTATTCTTTGATAAGGAAAATTGTATCAAACAAACTATTAGCATTAAAAAATTATTGCGATAGCAATAAAGTATCAATGCACATCCTTTACACTGATAAAGAAATTAGACCCTATCCAGCTCTGCAAGAACACGTTTTACCAATTTACATTAATGATTTTGACAAGTCTGATCGACAGAAAAACTTTGCCTTTGGACTTAAAAACATTTTGCGTTGACAAAAAACCAAGTATTTGTTATAATAAACTATGATTTACATTATATTAGGAATAATAATTGGTTGGATGGTTCCAAGACCGAAATTTATTGGGAAAATAGAAATTGCTATTTGGAAACCCATTAAATCAAAACTTCCAAAACCGTTTGACAAAGATTTTTGGGGATAATGGCACACATACTCGTAGACACAGCAAACACATTTTTTAGGGCACGACACGTGATCAGAGGCGACACTTCTGAGAAAGTTGGAATGGCCATTCATATAATGATGAACTCGATTAAGAAAGCATGGCAGGACTTTGGTGGTTCGCATGTTGTATTCTGCCTAGAGGGCAGAAGTTGGCGTAAGGACCACTACGCACCATATAAGAGAAACAGGAAAGAAACTATCGAAGCGATGTCAGAAAAAGAAAAAGAAGAAAATGAAGTATTCTGGGAGTGCTACGACGACTTTTGTGACTTTATAAGTACAAAAACTAATGCTACTGTGCTTAAAAATGCAAGAACGGAAGCCGATGACCTTATAGCAAGATGGATAGACAAACACCCAGATGAACAGCATGTAATTATTAGCACAGACAAAGACCTTAATCAACTTGTTGCATCAAACGTTAAACAGTATAACGGTGTCACTGAAGTCACACTCACTAACGAAGGATGGTTTGATGCGAAGGGCAAACCTGTAATAGACAAAAAATTAAAGGCACCTAAACCTGCACCTAACACAGAATGGATAATATTTGAAAAGGCAATGAGAGGAGATCCAAGCGACAACATATTCTCAGCATACCCAGGAGTTCGTACAAAAGGCACAAAAAACAAGATAGGATTGCAAGAAGCATTTGCGGACAGACAGGAAAAAGGCTATACCTGGAACAACCTGATGTTAAGCAAATGGGTGGACCACGAGGGTAAAGAACATAGAGTTCTTGAAGACTATGAAAGGAATAGGATACTTGTTGATCTACATGCCCAACCAGAAGCAATAGTAGAAGAACTTGATCAAACAATAGATCAAGCGAAGGCAGAGAATAAAAGCATAGACCAAGTTGGAATCAGATTCATGAGGTTCTGTGCCAAATACGATTTAAATAGAATTAGTGAGCAGGCACAACTATATGTTGAGCCTTTTAATGCGAGGTTGATATCATGACAGTACGTGCTAAAACCCTAGTGAAAGACAAATTTTGGATTGTTGAGCAAAACGGCCAAAAGTTAGGCACCCTTCAGAAACAAGAGAACAATGGTTGGATATTCCTAAGCAAACAAGATCAGCGTCAAGTGTTCCACACACAGGAGAGCCTGTTCACCAAGTTTGGATTTGGAATGTTTGATGAATCAAATGTAAAGAAGCCAGAAGAAGAAATACAAACAGACAACTTTGATGTACACGGTTACCCTTGTAGTCAACATCCTTACAATCCAATGTTTGATGTACAGAAGCAACTGCCAGTTTACACCAAAACACCAAAATCAAAAAGCCAATTTTGTGCAGGTTACTACATAATCTGTTTTGAAAAAGGATGGAGAAAAGCATATTGTCCTAAAATGATAACGCTGTCAAGATATAATTACAAAGGACCAATCAAAACCAAACTAGAAATGCAACAGGTATTAAATGACGCAGTCAAACAGTTCCAAGATACAAACACGTCCAATTGAAGATCTCATAGGTAGGATCAGAACCCTCAGACAGAAGGGCGAAAGACAGATTGTTATCCCTGCCAAAGAAGCGGATCAATTGGCAGACAGCCTTACACAGGTAATGACTAGGATGGTCACAATTCAAGAAGAAATAATTCAAGCACTTAAAACTGCCAGAGAAGCACAAACGGTCAACATAGAGATGGACGGTGGTCTCTTCAGCGACAAAAAATAACGTCAATAGGTTGCAACGGCCATATAAGAAATTGCGTCAATAATCATACACGAAACATTTTTTGGTAAATACAGTTGTAAAGAGTATTCAACTATGAGTAGACCAAAACCAACAGTGCTGTTGCAACACAGCAATAAATCTACCTTCAAAATGGACGAGGTCCTAGCGGCCGAAGGCATATGGGCAGTATTTTATGATGGTAAACCAATTAACCTTAAATCTTCAAGTTTAGTTTCAAACTATCCTGGTCCAAAATACAAAAAAGTATCATTCTCCAACCCAGGACATGCAGAGAACTTGGCAAAGAAGTTGAACGCACAATATAACACAGATAAATTTGGTGTGTTCCTTTTAAAATCCGGCGAAAAATTTAGTAGATAATTAAATGTATGGATCGCAAGACTGCATACACCCGAACCTTCATGGAATTATTGGAACAACCAATACATGACGAAACAATAAAGAACAACTATTACGCATGGTGGCAAAATGTCCGTGAAAGTTATCAAGCGAGATCTCTACGTCTCACAAAACAAGGCCTGGAAATGTTGGACAAATTGGATCTCAAGACCTATGATATCAAATTTCCTGCAAAAGTCATATTCACTCCACAGACATACCTATGGCTTGACGAATTTGTTGACTGCCCTTACTTCGTTGACAAGAAAAAAATCATAGTAACCATGGAAAAAATGGCATTACAACTCATGCTTTTCGCTGGAGATATCACAAAATACGGACTTGCAAGGGCAATGAGCAAGATGGACGAACAAAAAAGTCAATAAAACTGCGACTTTTTCGCCGCATTTACCAGGTTGACCATATACACATTTCTGCTATAATCGTATTATAAACATTTAGAACAGGAGTGTACAAAATGGCAAG
>MDSZ01137039.1_pt1 | contig 10178 bp, 11 predicted proteins | sample 811201 | NCBI WGS metagenome assembly MDSZ01 (sample SAMN05326647, study PRJNA326480) | marine metagenome | isolation source: seawater | place: Indian Ocean: North | collected 2010 | reverse complement strand
TGTAAAAGCAGCTGTAAGAATTAAGTTAGGATTACAAGACAAATTAGAGATAGGTAATATGGATGCTTATCGTGATTGGGGTCATTCAAAAGATTATGTGAGAGCAATGAATATGATTGTGAATCACGATACACCAGATGATTTTGTTGTATCTACTGGTGTGACTCATTCAGTTAGAGAGATGTGTGATTATGTATTTGGGTTATTAGATTTAGATTATAAAGATTATGTTGTTCAGAATCCTAAATTTTTAAGAGCAGAAGAATTAAAATATTTAAAAGGTGATTCTACAAAAATCAGAAAAACTCTTGGTTGGAAACCTGAATATACATTTGAAACTATGATGAAAGAAATGACAGAACATTGGATGGAGGTGTATAAATAATGAAAAAAATAGTTATAATACCTATATTTTGTGAAACACATTTAGTTAAATATCAAATACCAAACATAATAGATACTATAAATCCTGATGTAATTATTTACAATGAAGGTATGTTTCCTGTTGGTCCAGAAAGTTGTACAAGAATAAATGATGATTTTCTTACAAAATATACATTGAATGGAGAAGGTAAAAGAGGATTTGATTATCCAGAGTTAAAAAAAGTTGTACAAGATGCACAAAAAAAATATAAAAATGTAAAAATCATTTTAAATGAAATGAATTATACAGATAATCAGTTTACTCAACTAGGTCAACCGGGTTCTGCTACTAATAATTATGTCTTGGCATGTACAAATTTTGAACAATTGGGTGTAGAAGTTAAAGAAGGTGATTACATTTTCCCATACGAAGGTGATGTATTTCATCACGAAGATTCAGCAAAAGAGATAGAAGGTTATATGAAACAACTAGAACCTAATCAAGGTTTCAGGTCAACTTGGATTGATTTTTGTGGTAATCAATATTACGGTGAAAAATCATCACTTAAACCTTTTCTATTAGAGGACCCAGGTTGGGCAGAGCAAGGTCGTAGTAGAAAGATTTGTATAAGATTCGGAGATATGGAAACTTATAAAGAGATATTACAACAATTTGAAAAAAATGATTATCCAATGCTGTTTCCAACAGATTTAATTACTTATCATTATGCATGGTGGCGACCCGGTAAATATGCAGATTTAAGATGTGCACAATTAAATAGAGAATTTGAACCTGGTTATTGGGATGCATTTATAAAAGGACTAAATAAAACATCTGAAAGGAAGTATCTTGACATAGATGTAAGACCACTTACACACGAGGAACATCTTACATACAGATATTTAAGTTTTTATGATATTGAACATCCTAAACATATTAAAGAACATATTTGTTATGAAGAAGAATTGAGTGTAGAAGAAAAGAATATGATTAAAGAAAATAAATTAAGGTTTATGCAATGAAAAAAAATGTAATTTGGTGGATTGGTGTAAATAATCAAAACTTATCAGAAAAATATGGTAACTTTGACTATTTTCAGTACTCAAGAAAAACTTGGGAATACTGGTGTAAGAAAAACGATGTTTTATTTGTTCCATTTGAAGAACCAGTAGAACAAGACTTATTTAAATATAGAGTCAATTGGCAGAAAGCTATTTTTTGTTTTGATGAGTTAGAACGAAGAGGTATCGAATATGACCAAATATGTTTAGTTGATAGTAGTTGTATGATTAAATGGGATGCTCCAAACTTTTTTGAAATGACAGAACATAAGTTTACAGGTTGGCCAGATGATGATAATATGAGATGGATTTATGATAGTATACAAGGTTATAAATCTGTTTTTGATGATTTTGAATTAGACCAGGAAAAATATGTTAGTTCGGGATTCATTGTTTTTAATAGAGAACATAGAGATGTTTTTTTGTCGTTTAAAAAATTATATTTGGATAACAGCGAAATCTTTTGTAAATTACAAGATGAAGTTGTAAATAAAGGTACAGAACAGACTCCTTTAAATTATTGGTTACAAATGAATGGTGTAGAGATTAAAACTGATTTACCAAAAGCTTTTAAACTAACACACATGCACAGAGGAGGGTGGTTTAGTCACAACTGGCAAGTAGGAGAAGACAAAACACCTTTCTTTATAAAATATGGTTATAATTGGGTATTTAATGGTATACCGAAAGACCAGAGAAATCAATTAATGGGTCAAACTTGGGATTTAGTAAAAGGAAACTATAATGAGAATAACTAATATAGATACTCTGTCAGCTTATCTTGATAGATTAGTTACTGAAAGGATAAAATATTTCTTTTTTAAAAAAGATGACAAATTTGAAGATATTGAACATCAAGAGATAGTGATATCTGAAATAAAAGATAGGATAAGTTGTTTAATGGAAGAATGTCTCAAAGATAACAATTATATTTATACTGAAGAAAAAAGAACATTCGCAAATAATATTTTAGAAAGTATAGATGAATTAACTACAAATGATATCAATATAGGTGAATCAGATAGACAAAGACTTAAAATTGCGATGATGGAAGAAAAGAGACTGAGAAAATCAAATGAAGGTAGGTCAAAAAACAAAAATGATATTGATGACAATTTTAAAAAATTGGTAGGTAAAGAATGAAAATATTAATAACAGGTATAGCAGGATTATTGGGTTCAAGATTAGCTGATTGGTTGATAGAAAATACTGAACATACTATAATCGGTGTAGATGATTTGAGTGGTGGTTACGAAGAGAATATAAATCCAGAAGCTATATTTTATAAAAAGAATTTAGCTAATCAAGAAGACATTGAACCTATATTTAAAAAACACAAACCAGACATTGTATATCATTTCGCAGCGTACGCAGCTGAAGGGTTGAGTCCATTTATTAGAAAATACAATTATACTAATAATTTATTAACATCAGCAAATCTAATAACATTTAGTATAAAGTATGATGTAAATAGATTTGTATTTACTAGTTCTATGTCAGTATATGGTGATAGATATGAACCACCATTTAATGAAGATATGCAACAATGTCCAATTGACCCATACGGAGTTGCTAAGTTTTCAGTAGAACAAGATTTAAAGATAGCATATGAACAACACGGATTGAATTATACAATTGTCAGACCTCATAATTTTTATGGTGTCAATCAAAACATTTGGGATAAATATAGAAATGTATTAGGTATTTGGATGTATCAGATTATTAACGGAATGCAACCTACAATATTTGGTGATGGTTCACAAATGAGAGCGTTCAGTTATGTAGATGATTCTATAATACCATTTTGGAATGCATCACAAAGAGATGAATGTATTGATGAGATAATTAATTTAGGTGGTATAAAAGAATATACAATACAAGAAGCTTGTGATATATTGTTAGATGTAACAGGTACAGACTTGAAACCATCTTATCACGAGTTCAGACACGAAGCTAAACATGCATGGGCTACTTGGGATAAGTCAGTTAGATTACTTGACTTTGAACATAAAACAGACTTAAAAGAAGGTCTTACAAAAATGTGGGAGTGGGCACAAACACAACCAAATAGAGATAGATTTGTATGGCCAAGTTATGAATTAGAAAAAGGTATTTATTCTTATTGGAGGAAAAAATAGTGACAAATGTAGTTTTTATGGTAGATATTCAAGGTTATAAATCTAACAATGGTTATCAATATTCAGTAAAATCTTGGGAGAATTGGACAAAAAAACATGGTTATGAGTTTGTAAGATTAACTGAACCTATTCATCCGAGTGATGAGATGCGTCCTAACTGGCATAAGTTTTTTGCATTCGACATAATTAGAGATAAAGGTATTGATGTTGATAAACTTCTTGTAGTAGATGCTGATACTATAGTTCATCCAGATACACCAGATTTTTTTAAATTTTGTAATAATAATATTTGTGGTGTGCATGAGAATGGTTCTTATGATTGGACATTGAGAAGTATAGAAAATTATAGTCAATTATTTGCAGCCGAATTACCTTGGGAAAAATACATAAATACAGGGTTCATACTTATTGATTCAAAGTTGTCAAATTTATTTGACACTATGAAAGAACTTTATACTGAAAAGAAAGAAGAATTACTTAAATTACAAGAATTAGGTGTAGGGACAGACCAGACACCATTTAATTATATGATTCACGAACTTGATGTTTCATTGAAAATATTACCATACAAATATAATATGACTTGTATGCCTAAACCTGAAATATTGGGTGAGGATATGTTGTTTACAAAATTAGGATACATATATCATTATAATGGTATACCAGAAAAAGAAACTTCAGTTCCATATTGGATGGAAAAAACTTATAGGTATTTATATGAAAATTAATAATAAATTTGCAATAGGATGTCTTGTACAATGGTATGAGATTGAAATAATAGGAGAATATATAGAAAGTCTCAAACAAGCTCTAGAGCAGGTAGAAAATTCAGAGAATATCATTGTTGATTTTACTCTTACGACTAATCAAACACTTGAACAGATAAGTGATGAAATTGATATAAATGTTATAAGATTTAGATTTCAGGATATGATGAAAGACTTTGATATTGATGTTCAGTGGAGAGTTACAGATGAACTCGTAACTATAGCTGATTATCGTAGAGAGTTCAATGATAAATATTGTGAAGAGGTTGATGTGTTGATGTGGGGAGAGACAGACTCTTTAATACCTAAACAGACATTTGAAATATTAGATGGATTACATTCACAAGTAAAAGAACAAACACCTAAATATACATTATTTTTTAGTACTTGTAAGATGTGGGATGATAGTTGGAAAGTGTTAGAACATCCAGAATTTACAGATAAACCATTTTATGATAAACCTGAAGAATTTAAACCAGAACATTGGTGGAGTTTAAGATATACAATGTCTGTTGATGAGATGAATAGTTTTAATGACAAAGTAGAACATCTAGATGTTCAAGTGTTAAATCAACACAAATTCAATGGTTGTGGTTTAGTGTTTTCATCAGAGGTAGTAAAGTCTGGTGTAAATATACCAAAGTCTGTTTTCTTCGTACACGAAGACACAGCGTTTATGGTAATGATTCAGAAAGTTTTAGGTATGATTCCACAATTTTTAATAAAAAATATATTACTTGTTCATAACAGAAATCATCCGAAGAAAAGGATGTATGTCAAAGGTGAAAGTACAGATGGTACTATGAATGAAAAAAGAAGAAGTAATGAGTGGTATGTAAAAGCTAATGAAATGTCAGAAAGAAATTGTTATAATTTTCTTAATCCAAAATATAAATCTTACACCTGGGAGGATGTGTGGAAAAAGCAAAAGTAATAATAGCTATAGATGATTTGCATCCTGAAAAAGGTTGGGGGTGTGAGGGAGATGAATCTGTAGAATATTTAAAAAATCTATGGGAAGAGTTTGGATGTAAGTTCACATTATTTATTCCATCTAATTATCACGGAGAATATCCATTATCAGAACACAGAGATTGGGTTGAATATTGGAAGAGAAAGCCGTGGGTAGAACTAGCAGCTCACGGACATTATCATCAATGTGAGAGGAAAGACATAGGTGAGTGTGAGTTTTTTGAATTAGATTCTAATTTAAAAGCTATAGACAGAATTATGAAGTGTCTTACTGAATGGAGGAGGGTAGATTATACTCCAAAAGGTTGGAGAAACCCAGGTTGGTTAGCACACCCAGATGCTATAAAAGAATTGGGAAAGTATTTTAAGTACGCTGCAATACATACAGAACATAACCATGGTATACCTTGGAGTTGTAAGACTTTTGAAGGTTGTGATGGTATCAATGAAACAGATAACATTAATATGTATAATGGTGATACTTTTATGTTTCAATCTCATATTGCAGGTGATTGGAATCATAATATTTGGAACAAAGAAAATTATGAAAATTTTAAAAATATCTTGGAATATTTGTCAGAAAGTTATATATTAAATTATTACACATTGGGAGAATTATGAAAATAGCATTCTTTAGTGAAACTGCCTATGATGGTAAATTCAAACGAGATTTTAATAATATGAGAACAGAATATGCTTGGTATGTTGCACTTGATGCCACACATCATTGTGTAGGAAATTTACCGAGTATGGAAGAGAAGATGTATGATTTAGGTATTATAATAATACCTAAAAAAAATATCAGTAAGTTGATGCAACTCAACCTTATACAAGAAATGAAAAGAGTTTGTAAAAAAATAGGATTTATGCAAGAAGGTCCTTATTGGTATTTTCAAGACTATCCGATGGAACAACAAATATGGTTTTATAATTGTTTGATGGACATGGATGTAATATTCGGACACAATAGAGCTGATGTAGAATATTTTAAAGGATTAACACAGAAGAAGAATGTTTATCAAAATAAATCATTGATGATTACAGATAAAATAAAATCAACGACTAAATTTGAAGATAGAAGTGGTGTAATCATTGGTGGTAATATGGTTAGGTGGTATGGTGGTTTTGATTCTTATGTTGTAGCTCAAGAATTTGAAGAACAAATATATGCTCCTTCTATGGGTAGAAAAATAGATAGAGAGGATGAGATGGACATAAAACATTTACCATATATGAATTGGTTAGAATGGGTTAATAACTTATCTCAATTTAAATATGCTGTTCATCTAATGCCAACACATGCTGCCGGAACATTTGCATTGAATTGTGCTTATCACGGAATACCTTGTATTGGTTATGAGGGATTGGATACACAATCACACTGCCATCCACAATTGACGGTCAAGATGAACGATTTAAGACATGCAAGAGATTTAGCGAAAAGACTGAAGATAGACCCAACTTTTTATGAACAACAAAGTCAAACTGCTAAAAATAATTTTAATGTGTTTTTCAAAGAAGAAGATTATACTTATAATATGAAAGAGGTTATAAAAGAGGTTATAGATGAAAAATAAAACTATATTGATAATAGGTGGGACTGGTGCACTAGGTCAAACACTTACTAAACGATATCTTGAAGGTAATAATAAAATTGTTGTATTCTCCCGTGACGAACACAAACAAGTAAATTTGTCTCGTGTGTTCCCTGATGTAACATTTCATATTGGTGATGTAAAAGATAAAGAAAGTGTTATGCAAGCACTTAATGAATATAAACCTAATGTAGTTATAAATACTGCAGCACTAAAGCATGTTCCTATATGTGAAGATAATCCATATGAAAGTGTAAAAACAAATATCATAGGTCATAAAAATTTAATTGATTGTGTAAATTTAAGTAATCATCAAATAGAAGCATTAATGTTTATATCAACTGATAAGGCATGTAAACCAATTAATGTTTATGGTATGTGTAAAGCTATATCTGAAAGATTGTATGTTGATTTTGCTAACAAACAAAAAGATATTAAAGTTGTATTGTGTAGATATGGAAATGTATTAGAATCAACTGGTTCTGTAATCCCATTTTTTAAAAGTTTATTAGATGAAGGAGCTAATAGTCTACCAATTACTGATGACAGAATGACAAGATTTTTAATATCCCTCGAAGAGTCAGTTGATTTGATAGAGTGGTCATTCAATCATCCAGAATCACACGGTAACATTGTTGTACCTAGATTAAAATCAATGAAAGTTACTGATTTAGCTGTAGAAATAGGTAAATCATATGGTAAAGACATAAGGTTAGAAATGGTAGGTATTAGACCAGGAGAAAAATTACACGAAGAGATGGTCAGTTTAGAAGAATCATTAAGAGCAAAGTCATTTGAAAAATATTTTATGATTACAGATGAAGTTTTAAATAAAGAGGCGTGGTCTTTTTCTTCTGACTCTGTAATTATGACTGCAGATGATGTAGGTAGTTTTTTAAAAGAAAAGAAGGTTATAAAATGAAAGTTTTAGTGTTAGGACACAAGGGTATGTTAGGACATATGGTTCATAAATATCTATCTACAAAAGATTGTGAATTAGTTACTACAGATTTAAGATGGCCATCTCAAGAGTTTAGAAATTTTGTAGTGTCTTTTGATGGTGATTATATCGTAAATTGTATAGGAGCAATACATCAAAGGACAAATGATTTTAAAGTAAATACAGATTTACCTATTTGGTTAGAAAGTATTGTTAATAAATCGTTTAAGATAATACACCCAGGTACAGATTGTGAAATGGACAATGACAAGTATGGGATTTCTAAAAGAAAAGCCGCCAATTATTTGATGGATTTGGGAAAGGACACAACAATAATAAAAACATCTATCGTTGGTCCAGAATTAAATACTAAAGCAAGTTTGTTAGAATGGTTTTTAAATGTAGAAGATGAAACTATTAATGGTTATAGTGAATATTACTGGAGTGGTAATACAACTTTACAATGGGCTAAAATATGTTATAAAATAATGTGTGACTATTATAGGTATGATACTTTAAATATACCAACATCTAAATGTATTTCTAAATATGAATTATTAAAAATAATGAAAGATGTTTTTAAAAAAGAGATAACTATTAAAAAAGATACAAGTGTAAAATTTAATAAATGTTTGAAGGCAACATATGATATGCCTGAAGTTGACATAAAAACTCAACTAAAAGAATTAAAGGAATTTTATTATGATAATTGATTTAAATCCAGAATTTGGGTGTGAGTTAGCATGTGGTATACCATATGCATATTGGTTACATCAACGAGGTGAGTTAGACAAAGTTATTACAACTAAAGGTATGAAACCTTTTTATTATTTTTGTGATGATGTAGAAGAACAATATGATAATAGAAGTGTAGATAACTTTCACAATGGTATGGAAAAGTTACCCAATCCTTGGAATCACCACAATGCTTTAGGTGTTACAGGTAAAGGTTATGGTGATTTATCTAAAGAAGAACAAATTGAAATAAATGGAGTTCTTGACTATAGACAATGGATAGTACCACCGTACAGAGAACATTATTCTAAACAATCTTTAGAATATAAATTTGTTAAACCATATATAGTTGTCTCAAACAGATATAATTTCGAACATGCAAAACCACCGAGAGGATTTTTTGATATTGAATGTTTATACAATATTTTTAATTACTTAACAGAACAAGGTTATGCAGTCATATATAAAAGGCCTGATAATACTGAATTTGCATTAGATGATAATGAAGTGATGACATTAAGAGATGGATGTAAATTAGAAGCAGAAGTTGAAGGTATTGGTATGATTAATGACTATGAGCTGTGTGAATATTACGATGATGTGTTTCTTTTAGATGATTTAATTGCAGATGAAAAATGTTCATATAATGAAGGTCAATTAAAATTATTTTCACATGCAGATGGGTTTATATCGATGGCAGGTGGCAGTGGTATCTTTTGTAGTTGTTTTGGAAAAACTAATATAACTTATGTAACTACTAGTAAAGAATTACGAGAAGGTTACTTTGATGGTGACTCTTATTATAAAAAATTATCAGGATGTAATGTAATACCTATAATTGATTCAGAACACGATATTGAAAAAAGAGGACATAGAGATTATTCAAAATTATACACAGAAATGAGGAGAAATTTTAATGAAAACAATTAGTTTTATACAACCAAGTAGAAATAATTTAAAATATTTAAAGTGGTCTTACAATTCTATCAGAAAGAATCTTGGATACATACACGAAATATGTATGGCTGATGATTTTTCAAATGATGGTACTTGGGAATGGATGCAAGAGATTGCTGAAAAAGATAAAAATGTTAAGATACACAGAAACGAAGGCCCTACAAGATTAGGACACACAATTCTATACGATACATTGATTAATGATTATGCTACGAATGATATTGTTATGATATATCATGCTGATATGTATGCTTGTCCAGGACTTGATGTGGAGATTAATAAACATATTAAACCAGGTGTTGTGGTTAGTGCTACGAGAATTGAACCACCACTACATCCTCCAGGACCAGAGAAGATATTAGCTGATTATGGTATTGAACCTGAGGAGTTTCAAGAACAACAATTCCTTAATCACTTACCGAGATTTAAACAAGATGAAGGTAAAACAACAGAAGGTGTATTCGCACCGTGGGCTATATATAAGTCAGACTTTCAATCTATAGGAGGACACGACCCATTGTACGCTCCACAATCAAAAGAAGATTCAGATATATTCAATAGATTCCAATTGAATGGATATAAGTTTGTTCAGACTTGGGAAGGTTTTGTATATCATATGACTTGTAGAGGTTCAAGATTTGCTGATGGA
>MDSZ01270990.1_pt1 | contig 10179 bp, 9 predicted proteins | sample 811201 | NCBI WGS metagenome assembly MDSZ01 (sample SAMN05326647, study PRJNA326480) | marine metagenome | isolation source: seawater | place: Indian Ocean: North | collected 2010 | reverse complement strand
TGATTATATCACCCCACTCGTCTAAACCAGCGACAGTGTACGGTATCACCGTAGAAGCATCAACATCAATAGTTTTTACCTCTTCTACTTTTTTGAAAAAGATGTATTTTTGTTTACCGTTACCTATATCTTCTAAGACTACTGGCTCTTGTGGTTGAACTGTTGTAGTGACAGACTCATAATAACCAAGTCTTCTAGCTGTTTCTTCGGTTTCTGAAATAAACCTAACATTAACAGCATCAATACCTTCTATTTCTTCTAAAATATAGACAATATCAGATTTAGGTAGTTTATCTCTTCTTGTTATGTTTAACAAGTAATCACTAACTTTAGCTCTGACATCATTAAAAATTTCTTCTTTAGTAAAACCCTCAAAATATCTTATATTAATATCCATACTATATTTTCTTACTTTGGGTTTAACAAACACAATTTCTGTGGTTACCATTTGTTGACCACTATCTTGAATCACTTGTGACATTTTGTCATATTCATTTTGGTCAAAGAACATTTCATTTTCCGGGATGGAAAAATAATCTTGTCCTGTAATAAGTTTCTTTTTAATATCGGGTACAGCAAAAATATAAATTACATTATCATCATCTAGATATTCATCTGACGTTGTGTTGTAAGCATCTATATAAGAGAATAAACCATATCTAGATAAAAAATATTCATAATTATCTGGCGTTGCTAAAACAAAAGACTTACTAGCAAGCGGAGTCATAATTTTAGTGAACTCTGTCGACTCCCTGTCTGCTCCCATTTTAGGTGACGATGTTAAAGTAATATCTAAAAATTCGTTTAAGTCGTGTTCTTCTCCCACAGAATCTGTACCTTCAGACTGCCATTTAAAAGTAATATCTTGTCCATCATCAATATTACCTGTAAACCCATCATGATTTACATACTCAACCTCTATTGAAGAACCTAAAGCAGGAATAGCACCAAAAGCACCATTTCCAAAATATAAATCAATACCACCAGAAATACCAGTCTTTATCAAATATCCCTTTTCGTCGTTTAGTAAGTCATATAAAGAATTATGCTTAGTCCATTTTTCACCGTTAACGGAAACGCTTACTAAAGAATGATCTGAAAGCTTCTTGGTTTGAATATTAAATGACTGTAGTTTCTCTCCAGTTCCTGTTACAGTTTGGCTTTCATATTGACCCTGTACTATCGCACATTTTATTTTAGTCATGTTAGATTTCTCTAATCTAAATTTATCTTTCGATGTCATAAGGGTGTAGAACAAAGAATTCAAATCACATTTTAATTCTGCCCTAGCATCTATGTTTAGACCAGTACCTGCTATTTTACTCAAATCAGCACCTGGTTTCCATCTAAATTCTATTTCTCCAGTAGCTGCAAAACCCCTGGTAGCGTCATGTCCAGTAAGCCTAGACATACCATATATAGATTCTGATTGTTGAGCGGTGTAAATATTTTGTTCTACTAAAGCATCTTCTATGTAAAACATAACAAGCTCATATAATTCAGAAAATACTCCAATTATTTGAGCAAAAGGAGAGGCTTCAGTGAAGAGAGTGTTAGCTCTATTGTAAACTCTAGTCACATAAGTTTTTGTATCATCCTTAATCTGATTAGCTCTTGCTCTTACGGTATCTAAAAATTTTAACTCTGCCATTTATTATTTATCTCTTTTATCTAAGGTTTATTTGTACTAGATATTTACTATCAATTGTGATGTCAATGTAGGCAATATCTCTAACTTCACCTTTAAAGAATTTTACATCTGCGGAAACTTTGTACTTTTGAGCAAGAGGACAATATAAGTCTATTTGCTCATCGATAATACTTTTAATAGCGAACTCATTTGAACCTAAAGAATATACCAAGTCTTCTAAGTTACATCCAAATTGAGGAGAACCTAAAACTTCTGTTCTTCTAGTGAATAAAATGGTTTCAATCTGAGTAATTAATTGCTCAATCTCACCATTGTTCTGTATTTGCGTCGCGTTGTAGTTAGGGTCACCTATATATTTAATGTAAAAATCCATTTATATATGTATTCGGCTTATTATGAGTGGAACATATAGTCCACGCCTTCGTCGCCCTTAATTTCTTCTATTATTGACTCTAATTCGGTGTCGCCCATGTCTTTAATAGCATCATAATCAAATTCTACATTACCAGGTAATGCAAATTTAAAAATACCTAATTTAGCACCTAGTGATTGCTTTATCTTTGCTGAGCAATATCTAAAGAAAATCTCATCTGAATAAAGTGCACAATCAGATATAGTTTCATATACGTGTAATATCACATCTCCTTTAGGAGTATCACCTAAGATCTTTAATTCGCCATTTAATCTGGTATAATTAAAAGATATAGGGTTTTCTAAAATCATTCTTGACATATCTGCCAATGATTGGTTTAAAACATAATATTGTAATTCTTCGGCACTTTCAGCTGGACCAGACCCATCATACATACCTCTAAATAACATTTTTTCTAAAGCGAAATCTCCACCCGATTGGAATCTTAAATCTAAACCACTACCAGTACTATTAAAGCCTGAAGATAAATCATGTACTCCAAAAACAGAATACACGCTACCACCTCCATCTGCTCCAGCACCAGGAAGATTTAAACATCTATGATTTTTAAAATATGTAGACTCAAAAACGTTTTTAGGAACGTGGTAATAATTCTCTTTCACAGAGTCTTCATATTGTTTGTAAAACCATTTTTTAGCTCTTTTAATAATGTTAACTATTTCTCTCTGAGGTAAATTGACAGGAACCATACATGCTCCCGTTAAATCATCTCCAAGTTCAGTTAAAAAATCATTTAAGCAGTTATTACCAAAATCTCTTGGTGTACTTAAATCATTAACATTACCGCTTCTAATTTCACTCATTTTTTATGTTTTTATTTTATTACTTACGATAACTTCAGTCTCTTCAGAAAATCTAGCGTGGGGACCAACCCCTCCTTCTCTGAAAATACCTCCAGTCATCCTACCTTTGAAAATACCGTCTTTACCAAAAACATAACAGTTTTTCAAATGGCAACTACCATGAACATAGGAAGATTCCACTTTAGAATCTAGAACCTCAGTTCCTTGGTATAAATTTGACCTTAATATTTGAGCTCCAGTGACCTTACTTGAATAAATATCACTGTTCTCAATATTACCAGATAACTCACATGTTACAAACTCAAAACCATTTAAAACATAAGCAGTTCCAAACTTTCCGTCTTTAATTTGAACTCTAGAATAGTCAGAATCGTAGTTAATCATACCCTCTTCTAACCCTCCATGTGCTATTAATTCTAGAACTTTATTTTTAAATCTGTTCCATTGAACACTAACAACACGCTCATCATCTTGCAAATCTACTAGTATATGTATCTTAGGCCAATGTTTATTTACGGCTTTATGGTCTTTTAATAGCTCCATGAGGGGAGCATTCTTGTTTAAAATTCTTTTCATTTCAATCTTATTCTCAGGTGTAAACCTAGGATTGAAGCAAGATTTCCATACAGACATTATGAAACTCTCAGCTAAATGTAAAATATCCTCTGTTCTTTTCTCATAATCTTTACCGCCTAAATATCTAAACTCTAAATAATTCTTAGCTGCTTTTTCAAAATTAATACCATAATATTTTGTGTTAGCAAAGGTAAAATTATCTGAGCTAATTAAATTTTCATTATAGTAAAAAGACTCTTGTTTTGGCATAACCCATTTTATAGACTTTGCATAAGTAGAATCTTTTCTTCCAGGAAAATATTTGTATATTCTATTCTCATCGAATTCCAAAATAAACTTTAATACATTCATTTTAGCAATCATTAACTTATCTTCTAGATAATCAGGATTGAAAGACATATTTAAGTGGATAGAAGCCCTATCAGTAGTATAACCATTCTCTTTTATCCAGTTTAATACTTTGATAATTACGAGTCTAGCATCTCTATAAGGCATAGCTCCAGTGACGAGCTCCATCAGACCTTTACCACCAGACATATCAGGTTCTATTTTAAAAACTTCAGAGCTAGGTTGAAAATCAGAATGTGCTTTATCTTCTAATCTAATCTTACGGTTAAGTAATTTAGAGAGAGCATCTTTAGTTTTTTCAACTCCAAGATCAGAATAAAACTCAAATTCAATACCTATTTGACTGCCGTTAAGTACTGAGATTCTACTGGAGTCTTTGTTTAATTTTTGCATATTGAGAGTATGATATTACTTTTCAATATATATCAAACTCTTCTGAAAGAGTTATTGGGGCATCTTTAAAAATACCTTCATGGTCGCTTCGTCAATTCTTGTAATTTGAACGGTAATTTTATCTCCAGGTCCAAACAACTTCATAGTTTCTTCTCCTATCTCACTAATATGTAGTAAACCAGTGACTCCTTCCTCTATGTTAATGAACAAGCCATAGTCTTTTCTAGACTTAACTACAGCCTCTACTGTTGAAGGAATAGTATACCTTTGAGAAATATTTATCCATGGGTTAATATTAACGACGTCTTTTTGAGTTAGAGTGATTTTATTATTACTAATAATATCTTTGACTTTGAATTTAATATCGTCTCCAGGCTTGATTTCTCTAGACTTAAACTTATTCATAGTTTCTTCGTCTAAGTCATTATTGTGAATCATACCAGTCAAACACTGATCAAATTCTACAAATACGCCATATTTAGCGGTTCCTGTTACTTTACCTTGTTTCTCTTCTTCGATAGTCTCTTTTAATTCTTTTATTGCATTAGGAATTAAAGCCTGTAAATATTTTCTATGAGATACTACAATCGTACCTCGATCTGCTGAAAAACTAACAGGAACAACATAAATTTCTTCTCCAACAATAGAACTAAAATCTGAAAGTTTGTTTATACCTGCCAACGAACCCGGCATAAAACAATTTATACCCTGTACATTAACGACATAACCTCCATTTTCTATCATGTTTTTCACATTGCCTATCCAAGCAGTTCTACCTTCATCTATCGCATTTCTTAAATCTGTAAAAGTCTTTTGTTTTATACCTCCAGAGATAGTACCCATTAAAGTATTTTTATTCTCTGTTATTAAAACTGCAGTTTCTTCTCCAACGGAAGACTCTTTCACAACATCAGATTCCTTAGCAAATTTAACATATACAAGTTCTCTATATCCTACGTCTACGGTTATGTAAGTCTGGTCAATACTATAAATAATTCCTTCGTGAATTTCACCTATGTTTATCACAGGCTTAATTTCTTGACTATGACCCTCCATTAAATCATATAATTCTTGAGCATAAGGCTCTCTTGAATATACCTTGTCTCCGTTGTTAGTTTTTATATGAGGGTTTGGTTTCCTATATCTTGTAGGACAAGTACCTTCATACTTTTCCCATAGGAACTCTCCATTTTCATCATAAAATTCTGCGTGTGGGTTTGCAGGTTTTTCCTCTTTCTTAGGTTCTTCTTTTACCTGCTCTTTAGGTGGGTTAACTTTTACAGTTTCTTTTTCTATTACTGCGATTGTCTTGTTTGAATCTACTGCGATTCGTTTTCTTTTTCCGGACATTTATTTTTATTTATAGGGTTAAACCATACTATCATGGTATCATATTATATATCTGTTTAATATTCGTTTTTATCCGGCTTATGGAACGTAGAGTTGCTCTACCATCTGTTCCGCGTGTATCTCCCAAGGCCTTTTTGCATAAGGAGTTTCCCAACTATAAATTTCACCGTTCCAAATAACAAAGCCAAAATCTTCAATTAACATTTCTCTTTCCATTTGATAAACATGTGCTAATTCATGAAAAAGAGTTCTGCTTAATTGTTCAGCAGGGTACAATCCGTTAAGTTGTATTAAATAAACACCATCTATTATTTTAGTAGTTAGACCAATAATGTTTAAAGATAACGGGGACATTTTAGTTATGATTCTAGGAGGATTCATAGGTATTCTATTTTTAATTATAGAATCAAAAACAAAAGAACGTACACTCTCATTCTCATATAATTCATCTACCGTAACTCTTTTGGATGAAATCTTTATGCCGTCTGATTTTTTATTTGAGAACTCACTGACAAAATGAATTGACAGAATAGAAACAACAAATATTAAAATAAACTTCTTAAAAATGACTGTAGAATTTTAGTTAGGTTATTATATGTATCAAAAAAAGTTGGCTTTTTACACAAAATAATTGCCAAAATATTTTTTTATGTCAGATATTTTTATTATATTAGTACTGTAATTAACAACGAATATGATTAGAAAGAAACAACCAAAAAAAGAAATTATTATAGACCTAACAGGTCCAGATGGAAATGCATTTGTACTTATTGGTAAAGCGATGAGCTTCGCTAAAATATTTGGTCTAAATCAAGAGAGTATTAAACAAGAGATGATGTCAGGAGATTATGAAAACCTTTTACAAGTTTTTGATAAACACTTCGGTCACTTCGTAATTTTAGAAAGATGATGAATAAATTTAACTACAAAAAAATTGAGTGTAATGGCGTTGGTGGTAAAGGCTACCATGCAGTTCAAAACCACAAGGATGCTATTCAAGAAATTTGCCAAGAAGTCAGAGACTTACTCGGCGACACGCTTTGGGACAAAATGATTGAGCATAGTAAAGAAACTGGCAGACATGACTCATTAGGTTATTATGCAGGTAGAAGGTTTTCAGATGTAGAAGATAACGCCTATAGACTTATTACTGGAATTGCAAATTACGTCTCAAGCTATATGCCAAACGACGAGTTAATTGAGATGCACGTAGGAGCCATTCTACCGATGTTAACCATGGAAGAAAAGGTTTATATGGTATTGGATGCTCTTAGGGACTGTGCGTCTGCAGACCATTGGTACACCTACGAAAAAGACTGGGGTTAAAAAACAACCGGTACAAAACCTACCATCGGAACTGGACCTGCAGGAGTAGGAATACCTCCAAGATACAAGAGTTTAAATTCTAACAAATGTAAAGCATAGGCTCCTGCTACAGCAACTGAAGTTGCGTTTGATGGTGGTTGTTTTGCTGGAAGTTTACTAAAAGACTTTCCTGTATTCCATGCTCTTCTCAAATTATTTGCTAATCGATTTGCGCTTCCATAATATATTGGAATGTAAATACCTTGTAAAGGCGGTGGAATTAAAGCAGGAGGTACAGGAGGTGTACTTTTAAATGGTTGCACCAAACACGCGTACCAATATGCTATTGTTACTCTAGCCATTTGCATATATGGATCTCCAGAATAAGATTTACCGTTTGGAGTTGTACTACTCTCTTCCCATGGATGACTTACTTCAGCCATCTCTTCCTCACATTTCTCAGCGTCTTTTACAGCACAGAGAGTTTTATGATATTCAAACTTGTACTGAGTTCCTGTTTCGTCACCTCCCCAACCAGATCCATCCCATCCTAATTGTAAAAAAGCAGCAGTTGGATCTGAAGACTCTGCCGCGGCTTTTAATCTACCTTGAGGTGGAGTTTTTCTCCAATACTTTTTATACTCACCATTCTCATAAGTAGACTTTACCCAAGACTTAGTCTTCTCATAATTAATATCATTTCTTCTAAATAAAGCTTTAGCATTATTTACAACATAAGGTGTATCGCTAAACACTCCACTTACACTACTACCATCTCTTTTGCCAGGATAATATGTAAAAGTTGCCACAACATTAGATGTTAAGATTTTAGGTCTAGTGCTTGAATGTAAAGGAGGGTTATGTTCAAAATCATAAGCAACCTGAATCTTATATTGATTTATAGGGCAAAACTCAGGCGTAATGTTCTTACCTGAACTATCTATTAAACTTGGGAATTCAATTTCTTTTTCTAATTCTCTAAAGATTCTTTTCTTTAAAGCAGAGTCTGTGCCTATTTGATTACCGTCGCCTTCTTTTACAGGATGTGCTGCTAAAATTGCGTTCTTAACATAAGAAGAAACATTGTTTGCTAAATCTTTGTAATCATAATTAGCATCCTTAATGTCTGCTCTTGCCTGCGCGTTGATATTTCTATAAGGAGAGTTCTTGTAATTTTCATTACCTAAGTGACAAGCCCAAACAAAGTAGTCCCATCTTTCCTCTTTACTTTTCATAAACTTATACCCCATTAAAATCCTAGTAGCAAATATGACTTCTAATTCTTCTTGGGACTCTTGGCCTGATAAACATGGAAATTGATAAAACTTGAATTTATACAAGTTGTAATCGGGTCTTTTTTCACTTAGAAACTTGTCGAAAGCTTTTTCATTATCTGCTATAATTTTTTCAACATCAGGTTCTTTTACTTCCGGACAAAAATCAGCATACGCGGGATGTGACTCTTTACCTAACTCAACTATATTTCCATCTTCGTCTAGTTGATCTTGTAGAGGTATATCACCCTCTCTTAATAATCTTTCAAAAGCCCAACCATAGCCGTCTTTCAATAATTTTTCTGCAGCACCATTATTAGAATGTAAATCACCAACATGAGTTTGTGCAAAATTCTTAGTAGCTTCTAAATAATGTTCAGCAACCTGTACACCAAAATCATATCTACCACTTAATAAATTAGTATTGTTAGCATTTATCATTTTAGCAGGATTGGTCGCTAATACTGCATTAGCAGGATTGCCCGGTGAAGTTTTACCTCCTGATAAAATAGATTTTTGTGGACCTACTGATTTTCCAAGAGAAACTTCAGCTCCTACTTTAGGCGGCTCATAAGAAACTCCAGCCCCTCCTGGTTTTTCAAATTTCTGACTTGTTAATGTATTGGTCAAGTCAGGAATAAATTTTGGCCAATTAGCGGGCATGATTATTTGTTTCTTTGTTGATAGTTAATATGTGTTCCTGATAATTTTCCTACGGTTGTTGGTGTAGGAGGCATTGGAGGACCTGATGGCCCAACTCCTGTCGGATGTATATGTGCAGCATAATCATCTAACAAAGCTTGTAACCAGTCTTGTAGAGACTGTCCTCTTACTGCCGGCTCTGTTTCGTCTGCTCCAGACTCTCCAGTATTAGATACGAATATGTCACCACAATCTAAAAACACTTTCGCGTCTGTTGAAATCTTAATAAAACCTTCTTCGTCAATTTGAAGCATAGGTCTTTCTTTTGCGCCTTCACCTCTTGTAATTACGAGACCATCTTCCGGAGAGTGATAAATTCTAACGTTACGCTCTGCGTCATAAACTAAACTAATTACATTGTGAGGTTCTCCTGAAGCTTCTAGAATATCTGCTTTTAAGTCTTCATTTTGATCTACTTGAAACCAATATTCTGGGTGGTATATGTTACCATTGTCAAATCTTACTGCAACAATATCGCCGACTCTAGGTACAACATGCATACCAGGAGTTTCTCTATTCTGAGGTGTGGCCCATGGAATAGCGTCATCAGGTAATTTATCAAATTTACCAAACACTTTTACTCTAGCTCTACCTTGAAGCAAAGGATCTTCAATATCTACTACCTCTCCAAGCCAATGTGAGTCTCTTAAATTGTCTCTAAAAAGTTCACTGTTATTCATGTGCGTTATCGTTTATAGGTGAATTAGATTCAGGCGGAATATCATCATACACTTTTTGTGGAGATATATTACCATCTGGGCTAGAGTCAACTGCAGGCGGATATACATTATCATTTATACTGCCATCTGCAGAAGAATCAACTCCTTCTGGATGAATTCTACCCGGACTTATACTTCCAGTCTGCGTGTTATTATTTTGACCAAAACCTCCAAACAAATCAGTTACTAAGTTTCCGATACTATTCACAGACCCGGTCCTAATAGCATCTTGAATTGTACCCAAAGCACCGGCTCCGTGTACATTACCTAAGAACAATTTAGATAAAATAGATTCCTCCGCTCTGTCAAGTAAACTAGATGTTAAAGCTCCGGTGGATTTTCCATAAGCGTTTCCTATCTCACTATTGTTTCCTCCTAATAAACCATCTTTTAAGTTGTCAAACTTAGCTAAAGCAGCGTCTTTAGCTCCTTGAACTGCAGAGTCCAATTTACCCTGCACAAAATCTTTAGGGTCAAATGGAGATGTATTATATTTGTTAGGAGTAGGTACGAAATCTAGACTAATTGAAGGTTCAGGTTCGGTAACTAAATTAGCACCTAGTTTTTGATTAATCTGTTCTACAGACCCATACGTAATAGCAATTTTAGGTTTTTTCAATTCCGG
>MDSZ01180898.1_pt1 | contig 10179 bp, 10 predicted proteins | sample 811201 | NCBI WGS metagenome assembly MDSZ01 (sample SAMN05326647, study PRJNA326480) | marine metagenome | isolation source: seawater | place: Indian Ocean: North | collected 2010 | reverse complement strand
TTTCATATCATGTGGCCAGGGACAGAATCGAACTGCCGACACGAGGATTTTCAGTCCACTGCTCTACCGACTGAGCTACCTGGCCAAGTATTATTTTTCAGGAACAAACCCTTGTGGAGCTTGTGACCCATCACCAAAGAAAAATTTTTCCATTTCTTCCTCTAAAAACTTCCTTGCTTTAGGATCTACTGGAGTTAACCGCATTTCATTAATAAGCATAGTTTGATGGCCGACCCATAATTCCCAACCCTCTTTTGAAATATTTTCTTGAATTTTCTTCCCTATTTCTCCAGGATATGGCAAATAATCGAGAGCTTCAGCCTCTTTTTTCAATTTTTTGCACATAATCTTTTTCATATTAAGACATATATACCCTTAGAGCTTTGTCAAAGTACTTGGGTATACCAACATTCAATTCTGATAAATTATACCAATTCTCACTTGAGAAACTAACCTTTTTATCATTTTTCAAAAAATAAACATGATTTATTATTCTAATATTTTTATTAGTGACTCGATGAGTTGTTTCAAATTTATATTTCATTTTAGCATCAAATATATTTTTTTCTGTTAACCATGACTCCATATTGAGTTTTTTGTAAAAGAAAGGTCCTGAGTATAGATTTTCCCAAAGTGTGCCAGATTCAATTTTTTCTAAATAAACCTGATCGTGATCATTGACAATAATTAGCAGATACATAATAACTTTCTTAACAGTCTTTTTTGTTTTAGTAGTTAATTTATTCTCATCTTTGTAAAGACAATTGATTTCTCTTAAGGGGCATATTCTACAATTTGGTTTAGTGCGCGTACAGACTAGTGAACCTATATCCATCATGCCTTGTATAAATTGAGATGTCTTTGTTGATGGTGTTACAAATATTGACTTGTCCCAGAGTATTTTCTCTGTTTTTGAATTTTTTTCGGGAGAAATATTATAATACCTTCTTAAAATCCTCTTCACATTTCCATCCAGTATAGCCCTGTTTGAATAACCTGAGAATGTAGATATAGCTGAAGCAGTAGTTTTACCTATTCCAGGAAGAGATAAAATATCTTCATAGTCTTTTGGAAACTTATTATCAAACCTATCCGAAATTATTTGTGATGCGAGGTAAATATTCTTAATTCTCCTATAATAACCAAGTCCACTCCACAGTAACATTAGATCATCTAAACTGGCTTTAGATAAACTGTATAAGTTAGGATAAGTATCTATAAATTTATTATAATATGGAATTACAGTAGCAACTTGTGTTTGTTGCAACATAACTTCTGATATCCATATTTTATAGGGATCTTTGACTTTCCACGGAAGCTTCTTCCTTCCATTTATTTTATACCATCGCAATACATTTTGTGAGAAATCGGTACTCATCCTTAACGAGGAGGTTTAATATTCATCTCTGATTGAATTTTACTTTTAATTTTTTCTTTTATTGATTCAATGGCTCTGTTTTTAAATTCCTGTTTGATTTTTTGATCAACTATATCAGATATTTTTACATTTATTTTAGGACTATTAAAATTACCTGAGATGAGTATTGGGACTCTCGTGTTCTCAAGATATGCTGGATAATTCTCTCCATACTTTTCCCTGGTAGTTTTATCGTTAACGATAGTTGAAATAGCAGATATACTCAATGACTCAGTCTGAGGAACAATCTCTCCGAATCCATCTGCCTGGAGGAGCTCCGTATGAATTTGTATATCTTCTATTTGCAATGAGCTAGTTGAGTAGTTGCCTCTTGCAGTAATAGATTTAATGGATGAATATCTAGCATTCTTCATGAAGTACTTTTTTCCAGAAAGAAGACTATATGTTTGTATGATTGATTCATCTATGTTTAGACCGTAAAACTTTGAACCGACTAGACTTACGCTAGTAATATCAATTTTGCCTTGTAGCATTTGGGACAATGAGACATTAGCTACAAAAATATCTGATTCAAGAATTAGGATATTATTTTTTTTAACAGATAAAAGTTCAGCCTTTATTTTAGTGTTTATTCCAAAATCTAAATCAAGATCTCCTGATATACTAAATTCTGTTTTAGTTTTCTCTGAGATTATCTCCTCAAGCTCAGTTTTATAATTATTTATGTTAAAGAAAAATATAAAATAGAGAAATATTCCTATAATAAGAAAAGATGCTGATAGAACTACTTTTTTAATCATTGTTGCCTCTGATATAAGCTCCTGATTTACCTCCGGTTTTTGATAATAATCTGATGTTGTTTATTACCATACCTCTATCGAGATATTTGCACATATCATAAATAGTCATCAATGATATCTGAACGGCCACCAAGGCCTCAATTTCAACACCCGTCTTACCTTCAGACTTTACTTGTACAATTGTTGTAATTTCGTTATTAGTTTTATCAAATTCAAAGTCAATGTCTACATAAGTAATACTAATATTGTGAGCTAGCGGTATTAGGTTTGATGTTTGTTTGGCAGCATTAATCCCTGCCAGTCTGGCTGTGTTTATTACATCACCTTTTTTGTTGTTCAAATCCACTATAGATTTAAACGCATCTTGATTTAGTTTTATAGTGCCAGAAGCCTGAGCAACTCTTGTTGTTACCTCCTTCTCGCTTACATCAATCATATGGAGATTTCCTGATTGATTAATATGATTATTACTCATTGTTTGCCAACCTATTTAGACTAGAATATTATAACAAATATATCTGTTTATAGTTTTATGAAAATATTTTTAGCAACAAAAAATACAGGAAAAATATCAGAATTTGAACAAATTCTCAAAGGTTTAGATGTTGAACTAGTGACATACAATGATGTAGATGTTCCTGATGTAGAAGAAACAGGCTCTACTTTTGTTGAGAATGCTATACTCAAAGCAAAGAGTGCGGCGCAAACTACGAAGCTACCTTCTATAGCTGATGATTCGGGTATTGAAGTTGACTATCTTCATGGTCGTCCTGGAGTATGGTCTGCACGTTATGCTGGTGCTAATGCTACTAATGAGGAGAATAATATTAAACTGCTAGGTGAACTTGAGGGTGTTCCTGATCATGATAGAGGTGCATGTTACAGATGTGTGATTGTTTTCATGAGGTTTTATAATGATCCTTTTCCCTTTATTGCACAAGATTCATGGAGAGGAGTAATCAATGAGTATGGAAAAGGTTCAAATGGTTTTGGATATGATCCAATATTTTACTTGCCTGAGCTTAAACAAACATCTGCTGAATTACGTCCAGACGAAAAACACAAAATAAGTCATCGTGGGAAAGCTCTAAAAAAATTTAATGATTTCTTCAAAAGCTATGCGCAGAACAATTAATATGAGATTGGTTCTACTATTTTTTGCTGGAATGTTAGCATCATGTGCTAAAAATCCTGTTTCTGGAATGCCAGACTTCGTCACAATAACTGAACAACAAGAAATCGAGATGGGTCGGGCTTATCACAAAGAAATTTTAAAAAACTCTAAAATTCTGAAAAATAATGAACTAAATAAATACTATGTTGAGTTGGGCGAGAAAATAGCAAAGTCAAGCCATCGTCCTAATTTAGACTGGAAGTTTACAATAATTGATGACCCAACTATGAATGCATTTGCCACACCAGGTGGCTATGTATATTTCTATAGGGGTTTGTTAGCACATTTTAATTCAGAAGCTGAATTCGCAGGAGTTTTAAGTCATGAGATTGCTCATATCACAGCAAGACATGCTGTTAGAGGAATGAGCACATCACAAGTCACTAATCTGCTGATTGGCTTAGCGGCATCAAGAGTGCCCGGAGGATCAATCTCAAACAGTGGATTCAACTTACTCAATGTAATTGTGAATAAAGGATATAGCAGAAAATATGAATCTGAAGCTGATGATATAGCAAAAGATTATCTTGGAAGGAACGGATACAATCAAAATGCCATGGCAGATTTTCTTGAGACAATGAAAAACGCTGATGATCTTGAAAATAAGATTGCAGAAAAAGAAGGAAGGCCCTCAAGCGGTGGATATCATGGTATTTTTTCAACTCATCCATCGACAGAGAATAGGATTGAGGCAATGAACGCTACAGAAAGTGTCGCTGGTGAGAAAAATAGGGATGAATTTTTAAAAATGATTGACGGTCTTCCATATGGAACAAGTGATGATGAAGGCTATGTTAGGTATAATACTTTTTATCATCCATTTTATGCTATCAAATTTACTTTCCCTAAAGGTTGGGATCTTGATAACTTGCCAGATAAGTTGATTATAAGAAAAAATAATTCTGTAGTAACTATGATCTCAGATACTCTCTTGAGAGATGATGTTGAAAACGGACTTACACCAAAAGATTACCTTGATCAGAATATAGATAAAACATCCTTTTTATCAAAAAATACTCTCTTAGAACAAAACCCTATTACTAATACTCTGCCAGGTTATACATACCTCTATGAAACTAAATCATTAACAGAGAATGTATTCACTAGATATACAGTTTTTTTTGATTTAGATGACAAGGACAAAAGACCTAAAGCTTGGATTTTTATCAAGAAGTCAAAAGATATAAGCAGTGATAGTGAATCAAAACTTATTGATGAAACATTTACAAAAATGACAAAAGAAGAAATAGAAAAAGCTCAGGGTTTAAGAATAAAAGTAATAAGGTTCAGAAAAGGAATGTCTTATAACGAGTTGGCCAACAATAGTCCGCTTGGAAGGTATGCTGAAGGCAAGTTAAGACTATTAAATGGTCACTATCCTAAAGGTGAGCCAAATATTGGTGATTTAATTAAAATTGTGGAGTAACAATGAAAGGTAATATATTGTATGCGCAATCAGGAGGTGTAACCCCCGTAATTAATGCTACGGCGTATGGTCTCATTGAACAATACTTTAAAGATAAAAAACATTTTGGAAAATTTTATGCTGGTAAAAATGGAATTTTAGGAGTGCTCAATGAGGAACTCATAGATATATCAGCTGAAAAGAGATCAGAACTTGAATTATTAAAACAAACACCTGGGGGTGCTTTTGGTTCATGTAGATTAAAACTCAATAGTTATATTGAATCAAAAAGAGAGTTTGAGAGAATATATGAAGTTTTTAAAGCTCATAATATTAAATATTTTTTTTATAATGGTGGAGGTGACTCACAAGATACTACGAATAAAATTAGTAAGTTTTTTCAATCAAAAAAACATCCTATTATTTGTATAGGTCTCCCAAAAACAATAGATAATGATTTACCAATAACATACTGTTGTCCGGGATATGGCTCAGTTGCAAAATATATTGCAACATCTACACTGGAGGCATCTCTGGATGTAAAATCAATGTCGCAGACATCTACAAAAGTATTCATTTTAGAGGTTATGGGTCGTCATGCTGGCTGGCTAGCAGCATCTGCAGGTATCATAAAAGAAAAAGCCAGTGACCCACCGCATATAATTCTTTTTCCAGAAGTTGAGTTCAATCAACAAAGTTTTTTAAAAAAAGTAAAAGATATAATCAAAAAATATGGATATTGTGTAATCGTTGCCTCAGAGGGAATAAAAAGTAAGAATAAATTTATTAGTGATAGCGGTTTGAAGGATAGTTTTGGCCATGCTCAGCTTGGCGGTGTAGCGCCGGTCTTATCAAATATGATCACATCTAAACTTAATATAAAAGTTCATTGGGCAGTTTCAGATTATCTGCAGAGAGCTGCGAGACACATTGGTTCAAAAGTAGATGTCGAACAGGCATACGTGTTAGGAAAAACTGGAATAGCGTATGCTAAAAAAAGAGAGAGTGACATAATGCTCATAATAAAAAAAATTAAAAGTGCCAGTAAATTGAAGTGGAGAGTTAGTCATACTCCTTTGAGTAGAGTTGCAAATGTAGAAAGTATGTTACCAAAAAACTATATAAAGACAAATGGCTATGAAATTTCGAAATCCTGCTTCAATTATATATCGGAGCTTGCGAAAGGGGAGGATTACCCATCTTATGTAAATGGAGTACCAAGATATGCTCGGTTACAATGTAAAGTTATAAAGAAGAAGCTTAAAAGCTTCAATTTATAATAATTTTATATTTGCTTTAGTTTGTATATCCATCAGAGCGCTTATAAAAGTTTCATCACTGTTAAGACATGGAATGAATTCAAAAAATTCTCCCCCATTATCCAAGAACTCTTCTTTAGACTCTCTTCCAATCTCATCAATAGTTTCAAGGCAATCAGATGAAAAGCCTGGACAAAAAACATGAATATTTTTAATGCCCTCTTTAGGTAATTCCTCTAGTCTAGATGATAGATATGGCTTAATCCACTCAGCTTTACCGAATCTTGACTGAAATGCCACCTCATATTGTGTTTCATCGAGATTAAGTTCTTTTGCAATAAGTGATGCGGTAGATAAACATTGAACTTGATAAGGCTCATCATCGCATATGTATGATTGTGGTATTCCATGAAAAGAAAATAATAGTTTATCAGGGTTGCCTAGCGGTGCTTGTGCTTGCTTAATTTTAGATGCACAAGATTTTATATAGAGACTATTATCATGAAAGTCTCTAACGGCATTTATATTAATATTTTTAAAAAAGCTTTTATCTTTCTTAATGATTGAGCGTACGAGTTCAAAAATAGAAAGAGTTGTAGTAGTAGAGTACTGAGGGAACATTGGTAATATTGTAATATCTTTATAACCGTTGTTAATTGATTTATAAAGTATTGTTTTGATTGACGGGTTGCCATATCTCATTGCAGCATCAAAGTATATTTCCTCCTTGAGAGAATTAGCTAAATTTCTTAGATGTCCGGTTTGCGCGTATGTGTGGAATAATAAAGGGGATCCCCATTTAGTCCAGACTTTTCTATATAGTTCAGCACTCTTTTTTGGCCTAGTTCTTAAAATAACTAGATTTAGTAAAGTTAACCAAAACAATCTCGGCAGTCTGATAACATACTTATCAGAAAGAAACTCTCTTAAATAGGTCCTAACTTCCTTCTCAAACGGCTGATCTGGGGTACCTAAATTGACTAAAATCGTGAGTTTTGACATTTATTTACCGTTACCTGTATCTTTTCCTAATAACGCTAGTTTTTGGCACATGTGATAATAAAAAGTCCATTTGATCAGATAGGATTGTTCGCCCTCTTAAGATTAAATATTCGATTCTCGATGGTATGAACGGAACTGCTAAAAGTGGCATATTTGCTCTCTCAGGCGACCTGTCACCCTTTTGATTATTGCATCTTTTGCATGCTGTGACCGAGTTCATCCACTTATCTTCCCCGCCCTTAGAAATGGGAATAATATGATCTCTAGATAAATTATTTAAATTAAAAGTGTCTCCACAATACATGCAAGTTTTTGCATCTCTTTGAAAAAGGGTGAGGTTCGTAAGAGGAGGGGTATAATTAGAATAAGATGCTTTGCTATAATTTTTAGTTGCAATAATGGAGTTAATTTTAATCTTACTCTGCAACCCATGTATTCTGCTAACACCACCCCTTATTGTCAGCGAGCTATCGCCACACTCATATGTAACCTGATTGTTGCAATACAATCTGACTGCTGTCTGGTAGTTTATCCACTCTATAGGCAATCCAGCATAGTTTAGCCTTAGTATTTGCTTAGTAATATCCATATTCCATGTATAGTTTACATTAAATTTTATTAAAGAATTTTAATTTTACATTAACAATGTCATGGTGGTGCACTATTTTGATGAATTTATCAACAGGCAAGTTAGTAGATATCAGGAAGGGAATTTTCATGTATTTAAGTATCAAAATATAAATTAGAGAGAGTATTTCGGTTATATATTATTGATTTATATGATTTTTAATATTTGATTATAAATTGAACAATATGACAAACACATTACAAAACATAATGATAATGATTCTATTTTAGATTTATTCACAGATTTATCCACAGATTCTGTGGAAAAACTTACTACTTTATTGACGAAACCTATAACTAAAAGCAGTCTATAATATATGAATGCCTAAATTAGTCAAAGTTGCACTAGATATACCTATCAATGGGCTTTTTGATTACAGCTGCGACTATATTGGAGTCAAGATAGGATCAAGAGTAAGCATTCCTTTTGGTAAGTCTTTAAGATTAGGGGTAATTATTGATATAAAAGAATTTAAAGATAAGCCAACTGCATACAAATTAAAAAAAATTAATAAATTGATTGATGAAATCCCAATTTTGTCAAAAGAAGTGCTAAAAACATGTGAGTGGGCAGCATCATACTATCATCATCCTATTGGACAAGTAGTTTTTTCAGCCCTCAGCCCTCTTCATAGAAAAGAGAAAAAAATTCCTAAAAAAAAATTTGAAATAGAACATAAAAAAATTCAACATGACCTTATTCTGAATATTGAACAGAATAAAATTTACGAAAACCTAATTAAACATAGTGAAACTTTCAGTGTAAACGTAATTAGGGGTGTGACAGGTTCTGGAAAGACAGAACTTTATGCTAAATTAGCACAAAATAATCTAGAAAAAGATACTCAAGTACTAGTTATGGTTCCTGAAATTAACTTAATTCCTCAAACAATGGAAAGATTTCGTCGGTATTTAGACATAGAGCCAATACAATATCACTCAAATTTAACGGCAACACAAAAGTACAAGGTATGGGAAGCCTCCTCAAGAGAGAGCAAAACTATTGTTATTGGGACCCGATCTTCTGTTTTTTTACCATTTAAAAAATTAAACTTAATAATTATTGATGAAGAACATGACAGCTCATATAAACAGACTGAAATGTTCAAATATAATGCCCGGGATATAGGAATTTTGAGAGGACGTAACTTTAAATGTCCGGTTATACTAGGAAGTGCTACACCCTCATTTGAAACAATTTACAACGTAAAAATCAAAAAATATAATGAATACAGATTGGAGAAAAGGTATTACAAATCTAAATTGCCATTAATCTCAATCATTGATTCATCGATTGATCGTCCTGATGAGGGCATTTCTAACACACTTAAGAATTCAATGAAAAAAGAATTAGATAGAAATCGAAAAGTAATTTTATTCTTAGGTAGAAGAGGATTCAGTAACACAGTTATATGTAGTAGCTGTAAGAAAATTATCAGATGCCCAAAATGCGACAGCTACCTCACCTACCATAAAAATGTAGAAAAATTAATTTGCCATAAATGTGATTTTAAAGAAGATTTTGGGCATACAAAAAAATGTTGTGACAATCCTGTGTTATCACCATTGGGCATAGGAACACAAAGAGTTGAAAATAAAGTAAAAGAACTTTTTCCAGACAAAAATATTTTGCGTGTTGATAGTGACAACATAACATCAAAAAGAGATCTAGATGATTTTATAACCAAAGCGAATAATAATGAGATTGATATATTCATCGGAACACAAATGATAGTTAAAGGCCATGATTTTAAAGATATCTCTCTTGTGGGGATAATAAATATTGATGGAGGACTTTATAGTACTGATTTCAGAGGTCTGGAAAAGACAGCACAATTAATTACTCAAGTATCAGGTAGAACAGGGAGACAAAGCGAACAAGGCAATGTTCTCATTCAAACTCATAATCCTTCGCATAATATACTCAAAATGATTCTGAAAGATGGCTATGAAAAATTTAGTAAAATTGCTCTTGAACAGAGACAGAATGTCAATTTACCACCATACAGCAATATAGGTCTAGTAGTACTAAACTCAAGTAATCAAAACTTCACTAAGTCGATACTCAATAAAATAAAACAAATGAGAAAAAATAAATCCATATTCATTTATGGTCCATCACCATCGAAAATACCAAAAAGAAATAATAGATATAATTATCAAATACTGATTGGATCGAATAGTTCAAAACTTTTATCAGAACATATATCTAAAATTAAGATATACTTATCTAGTCTTAATAAAAAAATCAAATGGCATATTGATATTGATCCTCTAGAAATATGAACGCAGAAATCAGAACAAAAATCGCTACAGCCCTTAAGGGTCTATACAACGAAAACGATGAAATAATGAGTATTAATATAGAAATCAATAGAACCTCAGGTAAAGTGCATGGAGATTTATATACAAATGTTGCAATGAAACTTGCAAAAGTACTAAAAAAAAATCCTGTTAAAATTGCTCAAGAAATAAGGGATTGCATACCTCTAGATGATCAAATTATTAAAGTCGAGTCAGTAGCACCAGGTTAT
>MDSZ01145348.1_pt1 | contig 10179 bp, 8 predicted proteins | sample 811201 | NCBI WGS metagenome assembly MDSZ01 (sample SAMN05326647, study PRJNA326480) | marine metagenome | isolation source: seawater | place: Indian Ocean: North | collected 2010 | reverse complement strand
TTTGCCGGACAGCGTAACCTGAACTGGCAGGACTACAAGACACAGCTCATGTTTGTACTGAACGAGTTTCGAACATACTCCTACTTAGGTCTGAACAAGCTTCTGAAAGCAGAAGACATAGTAGAGATGACGAAGGCGGTCGCCAGATCTTACATAAGGAGAGATAACCTGATGGATACACGAATCACCTACGCAAAAGATACACTCGAGAGGCTTGGATAATGGCTACTACAAGAGAAACACTGAAGACAAACCTACAGTCAATAGCCAAGACAGCTCCTATCGAAGAGATGGTACAGGCAGCTCAGCAGTTCAAGAACAAGGCCGACGCTCTTATGAAGTCTCAACTCGGTAAGGATCTGCAATCATCTCTTGCAGGTATCAAGGCAGCAACCATCGAGAACGATTATGGAACAACTACAGTAGACGGAACAGGCACTGCATTTGCTGAATCCGTACCAGAACTCGCAAAAGAGGTCGTATCGTCATCAAAGTCCGCTCTCGAGTCCATAATGGGTACTACAGTATCGAACGGAAACAGTCACGAGGTGGCAACAGGCAACTCTCCTAAGGCTATCCTGAAGTCTCTACAGGCGAGTACAGGCAAGACATCTGTAGAGCTCGGCAGTGTGGCAGCTCAGTTCGCAGACCCTCAGTTCCAAGCAGATCTGACTTCTGCAATACAGAAGGGAGAGGAGGACACGAGTAAGGCTGCAGAGAACTTTTTTTCAGAAGTCGGGAAGTTCACAAATAAGATCGATGCGGCGGTGGGGACGGACGCAAATAACATCATGGAAAGCCTGATGAGTAAGGTCGACGGAACTAATAAGAACAAGCTGATAAAGCTCAGTGAGGGGACGTTCTCCATGGACAAGATCTCAGAGCTCCTTAAGATCATGTCAGATGCTACACCGGCTGCCAATATAGCAGCGACTAACGAGATCCTCAGACTGAAGCCAGACCTTGACAGAGGGACGGTAGAGGATACGGTAGCAGGAGTGGATACATCTGTCTCAGGTAACCTCGCGCCGGAACCACGGAGTAAGGCGATGGGGACCAGCTCTCTACCTAACTTCGAGATAGGTACCTCAGCGGCGAGCTGGGAGGACCAGAACACCGTTGTCGATACACCAGAGACATCGAGAGAGAAGCGAGCAGAGGCGGTCTTCAATCCAAAGAAGGAAACAACCACCACATCCAGCGGCCCTATAAGTGATTCTACAAGGATCACGGGGAGAGTCGCAGCCTATAAGTTTGATTATGTAGAGACTTATGAGGAGCTTGCAGCGGACTTCTATGCCTCCACTCGAGACATCACAGAGGTCGTGGTCCATTGGTCTGCCACTTATTTGAATCAGGATATAGGTGCAGATGAGATACACGAGTGGCACACTCAGAGGGGATTCAGCGGTATAGGATATCACTACGTTATAAGAAAAGATGGAAGGATACAAAGGGGCAGACCTATAGATAGGACAGGTGCTCACGCCAAGGACAACGGACATAACAACTTCTCTATCGGCTTGTGTCTGGTAGGAGGATATAACTGCATGACCGGCACGCCTAACTCGGAGAAGCATGTCAGCGGTGCCAGTATAAACAGCGATCAGATCGACTCGTTAGATGAGTTCCTTGACGCTTTCTATATGGTATGGCCGGGCGGTCAGGTATGGGGTCATATCGATGTGGACAACAAGGGAAAGGTTGACCCTGGACTCGATATGCCCGAGTTCGTAGAGAACTGGTACACGAAGTACAACCTCGCGAAACCTAAGGACGGACCTATAACACCAGAACAGGCGAGATCTCAGTTCACTACTGCAGAGCTGGTATCTCAGAACCAGCTGGGTGCTCGGTTCGATCCTTTCGCGTAATGGGGTGGTATATAAATGACAGGAAAAGCCGCCATGGAAAACCGGCCCTTTAGAGCGAGGTACCATTTTTTAACACAGGGTCACGAGTGAAATGGACAGTCGGCGTACTCCTTGTAACAGCATATGTTCTTATCATAGCGTACGCGATAAAGGAAAGGGGTGGATTTAAGAAGGAAGATCCACCGGTTAAGATAGAGTGTTCAGGTGGTTTACCTGACTATAAGTGTTGAAAGGAAAGGATGAAAGGACATTTGTTGCAGTGGATCTTAGGATTCGCTCTACTAGCAGGTTACTATTATGTGATCTATATAAATTATATTAACGTCAACTAGCTAAAGAGAGGTATTATGTATGACAGAAATTCGTGGCCAATTTTTAATCGATGCTGCACGTAAGCATGCTGAAGGAGAGATAGCATTGCACGTTGCTAACATCCAGACCTATCGTATGAATCCGGCAGGAATCGGAGAGCATTCCGATATTGTCGAGACTATCGGTAAAGAGCTCGATGCGATTGCAACTGCTAACGATCGATTAGAGATGATAGACAAATACATTTGCTAAGGAGAAGGTATGAGCACCGAGAACGATGAACTAAAAGATCGGATTAATACGCTAGGTAGCGGTAAGGAGTTTTCAACGGGAAAGCATCCCTTTGGATTTCAGGACGTTACCGGCGAGTATCCCCGTACCGAGTACTTCTATGGACCCTCTACGAACGAGGGTGCGAGAGGTATCAAGAAGCATGAGCTTTACATAGGCGGTGGAAATCTCGATGTAGATCTGGGTCTTCAGAAGATCGCGAACTCGATGTATCCGTACGCTCAGGTAGATGAGTCTCGCTCCGGCCACGTTATCGAGATCGATGACACACCGGGTGGCGAGCGAATACTTATAAGACACAGAACCGGCGCCGGTGTCGAGATGAGACCTGACGGTTCTGTGGTCGTCGTGACTCGAAACAACTCCGTCCATATCACCTACGGTGATTCGAAGGTGATTGTCGAGGGTGATGCCGACCTTACATATAACGGAAACTTAAACATCGACGTCCAGGGTGACATGAACGTGAAGGTGGGTGGTAACTATAACATCGACACCGGAAACGACATCACCACGATCGCCAAAGGAAACGTGCGCACGACGATCGATGGGAACAAGGGTGAGAAGGTCAAGGGTAACTCGTCGGCTACCGTCGCAGGTACGCGAACCGATACCACGCTCGGCAGCCAGAACATGGTCGTCAAGGGCGCACTCAAGGAGGTTATCGGAACCACCTACAACGTGACGACCGGATCTGACTTCAGGCTCGCCTCACAGACAAACGCGTTCATTACAGCTCGAGTAAACGCAAACATGGCCGCACCTTCGATATCTGTCTTCGGCGATACGGGAACTATCGGTGGACAGAACGTGATCATGTACAACTACAACATGTATACAGGACATTCCATATCTGCAGGAGATACCGTCACCGTGCCGACAGTATACGGAGACCTGCAGGGTACAGCAACTCAGGCCATGATATCAAATCAGGCCGGACTGCATCCTTCTTCGGGATCTCATGCTGGTGCCGGTTACGGTTACACTGCCTCGAGCACGACGGTAGACACAACCGCCACTGCAGAACCAACAGCATCAAACGTATCTCAGCTCGTTCAGAACTCGAGTGTAGGATCGCCTATCGTTCAGGTAGACGCGTCAGACGCTCTCTTTCAGGCGATTGACAGAACTGCAGATAACGGTAACGTTTCAAATCGAGATCTCTCGACTCGTGAGGTTCGATCAAAGCTTCGTGATGCAGGTACTCTTGCCAACACGATATTCGTTACAAATCAAATCAGCTCCGGAGTTCTCTCGGCAGACTTTGCATCTTCGGCTCCTCCGAGCCTCGGAAGAATCGTTGCGAAGTCACCTACACCTATAATCGGTGTAAGAACTATAGGACAGAAGCAGCCGGGAGGTGTGACGAAGAAGATCACTCCTAAGCCTATACCTCGTGCGATAACACCAGATCCTAACTTCAATCCAAACAGAGAGGCATTCATCTCTTCTTCTACTAAGCTTGGAAGAGGTATCACGATGGCGAAGTTCTTAGGAGGACGTGGAGATAAAGTGACTCTTGATCATATCACTTCAGATGCAGAAAGACATGCTATCGCAAGGCAGTTCTATCTTCAGGCCGAAGCTCTCAAGTCTGTGCAGAACGATCATTCAGGAAGATTCAAGGATCATAGAATGGTTGTGGTAGAAGGCCTTTATAGAAAAGGTCCTAACGAGACTCTTACACCAGGATCATTTAATGATCTCGCTACAAAAGGTCAGGTCGTAGTTTATGAGTTACTTGGTGGAAGCGGAAGACCAGATCTTCTTAAGACATTTGATCTCGCAGTTCACCTGAAAGATAACCTTTTCTATGACAAGCTTACTCTGAACTATGATAAGTTTGATCCGAGTGGAGCCTTAAATGCTCAGATCATCATACAGATGCCGCTTGTAGCAGAGGATTATAACTGCAATTACAAGATGGAGATTGAAACTCTCTTCAATAACAAGCCACAAGCAACAAAAGAATTCATTGAAATCTTGGCATAAAAGATATAAATAGAAGGGACAAGGAAAACAAATGGCAAAAGCATTCTCGGTAGAAGACGGAAATCAGGATACTTCCACCCTCAGATCGAGGAGGAATAGAGAGTATTCAGATATTGACTTGAGTTTTCTCAAGAGTGCTTCTGGTGACGTGTTTAAGAAGACCTCTGCAGCTGCAGTAAAGCAATCTGTAAAGAATCTTCTTATGACAAACTGGGGTGAGAAACCTTTTCGACCTGTGTTTGGAGGAAATCTCAATGATCTCTTGTTTGAGCTTGCTGACAATCCTACGATATCAACTCTTGCTCCTAGGATAGAGAACGTAATAAACAACGAGGAACCAAGAGCAGAAGTGCAAGATATTAAGGTCTATAACGAGGCTGATAGGAACTCCATCAGGTGTGTAATAACATTTAAAGTTGTCAATGTACAAGAACTTGTCACACTTACAACTTCAGTATCGAGGATAAGATAATGGCAACAAATATTACTACCACGCAGCTTGATTTCAATAATATCAAAACAAGTTTAAAAACTTTCCTTGCTGCAAAACCAGAATTCAAAGATTATAACTTTGAAGGATCAGGACTCAGTAACATTCTCGATGTCCTTGCTTACAACACTCACTATAATGGCCTACTTGCAAACTTTGCACTTAACGAATCTTTCCTTAATACAGCACAACTTCGAAGTTCAATTGTATCTCATGCACAAACTCTTGGATATGCACCAAGATCTGCAACCTCAGCTGCAGCAATATTAAACATATCAGTGAATCTTGCCGGTGTGGCAGGAAGACCTGCAACCATTACACTTTCTGAGGGAAGAACATTTACCTCTTCTATAGCAGGAACTACATATACTTTTAGAACTCTTAAAGATCACTTTGCTACAGATGACGGTACAGGAAACTATGTCTTCAAAGAGACAGATGGCACAGATGGAATATTTGTATTTGAAGGTGAAGAAAAAACAAAGACATTTTTTGTAGGCGAAGCATCTGAAAGACAGATCTACGTAATACCAGATCAAACAATTGATACCTCTACCGCTAAGGTTCTTGTATATCCAGACGTAGCTTCCACAACATTCGATACATATCTAGATATTAACAAGGCTATTAGAGTTACATCCACTTCACAGTTCTATCAACTTGTAGAATCACCAAACGGAAACTATGAACTTAATTTTGGTGATGGAGTTTCTATAGGTAAAGCTCCGGCTGCAGGTTCAGTTGTAAAAGTTTCATATCTTTCAACACTCGGTAGTGCTGGAAACGCAGGATCTACATTTACACCAAGTGCAAACATACAAGTAAACGGTGTTGAATATCCACTTACAGTTGTTACGCAATCAAACAGTGCAGGTGGTGCAGCAAGACAAACAATCGAATCTATTAAACAGAATGCACCTATTGCTTTCTCATCACAGCAAAGACTTGTAACTGCAGAAGATTATAGAGCTCTTATCCTATCTAACTACTCGGCTGTGACTGACGTTATTGCTTGGGGTGGAGAGGATAATGTTCCAACAAACTATGGTAACGTGTATGTAGCACTTAAGTTTGCAGATGGAACATCTGAATCACAAAAGCAAACTATCAAAGATGGTATTGTAGCAAATCTCACGACAAGTCTTTCTATCATGTCAATCGGCACGGTGTTTGTTGATCCTATAGAAACTTTCTTAGAGATTATTTGTGGATTTGATTTTGATCCTTCAAAGACATCACTTACTCGAGCTACTACCGAAGCACGTGTTTTCACGGAGATAATTAACTATTTTACAAATACACTTGATAAGTTTGGTAGCACTTTTAGAAGATCTAATCTTTTAACAAATATTGATGCACTAGGTGATTTTGTAATTTCATCTCGTATTGATGTTAAGTTACAACAAAGACTTGTACCTACAGTAGCAGCATCAGTAAGTTATGATATTCAATTTCCTGAAGAACTTGCTGCTCCAAACGCAGCCACTCATACAATTTCATCTGGTCCATTTAGATTCAATAATGATGTGTGTAGATTTAGAAATAAACTTGGAACAACCACGATTGAGATCGTAAACATTTCAACAGATGTTCCTCAAGTAGATAATGCTGGCGCATACTTTCCTGCGGCCGGTAGGATATCTCTCGTAGGATTTGCTCCTGAAGCTCTCATAAGTGGTACTGATTTTATTAAGGTTACAGCTGATCCTCTCAATCAAGCGACAGTGAAGCCTTTACGTAACTTTGTTCTTAAGATTGACACTGATGCGTCCTTTGCACAAGGCACAATTGATACTCAAACAACTGAGGTGACTCTTACATGAGGGAACGTACTCTAACAGATTTCCAAAGGCATAACGATAGTTTTAGAAGAAATCAAGTTCTTGAAGTTCTTCCTGAATATTATCAAAGAGACTATCCTTTTCTATTAACATTCTTAGAAGAGTACTATGCTTATCTAGATTCAGATGAAACTTTTTCTGCAATCAACGAGCTATTTGGAATAAGAGATATTGAAAGAACGCAGTTAAAGTTTCTTGATCAGATATTTGCTGAAGTTGGAGGAGGCGCTGGAGCTGGTAACTTTACAGATCCAAGAGAAGCTCTTAGAAACTTTGCAAATTATTTTAGAGTTAAAGGAACGTTATTCTCATCTGAAGGATTCTTTAGAGCATTCTTTGGAGAAGAGGTTGAGGTAATATATCCTAAGAAAGATCTATTCATAGTGAATGAATCTTTGATTGGTCCTCAATCAATTAAATTTATTCAAGATGGAAAACTATTTCAGATCTTTTCTATATTGATTAAGTCATCTATACCACTTTCACAATGGAACACATTATATAAGAGATTTGTTCATCCGGCTGGTTGGTTCTTAGGAGCTGAAGTGTCATTCGATACAACTACAACTATCGGTATAAATACCCCAGATGTAATTGAAACGAGTGTTACAGATATTGTCGTATCAAGTACAAGTCTACCTCTATTACCGGGTGCTTTAGCGAAACCATACGAGATGGCAGTGTTCTTAGGAGATGGATCTGACTCAGATACAGATCAAACTATTATTAGACATAGAAGAGTTAGCGAATATGCAAACGTAGAAGTCGATGAATTGGTTGCAAGTTATGGACAGATTGCACCGAATCCAGATGGATTATTGGATATCAATTCACCAACGTTTGATGAGGATTCTGGCAGACCTACTGGAGCTGTGAGAATGAGTAATACTATTGAAAGAATGAGTTTTGATAGATTCGAGGACTACTTATGATTATAAATACAGCTATACAATTTTGAAAGAGATTATAAACAATGGCAAGACAAAATATTTTTACTGGCACTACTGCAAATGATGGTACAGGAGATACTCTCCGTAATGCTGCCACTAAGATAAATGCTAATTTTAGAGAAGTCTATACTAGACTTTCTGGAGATTCTACTGGTATTACAGGGCAGGTGCAGTTTGCGTCTGACGGTGTTAAGTTTGAAGGTACATTGACTGACAGTAACAACACAACTGTAAAGGTTGTAAATCCTACTGGCATAAGAACACAAATCTTGCCTGATAAAACAGGAGCTATAATTGTCGACAGTGCTACACAGACCCTTAAAAACAAAACCATTTTATCGCCAACATTCACAACCCCTTCAATCAAGGATAATGATCTCAGTCACTCGTATAACTTTGTTGTGTCTAATTTGGTGGCTGATCGTAACGTAAACCTACCACTACTCAACGATTCAGATACGTTTGTATTTAATAAGACAACGGCTGTACTCGAAAACAAATCACTTACATCACCGACCATTACGACAGGAAGACTTGTCACAGGAGTCAATGATGTAAACGGTGCACGATTGATGAGCGTAACAGCTACTGCAAATGCTGTTTATAATGTAACTCTTGCCAATGGAGATTCTGCAACAGGATTTCCAACATTGTCTTCAAGTGGTGCAAATACAAATATCAATCTACAAATTGATGCAAAGGGGCAAGGTTCAGTTTCGCTTAAGAAACTTGCGATGACGTCTTCTACAATCACTTCAACCGGAACAGTTTCTGACTTAGCAGGTCACATCGTTATTAACAGTCTCACAGCTCTTGCACTGACGTTGAACGATGGAACGACTGTAGGAGAACAAAAGATATTTACTAACAAAGGAGCTGGTACTGCTACAATCACTCCGACAAGTCTTGCCGATGGAACCAGCTTTACACTTGCACAGAATAAAGCAGCGATGTGTATATGGGATGGGACAAACTGGTTTAGAATAGTTTCAGCATAGGGATAGAAAATGACAGCAATTGCAACAAATAAATTAAAAAGATTCTTTATTGAAAAACTCTTCGATGATATTGGTGATTCGAATCAGAGATACTATTTAGGAATCGGCGAATCACAAGACTGGGATAGCGCTGACTTGGCTCCTACACCAATACAATCTAATGTAGAAGAAAGAAATGCGCGGACTAAACTTCAATCTATTAAAAACGCAGAGATATTTTCATTTGTTGTTCCTCGTTACAACTGGATTTCTGGTACAACCTATGAGGCTTATGATGATTCACTAGCATCACAAACTAACTACTATGTTTTTACGGACGAGAACAAGGTGTTCATGTGTTTGCAGCAAGGTAAATCTTCTTTCGGTACAGCTGTTACTTCAACTGTGAAACCTACTGGAGAATCACGTCAACCTCTTTCTACAGCTGATGGATATGTGTGGCAATATCTCTATACTATCTCAGCTTTGAAAGCTACTCAGTTTGTTTCTGCTAATTTCATACCTGTTCAAAAAGTTATAACTCCTACCGACGCTAACGAGACAAAACAAAAGCAGATACAGGATTCAGCCGAAGTAGGTCAGATATTAGGAATTAAAGTTACTTCACCGGGGACTGGATACACCGGTGCACCTACAGTAAACATTACGGGTAGAGGTCAAGACTCTATCGGTATGACCACTGGATTAATTACAAAAACAGCAGCAGCCACCGCAACAGTTTCCGGTGGCGCGGTTGTTAAGATTGAAATGAACGATTCAGGAAGCGGAAAGGCTTTTGGTAGAGGATATGACTTTGCTTCTGTAACTCTTACTGGTGGAGGAGGAACTGGTGCAAAAGCAACACCTATTCTTACCACAAATGAAGATTCCGGAATGGGTGCTGATGCGAGAAAAGATTTAAGATCATTTGGAATTATGTTCAATGCTAAGATCACCGGTGATGAGAATAAGAAGTTTATTATCGGAAATGATTTCAGACAAGTGACTCTATTGAAGAATCCTTTGATTCCTAAAGAGTCCTCACTACCAGATTCAGCGGTTCAAATTGATGCAGAAATAGCATTAAGGTCATTGAAGTTTGCAACCGTATCACAGAACTTTACAAAGGATAGAACAATCCAAGGTGTTTCATCCAACGCAAGAGCTTACATCGATGATTTCGACTCATCAAGATTGTATTATCATCAGACAGAAGAAACCGGCTTTGGTAAATTTGCTGAGGCTGAAACTATTCAAGAGACAAATGGTAACGGTGAAGGAGTGCTAGAAGCTGCAGCGACAGATGCTGACTCAGATGCTTTCATTGAGTCAGGTGTAAATATAGCTAGCGGTAAGGTTATGTTCATTGATAATAGAGCAGCGGTGACAAGAGCAACAGGCCAAACTGAAGACATTAAGATTGTAGTACAATTATAGGATAAGATATGCCAA